>Ga0209306_1001648_pt1 | contig 10563 bp, 5 predicted proteins | sample COGITO_mtgs_1103_3_FD_184793 | JGI IMG/M metagenome (GOLD analysis project Ga0209306, IMG submission 184793) | Pelagic marine microbial communities from North Sea - COGITO_mtgs_110328 (SPAdes) (version 2) | ecosystem: Environmental > Aquatic > Marine > Epipelagic ... | reverse complement strand
CTTTCTTCTTCGGTTCTCTGGGATGTATTCCTTTGAGAATGCACAGTCGGCGAAAATCGCTCAATTTCAGCTGCAGTTTGTTCAGCGCTTCGTTCCTGGTCACGTATCGCGATACGTTTGAAGACGTGCGGCTTTTTCCTAGGTTGCCTTTTTTCATCTTCAGCTTTGATTTCGCGAGGACTTTCCCCGTGCCGTTGACTTTGTTCTTTTTCCCGCCTCCCATCTTGTTTGAGATAGTCGTGTGTGCGTGTTTCCTCTTCTCTGGTTTTAAGTGGTAAAAAGTGGCGGCCGTCTTTCGTTTTCTCTCAAATAAAATCAAGCTGCCCCCAAGAGAGAAAAAAGAAGAAAAAAAACACGAGACACAAAACAAAAAAATTTCAGCAACCCCACCAAATTTTTGGTCGTCTGGCAGTTTTTCACTCACTCGCACAGTCGAACGAAATCCTCCGAGACTAAATTTGAACCGCGAACTCGCATCCGTTTCGACTGCTTAATAAACTCATTCCGAGAGAAAAAAAGGGCAACAACACTTTGTTGTTGAAAAAAGCGGTTTGTTCTTTCGGTTCCTCTTCTTCTTCGTCGTCGTCTTCTTCTTCAGAGTAATAATAATACGTTTGAAGAGAAGAAGAGCTGAGGAGATATATAATACACAAAACGCACAAGCGCGTACTGTATCATCATCATCTCCAGAGAGAGAAGTCTGCGCGTAAAGAAGTGCACGCAAAAGAGAAAGAGAGAGTAGTACATTTACTTTTGCAGAGAAGAGAGTAAAAATCTTTCCCCATCCGTCGTCGTTTCGGGTGAGGGTAGAGAGCGCAGAAGCAAAATGATGGTCTCGGAGACGACTTTAACAACGCGCGAACAACAACAAAGAAGAAGAGAGGACGACAACAACGCGAAGACAATGATCATCGCAGATAAAGGAGGACCCGCGTCGACGACCTCGAACGCCTCCACCGACGATAAAGGCGGCGGGTTGGGAGATTCCAACAGCAGATACAGAAGCGACGAGGAAGCTTTTCAAAACCCAACGACACGAGGAGAGGGAGAAGAAACGACGACGACGACGTGTACGAAGAAGAAGAGAAAGACGGACAAAGAGGAGGAGGAGGAGGACAAAAGTGGAGAAGCAGACGAGAAAGACGAGGAGGAGGAAACAGAGGAGGATGGTTTTAAGACAAAGACGAAGAACGACGTAAACGTAAACGAGATTAAAGGTGGAAAAGAGGAGACGCGAGAGGAAGCTGTCTCTTCGATGTACATTAAATACGAGAGTTTATTCGACGCGGAGAAAATTTTCAGCGGATCGTCGAATAGGCAGAAATCAGTCGCGGTGTCGCATTACATCAACGATAGTTTAGATCGGTTGGTGTACGGGTATAAACACAAGTCGAACGTTCCTTTACACGTGTCGTTCGGGCAGCCGATCGAGAGGATAGCGGTCGGGTGCGGGTTGGAAGAGGACGATTGGGAGGAGTTGGAAGGAGTTGGGCTGAAAGAACGGACGAAAGTTAGGGAGGAGATGGAAAAGAGGTTTAGGAACTCTTCACCTTCTAAGGAAGAGGCGGATTTCGGAGAGGATGTCGCGGAGGAGGATGAAAAGGAGGATGAAGAGGACGAGGACGCGCGAGATCAGCAACGAATGATGATGCACACGAACGCGGACGAGTTGTTGGATCACAGCGGAGGTGCCATGGAGGAAGAAGGAGAGGACGACGAAGATCAAGAAGAGGAAAACGACGATCGCAACGGGGACGATTCGGGCGGCGAGTTTGAAGACGACGACGGCGAAGAGGGCGAAGGAAATCACGGTTACGAGTTCAACGACAACAACAATCTTTTCTATAACAACGGGCCTTTGCCTTCGTTTGGCAAAGATTTGAACCACGCCGCCATGTATGCGAATCCAACCAAACGAAAACGACAGCAACGCCAACACGAGAACGACATTAACAACAACAAGCAAAAGATGAACAAGAACAGCAGCATGATTGACGCCCACCAGTTTGATATTGCCGTAGAGGCGGGTACTAACAACGGAAGCGGCGATTGGACCGACGATCTTTCCCTCTGGGCGGCGCTCGATCACTTAGACACGAACAATAACAACAACAACGAAATCATCACCCCGCAACAACATCAGCAGCACCACCAGCGTCGCTTGAGTGGCTTGGGTGTCGGCGTCTCCCCGCCAAACAAGAACAAAAGCTACGCGCAGCAAGCGAACAACGCGCACGATATTGCCACCGCGGTGTCCAACTTGCCGGCGACGACTCAAGCGAACGCCGTTGGCGCTCCAACTTCGGGTACGACGATTATTCATCATCATCACCATTATCCTTCGAATGGTTCGAATAAGAACAGTATTACCGGTGACAAAGAACAAGGATCGTCGTCCTCCATCGAAGCGGTGTTGAAAAGATTAGAGCAGTTGGAGAAGAAGTTTGTATCCCATTCGTCAAAGGCGAACCCACGAGAAGAAAAAGAAGAAGAAGAGGGAGAAGAAAACGTGGCAAACACGACGAGAAAGATGTTATTTGCTACGAACGAAAAAGCGGCAAACGATGACAACGTTGTCAACGCGAAGAGTAAGGACGAGAACACCAACGAAAGCGGTAAGAATAGCGGAGGAGGCGAGATGTCGCTCTTAGAACGACGCGTTTCGGATTTAGAACGATTGCTCAGAGCGTCCGAGTTGGAAAACTCGACGTTGAAGAGAGCTTTACATTTCTCTTCGCAACCGACGAACAAGGATAGCGACGAGAAAGAACAAAATAACAACAAGAGTTCGGCGAAGAAGAAGATTGGTGCGACTTTGTCGCATTCAAACGCCGCGGCGGGTGACACTAAAAAGACGACTTCAGAGGATGTGAACAACAACTGTTACGACGATTCGCACGGCCTGTCCAACGGAAAGTCGGATAAAACGAACGAAGAGACGTTGCAAACGCTCAGCGAGAAAGAAGATAAAGACGACAAGTCGGAACGAAACGACGGCGGAAGAGGTGGCCTGATGACGGAAGATAAGCGACACCCTTCTGAAAATATTCGCGAGAACGCGGCGAATGTGGACGGCGTTTCGCCCGACTCAAGCTTTTACGTGGAAACGAACAAGCAGCAAGAGAAGACCACGAATACGAATCGCGAAGAAGGGGAAGAAAACCAACTCGGTGCTGCCAAGCGAAGTCTCGATCGAGAGTTGATGTAAATTGCGAAACAATCTCGCTTGTATACGACTAATTCATTCATTTATACCTTTGTAATATTAATCTAATATTAAATAACATACACATAACAATTGCTAATAGCTCTTCAACAAAAGCTTTCTTCATTATGTCTACTCTTCTGCGTGCGCACTTTGCCGAATAGATTTCGCTGCTATGACTTTCCATTTTTTTTTCTAATTTCCTCCTCAACCTCCTCTAAAAATTTTACACCTACGCCGCCATCGCCTGAACGTTTCCTCCCTTTACTCTTCTCGACCAACATCTTTTCAACTTCTTCACAGCGGGTTCTAAACTCCATCTGTCGCCTTCTGGTCCGAAGCAAATCAACGCCGCCGGCAAGAACAAAATCGACCACAAATAACTGCTCGTAATCGTCATGGTGATTAAAAACGCAAACTTCGAGAAAAATTTCAACACGCACAACCACAACATCGACCCGGAAATGACGGTAGTCATCGCCGAAGCCGTGACGCTGACGCCCATAATCATCAACGCTCTTCGCGTTTTCTCGCCTCGAGTTTTTGCAAACAGCTCAGGTGCTTCAGTGTACGCGTTGGCTAAATGCACGCAATAATCGACCGATAAGCCAATCAAAATCACCGCGGCGATGGATTCGCCAATGCCTAAATCCCATCCCATGAACCCTCGAACGCCGACGCCCATGACGGTAACGACGACGCCGGCGATGGTGACGGTTGCAATTGCGCCCGTGAGAAAGTTCATGGTGGAAAGGACGAGAACGAGATATGCCATGACGAAACAGATGGTGACGCCTTGGAAAGTGTTGCGGACCAACGCTTCTTGCGTGACCATCCACGTCCACGTAGTGTAAGCGGTTTGTATGGCGTTTTGCATTCCAGGCGGAGCTTCCTCGTTCATTGTTTTCACCCACGCCTCCCAGACTCGAAACACGGGTCGAGCAACCTTCGCAGTCGTCGGGTACTTCAACGTGGTTTGCACGGTCACTTTGACGAAGAAGATGTCGAGTTCGTTCTCGCCGGGGACGATTGGTTTCGTTTCATCGTACGGTAAGAAACCGATCGAGTTTTTGAAAACGTAAAACCGAGGATCTGCTCGAAAACGCCACAATTCTTCGAGAAATGTCGTCTTATCTTCGATTGGAAACACGAGATTGCGTTCGTCTTCGATGTACGTTTTGAACGATTCCATGAAACAACTCACGCCGCTGGCAGTTTGTTCGTCGAGGCTCTTTTGCGTGGCATCCACTTCTTCTCCCTCGGTATCAGCATCGTCTGACGACGACATAACTGGTCGAGACATGACTAACAGGCCATCTTGACATCCGCTCGCGTCGCATGGTGCGATTCGCAAAGCCTCGCACGCGTGTAAGAAGTGAAGCTGCGAAGCCGGCAGAGTGATATCAAACGTTTCGTCTAGTTGCAACTTGCCAAGCTGTTCGATGTCCCAATGGTTCGCTCTCGACGTATCCATACCGTAAACGCCAAAGCAGATATCCAAAGGTACGACTCGGTCATCCGCGGAAACCGAAAAGCGTGTGCGATCGTTCGCGTACGCTTGCATCAAATGCGCCGTCGGGTACCACTGCTCTTGCTGCGCGGGCGTTTCGAGTTCGAGCGCGAGTTTTAACGAAACTCCTAGCAACGTTAAGAAGGCAGCTATGACAATATAACAAACTGGACGATAACTTATGAACGCGTAGAACTGGTTTCGGAAGAATCGTTCAATTGGGCGTAAGCGTTTGATGTTCGCCTCGGAGTCGAGCGTATCCATCGGTCTCGGTATATTCGATGACGCGTTGTCCTCGCCGCCGCCACCGCCGCTCGTTGCAGCTTCTGTTCCTTTGCTCATCCCTCCTTCCTTACTTTCGTCGTCAGTTTTCTCTTTGGTATTCTCTTCATCGACAGCGACGACGTCTCCCAAAGATGCCATGGATAAAGTGGTCGTCGCCGTCTCTAAATCGTACCTTTCAGTCCTCTTGTAATCTGCTTTCGTGCAAAAGCAACACACTTTGTATTTGTCCAAATACAGAGAGTACAGAAACAAAGCCGGTGGAAACATGAACACGTTTACTACAAACAGAACGGCAATCATTGTCGCGCTTAGAATTCCAAACGCGGAAATCGGCATGACTTCGGATAAACTCGTGGCGAAAAAGGCGCCCATGGTCGTGAAACTCGTCACGAAGATTGCTTTAGATGCTCTTCGAGAGGTATACAACACTCTGGTCAACGTCGAACCTGAAACCGTTTCTCTAGGTTCAAATTGCGACTGTTTATACGCGTCGTAAAAGACGAAAACATCATCTGCGCCAACACCCAGCACCACAAAGATGGATAAAATTTGTACGTTGCCGAGGTACTCGATGCGATAAATGAGCTTGTAAATGAACAAAGCCACTGGAAACGAGCAGATGATTTCAAACATTCCAAGACTGGCGATGAAGAACGACCGAGTGTGAAATGCCATGTAACACCATACGGCTAGAATGGACGCAAACGCCCACGCCAAGTCAAAGTTTATCACATTCGCCGCGTCTTTCGAACGCAAGTACCCCGCGTACCATCTCGTTTGCATGTTTGCCTTTTCACCATCGGCTTCTTCGTACGGTTTATTATCTATCGCTTTATTCATATACGGCGTGCTCAGAAACTTAGCTTTCATCGCGTATCGATTGAACAACTCTTTCTCTATGTCGTCCAAAATCGCCTCGCCTATAACTACGCCTTGTTCTCTCTCTCTATCTTCTTGCGAACTGTACCCGATAACCGGCGCGCCCATCGGATACCGCGCGCGAGTGGCTCCATTTACCAACGTTTGCACATCGAACGCTCCATCTAAGAAATATCCGTACATTTTCTTATTTTCCTCGCTCCCAATCTCCCTGACGACTGCGTCGATATCCTCGACCAACTCGCCTTCGCCGTTTGGAGGAAAAAACACGCTCACCGGCGTCAACGGTTTCACGCACACGTCTAAATAACTCACAGAGGAGTTGCTATAAATCTTCTCGATATCGTCGGTAATATCATCTTTCATCACTTTTGGGTCTTTCAACTGACAATACTGTTTATATTTCGGATGCGTGACGACGATTCGGTGAATTTCCCGCATCGCCAACAAGTTCGCCTTCGTAAACACCGTCTCGGCGCCGTCGTTACTGACGAATTGGAAAAACAGAGAACCTCTCTGCGACTCCTCGCCTCGCTCGTAAATTACATCCGAGGATGAATACCTGTGTTGTCGTAAAGTTTTTTGAGATTATATAAAGAATATATGTATAAAATGTCAGTCCTTTTCCTTCGCAACGCTCAAGACAACAAAACCTTCCCTCCTTCCTCTTTAGGGGAAATTTGTCGAAGAACTCTCTCTTAATCTCTCTCGAACACACATCATCCGATGATGAAGCGCACGCATCTCTCCGAAAAGGAAAAGAGGAAGCTTTGTCCTTGCGTTTTTGTTCATTCACGTCTGATGACGAATCGATTTTTCGAGAGAAGAAGGAATACACTCCCACGGATAAAACTTCGACATTCCCCAAACATCTTTCGGTCGACAGCAAAGGTCAAGATACGATGCGATGCGCGGCGACGACTAATAATAATAAACGTACTCTTCGACCAATCTCGTGCCTTCTGCGGCTGCATCCGCATCGCTGGTGATCCCATCTTTCAAAATAACCCACTCTCGATCGTTCGTTTCCACGAATTGTAACTCGTCGTTCAAAACGACGGTTAAAATGCATCCGACGGCGACGAGGACGATGCACGTCAACGCGAGGAGTGGATTTTGGTGCGACCACATCGCGTAGCGTTCCAGGAAGGTTCGTTCGTCTCGTTGTGATGCGTTTCTTTTTTTATCGCGCGGCATATTCGTAATGGGGGTGCTCTTGTCGTCTTCGTCTCGGGAAGAACGAGTCGAAAGAAACCGAGACACCATGGTGAGGTCCTCGTTGGGAGTCTCGCGTTAGCGCGGAATATTCCGGCGGCGACGTTATAGAACGACGAGGGGTTGTTGCTATTTTTGTTTTTGTGACGAAACACAGCTGTTCTTCTTGTGAAAACGTTTTTTTTTACGCACAGGTGTTGACTTTTCAAAAATACGAGTTGTTGGATCGCGCGAAATATAATTTGCCATCCACGCACCGTCGACCTGATGATCAACGAGACGATTTATTATACCACGCGCGTGGATGATATTTTCACGTCTTCGTCAAAGTCTTTCTCGGTATCTAAAAGGAACCCACAGAGTCGGTGGACAATTAAAATTCTTTGAACGTCGACCTTTAAACCCTACTTGTGTTTTTAAAACACGAGAGAAAGAAGAAAAAAAAAACGGAACAGTCTCTTTCCTAATTCGTCAGAGTATTCACGCGCGCATCAACAGTATTGGGCACTTAAAAGCGAGAAGAACATTCGCGCTTCGTCAAAAAGAACAACAGTATAACAAAATCAGCGAGAAGAGATCATCGTCGAGTTTGAGGAGGAGGAGTTGTTGGTCTCGTTTTACGCGTGCATTTACCGTTTGCATCTGAGTTTGAAAAATGTCATTCGAAGAAGAAGACAACAACAACGAAGAAGAAGCGATGACGATTGATATTCATCAAAAGCGGCCCTCGCATTGGGTCGCCGAGGAACTCGTGCACCAAGGCGAAGAGTCGTTTCAATTTCACCGCGGACCGCGCGTCGGAAAACGAGAAAGTTCTTTAACGCTCTTTCGAATCGTGAAGAAACTGTTCTTTCCGTCCAAGACTTTGATGACACGACAACAAACTTCAAGGAAAACGCGGGAAACGATCGCTCGAGAGATGCAAAGAGAAGAGGACGAAAAAGCAAACGATTCAGCATGTATTGAGATGCCTTCGTCGATTCGCGGAGATTACTCTTTGTTGTGGTTGCGAAACCTGCTGAAGGAGCACGAACACGAGTCGGAAACGACGCTGGATCGAGACGTCGTCGGCGCGCACGTGAAGAATATGTGCGAGAGTTTCGTGTACGTGAGCGAAGACAAGAATGATCCGAGGAATGGCGGAGATGCGTTAAGAGAAAGCGCCCGCGAAGTTTTGGAGATGTGTTGCGTGCATTTGGGTGCGTTGAAGGATATAAATTGGGAAGATTTCAGTAGGAGGTTGCAACGGTTGATGCCGACGGAGCAGTTTTGTTCGAAAGATGAGGTATTGAACAAGATTAAATTGGAGTTGTTTGAAGCGACGCGACGCAAAAATCACGCGATACTTGATCAGAAAGCGAGAAAGAACAGCGGGAAATTTAAAAACGCTTTGAGACAGTTTATGGAAAGGACGATGGATAAAGTGAACTTGGAGCTTGCGAGCGGGAGAGCGACGTCGATTGATCAACTCGCGATGCATCATCAGGACGGATGGTTGAGCATGAGAAACGCGCACGTGAATTGGAACAGACGAAAAGGCATGGCCGGCGTGGTCGGAATGAGGAAATGGCCAAAGTGTACGGACGTAATCGCCGAGGAGGGTGATTTGGACGTTTTAGTCGGAGCGAAATCGGATGACGAAGTCGAAGAAGAAGATGAAGAAGAGGAGGAGCCGCGACGACAACGACAACAACAAAATGAACTTATACTATCTGAAAACCGAAGAAAACAGCCAAATCCGCGTAAAAACTGGTCCGTGCTCGGCAAGAGGAAGGTTAACGATGTCGAATCATCGGAGGAAGTGACGGAGGATATTCCTATGCCGGTCTTACCGCCAAACAAAGGACGCAGCAAGTCGACGTCGAGAGGCAAATCTTCGAATGTGACGCCGATGTTGGAGGAGTTGGCGAACGCCACGCTCCAAGCCGCGAACCGAGAAAATCAGCAACGAGGAGAACCGAACGTCATCTCGCAACCGTCCGTGAGAGGCCCATCGAAGAAGAGAGGTGGAGCTGCTCCTCTTTCCAATTCGCCGGCGAAGCCAACGGTAGTACTCAAGAACGACGGTTTCGACGCGCTCAAGAAAGCGCTTGAGGAAAGAGAGGCGAGGAAGGAAGCGGAAGCGGAAAAGGCAACGGCTATTGCAGAGAAAATGGCAGCAGAAGCCGCCGTAGAAGAAGAAGAGGAAGAAGAAGAAGAGGAAGAGGAAGAAGAGGAAGAGGAGGAAGAAGTCGAAGAAGAGGAAGAAGAGGAAGAAGAAGAGGAAGAAGTCGACGACGGTTTTGCTCGATTACGAGCCGAATTGGAGAAGCGCGAAGAGGAGAAGAAGAAGAAGAAGAAGCCAAATAGAAGCGGGTGGGCGTTCGTAGGTAAACGAAAGGAACCGGAAAAAGAAGAGAAAGAAATGTTAGATGAGGACGACGAGGAAGAGGAAAACGACAGCGACATCATACCCACGCAGCAAATCGGCGACGACGACGACGAGATGCAAGACGCAGACGTGATTGACTCGCAGCCGCGAGAGAAAAGTAATAACGTCAGAGGTGGATTCTTCAAGTTTTTTGGCAACAAGACACCGTCGGTGGCCCAACACCCGGTGAAGCAACCATCGCCGACGAGAAGCGGAGAAAATGTGAGGATTTCTTCTCCGCGAGAGGGAGGAGACGACGATGGTGATGATCTTCCTCAAATGCAAATAGACGAGGACGACGACGACGACGACGACGAAGATGAGCCGACCGCCTTCAACGAGCAAAAGATTGCCCTCGTTCCCATGGTGGTGCAACAACAAAGCTACCAATCTCCACCAAAACCTCAACAGCCGAAACAGCGAGTACAATCGCCGCCGCAACAACACCAATACCACCACCAAAGATCATCGCCTCCGCAACAGGCACCGCGACGAGTCACTGGCAAATTCTCCGAGGAAGAAGTTCTCGCCGTCATCCGAGGCGTCGAAACGTACGGTCTGGGGAAGTGGAAACTCATTCGAGAATCCTCCTCCGACGGCGTCCTCCTCGGCCGAACGCCCGTGGATATCAAAGACAAGTACCGAAACTTGAAATCTTCAGATTTGAAGCGCGTTTTAACCGGCGTCGTCCCGAGAAGTGCGAGCTACCCGTTCGTCGAGGAACACTTCGAGAAGGTGAGAAGGGCGGCCGAGGATGCACATTAGGAGGAGAGAGACTCCCATCATACCTAGCGGTTAAGAGAGAGAGAGAGAAACTCAATTTTCCTTAGAATTAAAGCGCGATAAATATATAACACATACACACGCAAATCTGTAATACTCTCTCTCTCTCGGGACTCTCTCTCGCTTTCTCATGTCCTCTTCTGAGGAGACAAATAAGAGGAAGATGAAGGTGAAACTCATCCTCCACTTCCACATCCAATCCGCGAAAGGCATTCGATCCTCGCGAACGAGACGCAAACGACTTTTATTCGTCCTCGATGTCGACGGGTTTGATCA
>Ga0209306_1001641_pt1 | contig 10587 bp, 7 predicted proteins | sample COGITO_mtgs_1103_3_FD_184793 | JGI IMG/M metagenome (GOLD analysis project Ga0209306, IMG submission 184793) | Pelagic marine microbial communities from North Sea - COGITO_mtgs_110328 (SPAdes) (version 2) | ecosystem: Environmental > Aquatic > Marine > Epipelagic ... | reverse complement strand
TTCGTACGCTTCTCCCAATACGTTTCCGTGACCGTCGACAATTTTCAGACCGTTATCGGAAGCCTCGTTGTGCGACGCCGTGACGCAAATCCCCGCCGCGGTAAAAGGAGGAGCATCGTTCGAGTTGTTCGTCGCGTTCGTTCGGGAAAACGCGGCGACGCAACTCGCGATGAATCCGCACCGGAACGCGATTAAATCCAACGCAGCGTGATGGCATCGAAACCCAGCCGTGCCGTAGGAAACGTAATTATTCGAAGAAGAACATTTTGTCTCCTCGTTCTCCTCTTTCCTCCTGCGGTCTTTGTCTTCTTCCGAGAGTAAGCAGAGACGGATAAAGTGCCTCCGCGTATCCAGGTCGATGCGTTTTGTCCTCATTTTTTGTGCGGACAACAACAAAAGAGATGATGTGTGTGTGTTGTTCATGTTCTCGTTGGTGTTCGGAAAGAGCGCGCTCCGGCCTGTCCGCGACGACGACGACGAGGAGGCGTCTCACGAGGACGAGAACGAGGACGAGAACGCGGGGTGAGGGGGAAAAGCAATTTTGGAGAAAGAAGAAGAACACGACGAAAGTAATTGTAACGGCAACGCATCATCAAAGCGCACCCGTTGCGGGTGAAGATGATGATTCGCAAGAACAACAAATACTTTGTGTTAAGAGTAGCTTTGAGAACGATATCACGCGGCTGAAACCACCGTCTTTTGGGGGGTCGTCGTCTTTATCCTCCTCCTCCTTTAATTCCTCTGTGTTTACGACAACGAAGAAAACGAGAACGAAGAAGAACGAAATCGTCCAAATGTCCTCCTCCGGAAAGAAAACAAAGGACGTGATGAGTTACGCGTACGACGAATCGCGCGTGTTCGACGCGACCACCATCCTTTTCTCCTTAATAGGTTTCGATATATTCTTCCTCGTTGGTTTAACCGTGTGGGTGAACGGCTTGAAACGGAGGTACGAAAACGCGATATGGAAGATCAAACGGTTGGAATCGGAGAAGCGAGACTTAGCGGTGGCGTTTAACTTGGAGAAGGCGGATTTGGTCGATCCTTTGAATACGAATGCGATGAATAACAACCGCGGGCGAAGAATGGCGAACGCCACGGCGGCAACGGTACCGCCATCTCTGGGAGGAGGAGGAGGCCAATCGGGGCCCGCGAGCGCGAACGACGTGCTCCTCCAAGGCTTGAAAGCCGAACGCGACGCGTTGAAGCAAGCGCTGAAATCCGTCCAAGGCGAGTTGCAACGGTACGCGAAGGAAAACGCGACGTTGGAAAATGAGCTCGAGAGGGCTTTGTTCGAGGTGGAGAAGTTAACACCGATAGATTGATTCATAGTATTTTCGATGCATTTTCGATGTTTGTTGTAGATATATCGCCGCAAAAGCGCACATCAAGTTTGTACGTATACTCTGTAATACTACTACTCGTATAAGGACGAATGAGAAATTTTTCCTTTTTCAACCACTCGCAAAAGTCTGTTTTCTGCATAAAATTTGACGCTTTAGCGCTTATAAGAAAAAAAATGCCCGCAGCTTTACCAACCGTGACGGTTCAAAACGGGAACGGCGCCTCTGTCGCGCTCCCGGAAGTTTTCACTTCGCCGATCAGACCGTACGTTTCTTCTGAAATCGTCTTTTTTATGGTCGCGTCTTCGAGCGCGGTCTGTCGTTGCGTTACATGATGCGCTTGTTTTTTTCGTGGGGTTTTCGATTTATATGCGGAAAATTTCGCGAACGAACGCGCTCTAAAGCCATGAGACGCGACCGCGCTCGAAGCTTTTAAACGATCGAATCGCGCGTCACAAACACCATTCTAACCGATTCTTTCCTTTTCCTTTCCAATTATTTTTATTATTATTAAACAACAGTGATATCGTCAATGCCGTGCACACCGGATTGAACAAAAACTCGCGTCAAGCGTACGCCGTCTCCTTGGAAGCGGGTCACCAAACCGCCGCAGAGTCCTGGGGTACCGGTCGCGCCGTGTCTCGTATCCCGCGTGTTCCGGGTGGTGGTACTCACCGCGCCGGTCAAGGGGCCTTCGGTAACATGTGTCGTGGTGGTCGCATGTTCGCGCCAACCAAGACGTGGAGAAAGTGGCACCGCAAGGTGAACTTGAAGGAGAAGCGCTACGCCGTGTGCTCCGCGTTGGCGGCGTCGGCGGTGCCGGCGTTGTTGATGGCGAGAGGTCACAGAGTCGAAAACGTGCCGGAAGTGCCGTTAGTGTTGGACGATTCCTGCGAAGGTACGACCAAGACGAGCGAGGCGATTAAGATTTTGAAGGCGTGCGGCGCGTTTGACGACATCGAAAGAGTCAAGGCGTCCAGAGCCGTCAGAGCGGGTAAGGGTAAGATGCGTAACCGCAGATACGTCCAACGTAAAGGTCCGTTAGTTGTATACGCGAACGATTCGGGTATGACCAGAGCGTTTAGAAACATTCCGGGTGTTGAGTTGTGCTCGGTTGACAGACTCGGTTTGTTATCTTTGGCGCCGGGGGGTCACTTGGGTAGATTTATCATCTGGACGAAGAGCGCGTTTGAAAAGTTGGACGGTGTCTTTGGCACCAAGGCGCAAGCCAGTTCCTCCAAGAAGGGATGGAAGCCCCCGGCGCACATCATGACGCAACCGGATTTGAGCAGACTCATCAACTCTGACGAAATCCAATCCGTCGTCAACGCTCCGAAGACTGGCAAGACGAGAGCGCACGCGCCGCTCAAGAGAAACCCGCTCAAGAACAAGGCGGCTATGGACAGACTCAACCCGTACGCGAAGGTTGCCGCGGAAATGCGCCAACGCGCGGAAGCGGAGAGAGCGAAAGCGAAGGCGGGCAAGAAGGCGGGCGCCCGATCCGCGGTTGGCCAAAAGTTCTACGAAGCCATGCTCGTCGAATCCGAATACCACAAGGGTGGAGACGACGCCGAGTTGTTCGAAAACTACAAGTTCTGGTTAGGCGAAGAACAAGTGGAAGCGAAGCCGGAATAAATAGACTTACATCTAGTACCACAATTGTTATATCCATCGTTCATACAACAACAATAACTACACAACTCATCTATCTGCTCGAAAGTTTATCGACGATGGCCGCCGGGTTTGGGATCCAACTCGTCCCGCTAAAGCTATTCCACTCGCCGCTTATGTTCTCTTGCGGATCGAGTATGTCCTCAAACCACATTCTCCTTTTTGAATCCCATTTCGGGTCGAAGCTGGCGATGACTGGAACGATTTCCCATCCTAACTTTTGTCTTATTTGATCCGCTAAATTTCTGGCTCTATTCTTCTCAAACTTGATGCCCTGATCGTAACTCAAGGCGAAACTGCCTCCTTTGGGCGCATCTCTCGCGGCTATCCGAACGTCCACAATCGCGTCGTTGTCTAAAAAGTAAAACTCGGCGTCAAAAACGTCGCTTTCGTTTACGACGATGTCCGGGTCTTTCACCCCGCCCGGAACGTCGAACAATCTCAAAACAATCTTCCCATTGTTCACGTCGTATTCTATGCAATCCCCGAGAGGACCTTTCATTTCCGGCATGCTGCTAGTATTCAAGTCTCCTCCACCTTTCTCTTCCAACGCCAAATCTCTCAACGCGCTTTCCCGCGCTTTCTTTCGCATGGCTTCGATGCCGACCGACGCGCCTCGCACTGCCGTCGATACTCTCGAATCTCTCCCTTCGTCGTACGAAAAGTACCCCTCCCCTTCCTTATTCCCTAACGCTACCATCACTAACTCTCTCATCGCGTTCGCTTTCGACATGGAAAACCCCCACGGATTGAGAAAATGTCCTTCGTCGTCGTTCGTCGTCGAGACGCAACTTTCGCTCACTTCCGGGCAGCTGCTCAAATATTGCACGTCTTTCTGAAACGCGTCCGGGTCTTCAAACTTTCTTATTTTCACCGTTTCCGCGTATAAAGTCGTTCGTCGGTCGTCCTCGATGTTGGTCATGTTTTCGTTTGCCAACGCTGATGATGAAGACGCAAAAGTCGCTGCTGCCACGAAGACTCTCCTCAAAGCACTTCGGCGGTTGAGATGATGGTTTTTTGCATCATCGTCGTCGTCGTCATCATCATCACTTTTCGATGACGACGAAGACGAAGAAGAAGAAGCTTTCGTCGTCAAAACCGCCGCCGTGCGATGACGACGACCACGATTTTGAACAGCACCGCCAAGGGAGTTGCTCGAGAGTAAGGAAGCGACTTTGTTGAAAGAAGAAGAAGAAGAAGAAGAAGAAGTAATCATCGCTTTTTTTGCGTGGTTATAAAACAACAGATTTTGAAGATTTTTAATGAGTGAATTTCAAAGGACGAAACCGGCGAGGATCAAAATAACCGGCGCGACTCGCGGAAGCCTTTCTCGAGCGCGTTCGAACCAAGTGCAGTCGTCTTGACTTCTCTTGGCATCTTTGCGATTGATTTTTTTAACGCCTGTTGCCCTGTTTTGGTTTTTGTTGTTGTTGTTGTTCTCTTTCGTCGTCGTCGTCTTTGCTGCGCGGCTGCTGATGCGTTTTGCCTTCGTAGTATTGTTGTTAGTCTTCGTCGAAGAAGAAGAAGAAGGAAAGAGCAACCTGCGAGTGCCGAAAGTATCTTTCGGGTTCACTACAGCTGGTCTTTTGAAGTCCTTCTTGTCGACTATTTTCATCTTTTGTTTCGTCGCTTTACTCAAGGAGGAGTTCACTATTGGCGGTTTCTTTTTCGTTTCGTTTCGTCCTCCTCCGTTCTTTCGCCACCGGTTGAACGGACTCGCGCTGCTACTGCTGCTCTCGCCGCGACTAGTATTCCTCGACTTCGAGCCTTCTTTTCTACTACTGCTATTACTACCGTTATTGCTGTTGTTAACATCATTAGATCGAAACCTGGTCGTCAACCCTTCCAATCCTAGGCCCTTACTCGCCTCTTTTCTCTTCTCTTTTTCCATCGCTCTGCTCGCCACGAACACGGTTTCAATCGCGCGGTTCCTCCCGATTTTGTCATCCAAACTCCACGCCATCCCGGCGGTGACTCTTAACGCGGCGCCAAAACTCGCGCTCGTCACCGCGTCTACAAATCTGCGCATCAACTGCCTTTCTTTCGCGGTTGGATACCTGCCGTCTTTAAACTCGTCGTTCACGTGGCCAAACACTCCGCTCAACGCCAACGCCCCCAACGACTTCAAGTTCATCCTGTTCGTCTCCTCCTCGTCGTAATCGAGATCAAAGTCGTCCGTATCTAACACCGCGTCTGCCGTGAATAACGCTTCGTTCGCTCTCTCTAACGCCGATTTTGCATCGTTCGCGGACGTTTGCGTGTTTCGTAAAAATCGAAGCTTCTCCTTCCTCTTGAAACCACCAAAACCGTTCCTCTTCTTGTTCTTCTTCTTCTTTCTGCGCGATTTCACCGTGTTCGTATTTCTGATCTCTCTGTACGTTTTCACTGAACTCCTCAGCATGTTGAGGAGACACATCGCGGCGTGCGCGAGTGAAAACATGCTTTTCCCGGCACCGTCTCCACCCGGAACGACGAGTCGCGTCGTCGTCTTTTCCAAAATCACCGTCGTCGTTTTGACGATTGATTTCACCGACAACCACGCGGAGAGCGCGTGCAACGACGCAAAGGTTAAGTTTATGTTGTCGTTTGTGTTATTATTATTATTCGATTTTTCCATCGTTACTGGTTCTTTCTTCTTCTCGTCGTAACCACCATCTTCTTCGTCCTCGTCCACGTGTATGTCGCGCGCGTTCTTTTGACGTCAAAAGAAATTTTTCCAATACCCAACACCATCACCACGAAGAAAAACAACCTACGAGACACGCCAAACACGAGTGCGCTTCTGCGCGCGAGAGAGAGAGAGAGAGAGACGAAAGGAAGAAAAATGACGACGACTGCCCTCTGTGCTCAGGACTTGATGGTAGAGAGGAAGATTTGGCGACACGTCAAAGCTTGGGAGCGCGAGATGGCGGATTTCGAAGCCAAACCAAAAGGGAACACCCCGTGGATTTGGGATTGCATCGTGCCTGGCAAGCCGGGGACGATATTTGCAGACGGGCGATTTCCGGTGGTGCTTGACTTTCGAAAGTCTTCCCACATTGGTCTGCCTACAGCGTACGTTCCGGAGGAGTTTGGCAGCGACCTTGAAATACGTGAAAAGCACTTAAATAACCAACAATTTGATGGCGTACCGATTAGCTGTGATAATACAGTGTGGGGTCTCTACGCACTTGCATTGAGATGCTATGTACCGCCGAAGGAATCGAATACATCGATTAAAACAATTTTACTCAAAGTTCAGGAATCTAAGTTTACCAGCTTTGAGAACTATGACGACAAATGTTATGGAAAGGAAGAATGGACGCGTATTATAGCCAAGTACATTCCTAACGTGGATGAAAAACGAGGAGGAGGGAGTCCGAATGCAGTCCTACCCACCACGGCGAATTCAGCGGTTTCAAACAAGAGAACGAGGAAGGAGAATCATCGGAGTGCAACGACGATCAGGAGAGAAGTGCCAAAAGAGTTGTGGGAAGAACAGGCTTTTAACTGGGACGATTATTGCGTGTTGACCTCTCGCGCAGACGACATTGAGAAAATAATGAGAGAGTATCCCAATTTGAGAACGCCTTGTCTTTGTCTAGATTGGGACCAAGTTGAAAGAAACATCGGAGCAATGTTAAGGCTGGTCAAATGTGTTGAAAATTGGCGACCGCACGTGAAAACAACAAAAATGACGCTCGTTTGGAACCTTTTGCTAGAGAAAGGCGTCTTTAAATTTAAATGCTCGACGATCAAAGAGCTGCACTATTTACTTGCTACCATCGAACATCACGAAGTAGCGAAACAAAAGAAGGAAACGACGACGAAAAGAAGGAAGAAGACAACAGCTTCAACGAAGCAGAAGGACGCATTAAAGTACGATGTTTTATACGCGCATCCGCTCGTTTCAAAAGAGCAGTGTGAAGACGTAAGAACACTCGCGATGGAATATCGCATGGTGAAAATTAACGTCTTGATTGAAGCGGCACCTAGATTAGAAGATACCACATTGTTAAAGCTCTTTCGTGATAACTGCTTAGTTGATTGGACGTCGATGCAAGACGATACCATGTTACCAAATGTTGGATTTTTTCTCGATTTCAGCAACGGATTCGACCGAACTGGATTCAGTTTACTGGATCCTTCTGAGGTGGACAAGACGTTCTTTGAAGAGCTCATGTCTCACGCTTGGAGTCGAAGTCGCTTTTCAGGACTTTCTGTTTATGAAGGTCACATCGATGATTGCGTTGGATACGACAAAGACAAGTTGAAAGCAAGAGAAATGAAATGGAACATCGATGACGAAGCAATCGTAAATTTTCTTAAATTTCATAAAGAGCAACAGTCGTCAAAGGTTGGTACGATGGTGAAGGCAAATAAAACAGCGCAACCGATTGAAATTGTCACCTCTGGTACTCCTACATTTATTCACGCCCTGGACAAATATTTGAACATGAAAACCGGCAAAATGGATCGTCACGAAGGAACGTTTTACGGGAGAAAAATTCTGAGAACTGTATCCCCTGGCACTGTAGTGTTCTTTGATCATCGTTCACACACGCAAATATGCCAACAAATGCGCGATAACAATATATATTTGCGACCAGCACTGTATGTTGCCGCCAAGGTTGTATCAAAACCTGGAAAGAAAAACGATCGAATGTTTACATGCAACGCGGGATCAAAGTCGATTGCCGCCGAAGCAGGCTCTCCCATAGCAATTGTTGCTGCTAGTACAGGCAAATTATCTTTCAATGGTGCGACCAAAACTATGACTGAAACGTTTTGGAAACAAACCAAGTGCTCAGAAGAACACCTCACGTTCGAGGTCGTTAGGAATTTTATCGAAGATGGTGGGGCACCACCGCCGGTTGAAAAAGGTGAAACCATTTTCATGGTCCCTCGTCACGTGTGCCCAACTGTCAATCTCCATGAGTGCATCAATCTACTTTCTTATGATGATGATGCACGAAATAAAAACTTTATTCATCGAGCAAAAATAGATGCGAGAGGGCACGATATGGATCCGGTGGAGAACCACCTCGATGAGCTCTGTGAATCTTTCAGTTTGAGTACCTACAAAGTGGGAAAATTTATGTAATTTATGCAATCACAATGCGACTTCCGCTGCTATCGCTATTACTACTACTACTACTACCACCACCACTACTACTGTTACTACTACCATTACCTTCTCTTCTGCCTCGTCTGAAAAGAGCATCGAGAACTGCGCGCACTCTTCTCGAAATTTCCGCCTTGAATGTTTCCAAGAGTAATCGTCTGCCTTCGCTACTGTTGAGCGCGTCGAAAGCGATTTTAAACCTCGGAATTTGCGTCAAGTTTGCGGCATCGTTCAACACGCGAAGCAACGACGCGAACGCTAAGCCTCCGATTGCATCGTCGTACGCTAACGTCCGAGCCGTTTTTCTCAACACTTCGCTTTGGTTTGGATTTTTAAGCACCCGACGAATGGCTACCGGATACACCTCTTTCAACACGTTGAACGTCCCGTCCGCGCTTCTCGCCATGCCTTCTAATCCGCCCAACGCGCGCGCGTTGTTGATAAAATACGGCGGTAATTGAAACTCAAAGCGAGGGACTAAAGCGAGCAAGGCGAATAAAAGTTCGTCGAACCGTATCTCAGGGACAATCTTCCCCGAGCCGGATTCCGGGAATTTCAGCGTTTTGTTCGCAGCGTCCTCTAAGGCGTCTTCGAGGTCCTTCATCTTCACCGCGTCGTTCATCACCGATGGTGGCACTAACATCAACTCGCCAAACAAATTCGCCACTTTCCTGTAATCTTTCTTAAATACCATCAGCGATACCGCGGCGACTAAACCGTCTCGGACTTGTTCCGGAACCGTTGAAACCAATCCGAAATCTAAATACGCCAACCCGCGATTATCGGGAAGTTTGATCAAATTTCCTCCATGCGGGTCCGCGTGCATGACGCCTGTTTCGATGAGTTGACTCAACGTACACGCGATGCCTAACCTGACCAACGGTAAATCTTTCGGATCGACTTCGCGCAATTCCCCGGACGTCAACGGCGTCCCTTCTATCCATTCTAAAACCAACACTTTCTTCGACGTGTACTCCTCGTACACTTTTGGCACTTTAATTTCTAGCTTACTTTTCCGTCCGCTGTTATCGCTGTTACCCGCGGCGCCGTTCACGACGTCGTCCATCTTTGCCGTTCCTTCTGGGCCGTACAGGCTGTTAAACTTCTTCACGTTTTCTGCCTCGTTTTCGAAATCCATCTCCTCGAACAATCTCGACACGAACTCGTCCACCGCGTCCACGGCTTTCGCCTCCACCAAATTAAACTTTTCTAAATACGACGCCGCCAATCTCAACAAGTACGCGTCCGCCTCCACCTGTTCTCGGATGTTTGGTCTCTGCACTTTCACCGCGACCACTTCTTGCGTTTTCAATCGACATTTATACACCTGACACAACGACGCCGCCGCCACAGATCCTTTCTCTAGCATTTCCTCTACGTTCTCTATGTCCTCGTATAACTCGGGACTTTCTTCTCGAATAGTATCGATCGCTAACTGATCGCTGAACCGTCCCATGTCGTCTTGCAACTGCCCGAGCGCTCCCGCTAACTCTGGTCCGACGAGATCCCCGCGACTCGCCGCCGCCTGCGCGAATTTCACGTACGTCGGACCGAGTCTAGAAATCGCGCTCGCTATGGACTCGTAATCTTTCTGCGCGTATTTCGCCGCGCACCGGACGAACGTCTGCACCAACAGTTGCACCCGCTTCGCTATTTCAATCAAAGGCATACGCGGTTGCTTTTGCGTCAACACTACATTCGCTCTCTTTATGTTTCTCCTATTCCTCGAAGTGACCACATCCAAAGAAGAAGACGAAGACGACGAAGCGTTCTCTCCTTCTCTGTTGTCCACAAAAATCGCCCTCAATGTTCTCGACCGAAGAGGAAAAACCTCCTCATCACCGCCTTTCTCTCTCTCTTTCTTAGTCTTCTTCTTAAAAGCGAAGTTTGCGTGCGTTCTTCGAATACCGCTCTCGCTTAAAGAAGACGATGAAGATGCAGAAAAAAACGCTCCAACATATCTTCGTTTTCCATTTCCTTTTCCTCGCTTCCATTCTTCATCAGCGCGAAGACGGCGCATCGAAGATAAAGAAGAAGACTTTAAAGAAGAAGAAGAGCGACGATGAGAAGAACGCGCCAACAAAGAAGAGGGGGCAACGAAGGAGACCATCCTCTCTCTTCTTCTTTAAAGTCTTCTTCTTCTTCTTCTTCTTCTTATCTCTGTGTTATAATAATGTGTTCAGTTCTTTCTTTTTTTGCAATGAAGAAAAGACAAGACACAAGACTTTTTTCCTTTTTTTGGCTTTTTGCTCTTCTTTTGTTTTTTTTTGTTTTTTCTCTTCTCCACACAAAAAAAAAGTTGTGTGGTTGTTTTTTAACTCATCGTCAAATCATCATCGCCTGGATGAGTTTCCAGTCGTTCGTGGACATGATGCAAGGAGGAGGAGGAGGAGGATTTCATCAGCAAAAAAGCACGACCTCTTCTTCTTCTTCTCCCTCGTCGGTGGTGGAAACAAACGCGATACCTTT
>Ga0209306_1001639_pt1 | contig 10593 bp, 7 predicted proteins | sample COGITO_mtgs_1103_3_FD_184793 | JGI IMG/M metagenome (GOLD analysis project Ga0209306, IMG submission 184793) | Pelagic marine microbial communities from North Sea - COGITO_mtgs_110328 (SPAdes) (version 2) | ecosystem: Environmental > Aquatic > Marine > Epipelagic ... | reverse complement strand
GCCGGAGTATCTTTCACAGTTCTCGGTGCGTTCACCATGATGTTGGAGAGATAAATCGGGGTAGTGTAATAATGACGAGAGCTGTGAGACGTTTTGAAAACAAAGAAGAGAGAAATTTTTCAACGACAGTGAACGAGGATTTGGTCAACACAAAAAGAACGCGAACAGAAAAAAATACGACGGGCACACCTGTACCTCCTCCTCTCTTTAGAAATCTTATAAAACTTGAAGAAGAGCGAGGTTTTAGCGATGAAGGCGACGACGACCACCGAGAAGAAACTCTCGAACAACAACAGCAACAAGAACAAGACGAAGACGAAGAGTAAGACAAAGACTCGTGACGAAATAAAGCCCGAGGAAGGAGGCGCTTCTATTCCCGAAAATATTTGCTCTCTTTTTCTCACCCAAGGCACTTTGGATATAATAGTGAAACAGAACGTATTGACCGACGGAAAAGACAAAGACAAAGACGAAGAAGGAAAAGCAGACGCAGACGCAGACGAGGAGGAAAGCGAAGAGAAACCTTTTAAGTTATTAGAGGTGAAGAAATGCGAGGTACTCAAAGACGTTCGATTCCGCGGCGCGATCTCGGATTTTTGTTGTTTGAAAGAACAGCTGATAAAAGAGGAGAAGAAAAACGAGACGGTTTTCAACGAGGAAACGTTTGTGTTGCGAAGAAATGAGGAGGATAAGTACGGGGACGGGAACAATTTCGAACTCGCATTGACCTCAGAACTCGGCGAGATGTGGAAGAAAGAAGCTGAGGAGGAAAAAGCCGAGGAAGAAGCGAAGGCGAAGAAGACGTATATGTTCGAGTACGAGCCAAAACTTTGGGTAGATCTCGGGTCGGCGCTGGAGATGGAGATGGAGAAGGAGAGAGAAAATGAAGAAAATAGCGATGATGATAACAACTCAGATCAAGATATAGACGATGACGATAACGAGAGCGACACCTTTTTTATTGCGCACGATTTTGGTATCCAAAGTACGGCAGAGTTGGAAACGAAAAGTGTTCAAGTTTCGCCACCCGCTCGAGCAGAACACTCTTCGCAATACGAGTTCAGAACGTACAAATCCGACGGGGTGGACTTAGAACGCGTACTAAACTCTAAAAAGCTCGAGTTATTCTTGAAATCGTGCGAACCTTACGTGGAAGAATGTTTGAAGGAAAACGAATCGTTTGACATCCTTCAGACCGAAATCGAATCTTTGATTGTCTAATCTTATTCAGTAGTAGTTATATTAATTACTCTAAGTTATTTATTATTGCTTTATATCTGCGCGCTTCCTTTTCCTTCGTCCTCTTCTTACTCCATCGCATCAGCGCCGCCACTTTTACCCTCGCTTTCTTTCTCTTTCACTTGCTCTTGAATAGCCTTTAAGAACGTGCGCAAGTCTGCAATCGGCGAGTTTGTCTCCGCTTTCAATCCAAACTGACCCAAATCCATCTGTCCAGTTTGCAACGCCTCCGAAAATCGTTCCAATTGCGATCTAAACTGCGGCGTTTGAATCAACTCTTCTAAGTCAGCCGTTTCTCTGTGCTCTTCCGGCAAATGCACCAACAAACGGTCGCGCACTTCCTTGTTTCTCAATATTGGGCCAACAATCTCCGGCTTTAAAACATCTCTTAAACTGCCACCATTCTGTTGCTGTTGTTGTTGTTGTTGGAGCGGAGTCATCTCTCCAAAAGCTGGAACTCGAATTCCAGACATAGTGGCAGCCATCGCGGCGGCCATTTCAGACGCAGTTGCGCTCGTTCCTACCCCGCCTGGAAGAGTAGTCGCGTCTTTCTCCTTTTGCGGCGCTTTCGGCGCCGTGTTCGAAGCTCCCACGAATGGCGTCTCCATATCCATCTCTGCGTCATTCTTCTCATCACCTTCTTTCTGTTGTCCTGTTTGTTGTTCTTGTTCTCCGTTTTCTTGCTGTTCGCTTACGGGAGTATCTGGCGGCATTTGCGACGCCGCAATGGCATCTCGCAACTGTTGTTCAAAGTCTGGCTCATCCATCGGTTGATGACCTCCTCCTCCCATTCCTCCACCGTGCGTCGGTTCCGTTTGGTTCAACATCTCGTTCAGTTTCTGCAACAACTCTTTCTTCACATCCTCTTCCCCTTTCTCTTGGAACCAAAAGTACATATCTCTCGACGAGTCCTCGATGAACTTCAACGCGAAACAGTTTGGTTGTTTCATCATTTTGCTCAAACACTCTTGCGGAAATATGATGATATCCTCGCTCGGTTCAAAAGGCGTCGACGGGTTTCTCTCCCCGTATTGTAATCGAGTTAAAGAATCGATCCCTCGAACGACGCGTAACTTCCCTTTCGTCGGGTCTGGTTTCATTTTGTTTTCAACTTTATGTAATCGTCCGCATCGAATGACGCACAAGACTTCTTCCCCGTCCACGTCCATCCCGGTCTCTTCCGCGGACTGTTGGCCTCCCGCGTTGCCGAAGAAATTTGGCAACGCTTCCATGACGGCGTACAAATGCGTTTGTCTTCTTTTTCTTGCGACGACTGACGACGAGACTTAGACGTCGTTTCGTGAGCGGTAAATTGTTTTGAAAAGATCTCTCTTTCTTTTGTTTTCTGTGGACTTTTTTTTTTCGGCCGTGTGAAAAAAAGAAGTGAAGACCAGTTATTTGCGCGAAGGTATACACAACAAACAGTTGCTCATCACTGTTTCCAGAAGGAGATGTTTCAAAATTTACGTATAGTTATCTGTAAAACATACAACTGTGCTAAAAGGACTAAGTTCTCTCTCTACTATTATATGAAGCTATATAAACACCAGTGCGCTTTCGCCACCCGCAACCAAGAAGGAAGGAGCGCGACGAGAAGAGTATCTACAACCTGGTATCCATCATGAATGACGCAGGCAATAGAAACTCTCACGGCGACCGATTAGTTCACTTTATTGTGCTTCTTGCAGAACTTTTGGTTGCGGAGAAACTTCGGGTCCATGCCTTTCAAGGATTTCTTCGCGTGCTTCTTTGGCTTTTTGATGCCTAAAGTATTTTGAAAGGAGAGAAGAAGAAGAGAGACGAAAGTTAGTGGTGTCTTGGAGAAAGAAAAGGGTTAAAAAATGCAATAGAAAACGCGATGAAAGACACCCATGGAATGACGCAACGTCCAATATAAAAACGCATTCACGCCCTACAGAACACGAATCATCCATCCGAGGCGAAATACTTTTCGTTTCCACTTCGAAAGCGCGTCTCTCAACCCGAAATCGCGGTTTCATTTAAGCGCTTAAATCTCCCTCTCAAGGCAAAAATTCCGGTTCCGCGCGTGTAAAATCGACCACCAAAAAGACGCGACAATACGACGCGAAAAAGATTTCCACATTTTTAATCACGCACCGTTTCTGTGCGCTTTATACGACTGATTGTGCGCCGTGTGGTTCGTGGACTTGGCCATCTTGACTTTTCTATTCTCTCTCTAAACGGTGATTCTAAAGTGCCGATTTTCCTTTTTCTCTCTGTTCCTTTCTCCAAGGAGGAGGAGTGTCGAAAGCAAAAAATTAGGGTACAGAAGCTCAACACACAGGAGCAAAAAGCAGCCGCACGACAAGAAAAGACGGCAGAGAAAAACACAGATATGAAAGCGTTCACCATCAAAGGCGTCGACGCCGCCAACAAGAACAACAAAAGCAGAGGAAGAAAAGACGACGATGGAGGAGAAAAGAAGAAAAAGAAGCGCGACCGCCGCGCGAATATATTCTCTCGTGTAAACTTCCTCGCGGTCATCGACCCGACGAAATTGAACGAACAACTCCGTCAAATTCAGGAGAAAATTCCAAAGCAATTCGTGGACGAAGAGACCGGGAAATTCAAGTTGCCCGATTTTAAAGCGGCTTTAGAGGAACTCAGAGAAGAGAGGCAGCACATGGAGTATCATCCCGATCGGAAGAGATTATCCTCGGTGGCGGATTTTTTCAAATACACGGAAGAGGAAGGACTCAAATTCTTCGAAGAAGAAATAGACGTGACGCAAACTGGAAAAGTGACCTTGGACGATTTGAAGTTTGTCATGCGGAGAAGGAAACTACCCAACTGGTACGCCAAGAAGTTCTTCGACCGAGCGAAACCGAATTACTTCGCGAGGTCTTTGTCGTGGGAAGATTTCAAAGCGGTCATGAACGAACGCGAATCGAAAATGTTAAAAGCGTACAATTCGTTATCGGTTGGGAGATCGGGGATGCTGCGAGAAAACGACGTGAAACTATCCTTGGCAAAACTTGGGTTACCGGCGACGGATGAAAACGCGAAGGCTATGCTGCGACACATGGCGCTTAGCGGGAACCAGAAATTCATTTCCTACGGGCAGTTTAGAAATTTTATGATGTTATTGCCTCAAGATGTGGTGGCTATGGATTCCGATCCATCCAAGGTGTGGTTTGAAGCGGCAACGATGGTAGAGTTTGCAAAACCTCAAGGTTCAGGAGGGACGTTTTCGATGGCGCTGAAAGCCGCATTGGCCGGAGGGTGCGCCTCGGCTATGTCCACATCCACGTTACATCCGATAGATACGCTTAAAACGAGACTCCAAGCTACAGTTGGAAAAGGCCCGGGGATGATTGGAATATTGAAATCAGTTCCGAGAAATCCAGCCGGGGTGAGAACGTTGTATCAAGGCATCTTACCGTCCGTCACCGGGAATTTTTTTGGCCACGGCATGCGCGCGGCAACGTACGAGATGGCGAGATTAGTTTTAGGCCCATTGACGCTATTACCGTTCGTTTCTGAGATTACTGTACAAGGCATGTCTGCAGGTGTGGGAACATTAGTAGGCACGTGCGTGAGAATCCCGTGCGAAGTGTTGAAACAAAAGCTTCAAACCCAACAATACACGAACGTTTTAGCTGCGGTGAAAGGCGTGACGACGAATGGGCCGAGACCACTATTTGCCGGTACCGCGGCAACGCTCACGAGAGAAATTCCGTTTTATATGATTGGTATGACCGCATACGAGCAGTTCAAAGTTCTCGCTCGCTCGATCAAAGGAAAGGAGCTCTCTTCGCACGAGTTTATCGCCATTGGCGGCGCTGCCGGGGCAGTTGGTTCCTTGTGCACGACGCCATTTGACGTGTTGAAAACTCGAGCGATGACTGGGCGAAGTCCCGTAGGCGAGGCGATGTTAGTCACCATCAGAAACATTCTCGCAACTGAAGGTCCAAAAGCTTTGTTTAAGGGCGCGCTATTTAGAATTGCGTGGATTGCGCCGTTAGGTGCGATGAATTTTGCTGGATATGAGCTAGCAAAGCGTGCCATGGGTGGCGAAGAAGAATCATCGCCTCCGTCGACGAAAAGTAGCAGCAGCAGCGCCGCGAAAAGTGATGAGGACTTTGTGGTTTTGTCTAATGAAGACAAAAGAACTATCGATAGAGACCTCGCGCGCGAAGACGACGCGTATCCTCCAAGGCAAGGAGCAGTAAATCCTTACGTCGAGGAGCAACAACATCAAAGCAACAACTACCCGAGCGAGGATGATTTCGGCGACTTTTTTGATGACGAAAACGACGATAGTCATCGAAAGAACAAATAAAACATAGCTTCTTAGCCTCCAGAGTTATTTATCTTTGCTACTAATACTACGCGTATCTGTATTCCTACAACAATCTAAATATCATCTAAGTCTATAACGTCTGGATCTTTGACGACTGGAGGGGGAGGCGGAGGAGGCGGTGGAGGGTATTGAGTGCCCATTGGAGGCATTCCTTGCGTTCCCGGCAAAGTAAACGGCCCCGCGCCTGGAACTCGATATCTCGTCGCCGAAGAAGAAGAATACGGTTTGTTTCCAAAATGATCTCCTCCCGTGTCTAACTTAAAATCTAGCTCTAACATCTCCAACATCTGAACCGTTTGCGGGTTCCTTTCGACTTTTTCCGGAGGTGGTTGTCTCGCCTTCACGCTCGCATCGTGCGGTGAAACCGTCTCCACAAATTCAGGCATCCTGATTCCTTCCATTTTGTTCCTCACAAACTCAATTGAATTGGTTAAATCAACCGATTCCGGCACTCCATAATCGGGAAGTTTCGCCGGCGCCTTTGTGAAGGATTGAAAAGCATGGTTCGCTTTTGTAATCGCCAACCATTCCATATCTAATTGAAACCCTCCATCCGAACTCTTCTCCGGTAAATCGATCACCTGTAAGAATTGTCTATTTGGTGCGTGTGGTATGCATTTATCCAAGGCTAAAAAGTGCGTCGATGCTCCGTTCTCGTGACTTATCATCGCTTCAAATTTTACGTGCAAATGCGCCGAAAACGAATACGTCGGTTTCAACTGTTTCAAAATCTCCATCGCAGGAACCGATCCTAACTGATTCTTCTGTATATCTTCCTTCAAAAACTTCTTCTTCCTTAACAAATCTTGAATGTCACCAAACTTTTCAATCCCTCTCGGCCAATCGTGAGACAAAAACACATCCACCGGTTCCCGAATCTGTTTCAACTTGAACGCGTCAAACTCTCGCACGTGATACGCCGTTTTTACTTGCTTATCCTGCGTATAAGGCGGTCGTTCGAAGTGTCCTTTCCTGTAATCGTACTGTTTATATATTCCAGACAAACCAGCTATGCGTAAATCGCCAAACTTAATGCATCCAGAGTGTCCTAAATAGTAAATATTTGGCGCTCCGAAACCGCCGTAATAGAGTTCCCACAAGTAATTAGACGCCTCGTGATTGCCTCCGATGAACAGAGTCGGGTACGGCGCTTTCAACTCTCCGCTGTAATACTTGTAAAAAGTCCCCATCTCGCGATATTTAATCGGCACCGACATGCACTCCAAGTCGCGCTTGTTCCGTATGGCTTGAAAATCACCGCAACATATCAACAAGTCGATTTTGATGCCTTCTTTCTTCTCAATTTTCTCCATGGCTGCGTAAATGGTTTCCAGTTCGCCGTGGCAACACCCCTCGACCGCAATCTTCATGTTTGCTCCGCGTTATATCTCGCACAACAATTTGAGAGTGAACGCTGTTTCTTCGATTTGATTTAAACAAGTAAGTGATCTCTCTATAAATGTAACGAACTTCTTTATGCATGTGAAAAAGTGAAAACGAAAAGAGACGGGGGTGTATATTCATTCATTCTTCTTCTTCTAATAATAAGTAGTTACAATTTCTCTCTCTCTCTCTCTCTTTCTAAGTGAACTTGTTTTGAATCAATCTGTGAACGTGACAGAGAAACTCTACGTAAGACATTCCCGCAACGCTTCTATCTTCGATTAAGCGGTTATAAAACAACGTCTCCATGGCGTCGTTTCGCTTCAAGATGCGCATGCGCAAATATCCAGATCGAGCTTTACGCATGGAGTTGATGAAGGCGTTCATGCGTTTATTTCTTTCGTTTGGTAAGTTTGGCGGAAGCATGGATCGTCGAGCGTCGAGTTGGTCTACGGTGTCTACACCAAAGACTTCTTTTAACCGGTCTTGCGGGTAGTTTCGTCCGACCCAAACGAGCATCTCGCCGCCGTCTTCGAGAAGGTATAAGCCATCGCCGTCGAGTTTTTCAGCGGAGAGCCATTGACACGGTGGAAATGGCGGAAAGGAATCGGTAATGCTCGCCGCCTGGTCACCATCGTCGTGCCTCTGCTTTTGGTTCGCTTGGAATCCATCGTCCTCTAAGATGAAGTGCAACGGAAACAGTCGCGGATATACCGAAGGCGTCGTTTCAGACGGATCGCTCTTTAGCATCCTAAAAAGCCAGTTCGCGCGATCGTCCGCCGAAGCTTCTGATCGCAAGCCGTTCGATTTGTACATGCCAATTGTGTACAGTGGTAAAGTCTTCAACGCTTCAGGTAAAATGAGTTGCCCGGAGGCGTTGTTGGAGGCGCAGTATTTACGATAAGCGTAAAGGGAAGACACGCATTGCGCCAAAGCGGCATCTTTTGCGGCTGCAATCGTGTGTTTCCCACCCAAAAGTGTATTCGCAGCTTTCCGAACCATGAAGCAAGTTTGCGCATCTAAGTCTGCGTTTCTAAATAACGTGCCGAGAACAGATGTCACCGGTAACGCGAGCGTATGGACACGAATTCTGCGCTCTCCAGTCATCGTCGTATACAACAAGGCGCACTGTACGTACGCTTCCGCTCCGTCTACTAACTTGTCTTCGTATCTTAAGTTGACCATGATTGATTTCTCCCCATCCAAAACTGGCAAATCAACATCCGTCGGCGTGCGTTTGCAGAAATATCCGCCGTATTCGGCGACGCCTAAACCTTGAGAAGCTCTCACCCGCATCACCGCTTCCATGCCTTGTGGTCGCAAAAAGTTCCATCGCACATCGTTCAGCAACTGCGCAAAATCTAACTGCACGTTAAAGTTCGGGTATCTATACAATGTGCCACCAGTTGTTCTCGTCAAAACGCCTAAAGTTGCCAAATCTACAGGTTGCGAACCGCACACGAAAATGTCGATGCCGATTTGATATTCTGCAGCTTCCGTTGCGCAATCTTGATAGCATTTCTCCGCCGGTTTCATAATTTTCAGAGGTTCTTTTTCTACATTTCCAGAGTGCGTACGCACTTCCAGTTTTCCCCATCCACCCGAACACATCGATCCGAGAAAGAGCATAACTTTCCCTCCCTTATACTTCAAAGCGTCGATGGCAGATTTGATAGCCGCGCCGCTCGCTACCGCCGATGGACGCGAATTCGCAAACATCTCTGGAATTTGTTTCAATAAAGTCTTAAGTGTTTCTTTGTTCTTGTTCAAATTCACGAGTAGATCTTTCGGCAGAGGCGCATAGGGATCGTCCACGTCTGGAACGATGAGCATTTTCGGCGTTTTTGTCGCGCCGTTTGACGTCGTCGGCTTTTCATTCTCCTGATTTTCGTTGCTTGCGTTGTTGTTCTCATCGTCTCCGCGAATGGCGTAAAAGTGCACGGTACCATCGAACGTCGCAATCCCCACGCTCGCGGTGTCGCCGCCTTGAATGTTATCCAAAGTTCTAGAGATGACTTCACACGCCGATACCGTCACGCCGCTTTGGACCGCCGACGGACTCGCATCGATAACAAAGAAGTAGCTTGGTCGCATTGGCGCTCGAACCATGTACTCTTCTGGAGCCATATATTCTACGCTTCCACGGCATAACTCTGGACGTTGCATCCAATCTTGCCTTTTCCCGTCAGATCCTAAAGCGCACGCGTATTCGCGAGGACACTCACTCACGTGAGCGCAAAAATTGCACGCAAATCGGAAATGATCCACCCATCGCATTCCTGGGTTCACGTACGCTTTACATCGCAAACATCTCACCGGACCCATTCCTCCGTTATCTACGATCGGAACTTGCACCTCGTCGTTTTTTAAAGTCGCCAAAGGATTGACAAACACCGCCAACGGCATCCCGGACGTTTGTAACAAATCAGATTGATTTGGAATCGTGCTCGTGGTCGATCGAATGAACCTTGGATTCGCGTTCCCAACATCTCTCGCCATAAAATTCGAAGTCGCTCCTGGTGGGTGCATCGGAGCACCCGTTTGTGGGTTTCTAGTATCAAAAATAGTTCGATCCGCGTGCGAGTCGTGCCGCGGTCTCGGAATCTGCGAAGGATCGATTTTAGAAGCCGCAGACTGTGGTGTTGGCTGCGGACCGTACCGCTGAAACCCTTGATTTAAGCTGTGCGGTGCTTGTGGAGGATTATACCCGCTACTCGGCATCCCTTGCTGATAATGTTGCTGCTGTTGTTGCGGTTGTCCTCCTCCGTACTGCGGTTGTTGTTGTTGCGGAGCGCTGCTCGTTGTCCCGGGATACTGCGGATACGTCCTCGCACCAACACCACCAACATTCTCTTGCTGTTGCGGTGTTTGTTGATACCCTTGTTGCGTCGTTGTTTGCGGCGTTGGGTTTGGGTATCTGCTGCTTCCTTGCGATATACCTCCTCCCATCGCCGCTGGAGGAGCGGATTGAAAATTCTGTTGTTGTTGTTGTTGTTGTTGTTGTTGTTGTAAAGGTGGTTGACCACCCATCCCCGACGGAGGATATTGCGCCTGCCCGGGCGGCTGCTGAGGATACGACGAGAAAGACGAAGCCGGCGGTTGTTGCTGCTGCTGCGCTCCTCCTCGAAACCCGGTATTCGTCGAAGTCGACGACGATGTTGGTGGAGGAGGCGTCCCACCGAAATGGACTCTCGGAGGTGCCTGCGGATGCGCGTGTAAAGGAGAATTATTATTTTGCAAATTCATCCCCGTCGGAGGCGCAGAAGAGGGATACCCGGCTGTTGCGGATGATCCCGGTGGAGGCGCAGGAGCCGGAGCGTTATGTTGTTGTTGCTGATACCCTCCGTTGTGCATCGGTGGTCCCGGTTGGTGATACTGATGAGACGAAGGATTAGGTGGATTCATACTTACTAATTCGGATCTCTTCTTTTTCTTTTTGTGTCCGTTTAATAATTTTTTTTGTAAAGGCGAGCGAGTTTCAAAACACCAAAAAAGAGAGGAGCGTTTTTGTCCCCCTCTTCACATACTTTTTTTGTATCTCTTTCTTGTCTCTGTCATCCCACATTTCAATCACACACACACACAAGAGACTTCTAACCACGCTTTCTTTCCTCTCTCTCTCTCTCTCTCTCTCTGTATACGGGTAG
>Ga0209306_1001634_pt1 | contig 10619 bp, 9 predicted proteins | sample COGITO_mtgs_1103_3_FD_184793 | JGI IMG/M metagenome (GOLD analysis project Ga0209306, IMG submission 184793) | Pelagic marine microbial communities from North Sea - COGITO_mtgs_110328 (SPAdes) (version 2) | ecosystem: Environmental > Aquatic > Marine > Epipelagic ... | reverse complement strand
GTCGTACAACTCCTTCCCGAAAAATGATGATGGATAGAAGAAGAAGAAGAAGATATCGTTGTTGTTGTTGAAGTCATCATCATCGTCATCGTCTATAATAGTTTGAAAGTATATTATTCTCTGTTAAACTCTGTTTTCTCCTCTCTTTGATGATGATGTTGATGTTGTTGTTATTATTGTGTCTCTCTCAACAACACACGAAAATCGTCTAATAGGATGATAACACTACTATTATTGTTGTTCCTATGTTCTTCAAGAACAACACAAAAGAACACTTTGACGTTCTTTCTTGGTGTGACTTTTTAGAAGAGGAAAAGGAATTTTTCAAAGACTGCTAAACCCTAATGGGGGGGAGCTAAGGAGCATTTTGGACCAGAAATTCTCTCTAAATTTCGGATATCTCATTTTGAGAAGGAAAAAGGGGGGGAAACCAAATTAAGACGAAGATCTTGCAAAAGTGTGCAATAATCCACACATTTCTTTCTGCGCGCGCACATATCAAACTATTATTATAATAAATAAAGAATAATAAAATGTCCACCGGAACTCCGACTTCTTCAGCTGCCGTTGCGGACACCCCTTCCAACTCTCCGTTGCAGCCGGTCATCACCGCCGCTGCGAGAATTAAAGATGTCTCCTTACACGTCTTCTCCCAAAGAAAACCAATGTCAGAAATTCTCGATAGAACGGCGTATTCGAAACCGGCGAGTTTTTCCGACGCCACCAGTCGAATGCAAAAGAACTTGAACTACTTCAAAATTAACTACATGATTGCCACGATGGGGATCTTATCTGCGTTTATTTTGTATCATCCGTCGAGTTTGTTGATTTTGAGCGCAATCTCCGCCGCGTGGGCGTACGTGTTTATGATTCGTCAAGAACCTTTGAAGATTGGCGAACGAGAAGTGTCTTCGAGAGAGAAAATGTTAGGCATGACTGGTTTATCCGCGTTGATTATATTTTTCTTGTCCTCCGCGGGGACGTATATATTCTCCGGGATGGGCGTGGCTTTGTTGGGGATTGGTGCGCACTCTGCGGCGAGAGTGCCGGATGACTTGTTCATCGACGACGCGTCCGAGTCGAACGGGTTCTTTTCGTTTATGATGCCGCCGAGGCCTGGGCAACCTTCTGGCACGATCTAAGTAAGATATATGCGTGTGCGCGTGTGACAGAGTGAGCTGATATCAGTGTATTCAAATACACGCCGCGCATGTGTATGTTATTACTATGAGAGAAAGAGAGTGAATTATAGAAGAGAACAAGAACGAGAGAATTGAGCGAGAGGAGTGGAAGTAGTACCCCTCTGCGGAAGTGCGCGAATTTACTCTCTCTCTTTCTCGAAGAAGAAGAAGAAGAAGAAGAAGAAGAGATACTATTTAGAAAAAAGAGTTGACGAGATAAAAAGAAAAAGAAACATATGAAACTGTTTGTCGATGCGTTATTAGAGTTGCAGATTGGACGATGATGAATATGACAAATCATTGTTATTGTTGTCATTGAAGATCTCTTTCTCTCTCTCGTGCCGAAGGACGACTGTAACACAAATTATTTACCACACACGTTTGAGATTAGGATTTTATTATTATATATGTATATATGTATATATATACATGGACTTATCCATTTAAAACTATTACTATTACATCTATAATTAAATCCCCGGGCCTCTTCGAGCGTTTGCGGCCAAACGCGCGTCTCTTTCCTTTTCGTATTCTCGATACTCGGCTTGTTGCAAAAACGATTGTTGTTCGGTGTACGTGTTTTTGGACTTTCTGTGCATTTCCAACTCCTCGTCAATCTCCTCGTTCGAATCTTTCACTTTCTTCCAATCCATCTTCGTCTTATCTAGCACGCTCATCTTCTTTGATTTCTCAATCTTGGCAATCAAAGCGTCTAAGCCGCTCATTTTTTGTCCTTTTAGATTTTCCTTTTCCTCGGCCGCTTTCGCCTCTTTCGAGCCCTCTTTGTACGTCTTTTCCACCTCCATGACCATCCCGGCAAAGTCTCTTTTCTCGATCACCGCTTTCAAACCACCGTGGTCTTTTATTTTGTGCACTTTTCTGGACGTTTTCGCCGCCTCCATGGCTTCTCTCGCGAGCTTTAATCTCTCGTCTATTTCCTCTTCCACCTCCTGCTCTTCGGCTTCGGCCGCCGGTTCTCCTTCTTCTTTCGTTTTCTTCTTCTTTTTTACCTGTACGGTTTCTGGCGGTTTCTTTTCTCCTTTCTTACTCTTCGTCGTCGACGCAGAAGAGGTCGATAATAATCTAGAGAGGATTCTCTCCGAACTTGTCGGTTTCTCCTCCGCGTCTTTATGTTTCGAGTTCAACTTACACGCCAACTCAGTGGGTGAAATCTGTCGCATCATTTTCATCACGGTCGACAGATTCGAAGAAGAAGAAGCTAATAAGTTATCATTCGTCTTCTCTGTCGTTGCTTTCCGCTTCTTCGTCGTCGTCGTTGTTGCATCCTTTTTGTTCTTTTTCTCTTCTTCTTCTTTATCGTCTTCTTCTTCTTCTTCTTCTTCTTCAGTAGTCGCAGTCATCAACTTCTCAAACATTTCCCGAACTTTCTTCTTCGGTTGAAACTCAAAACTCTCGAAGTCTTCTCTCGAAAGCTCTTTCGCCGTTTTCACCACCTGGTTGTACTCCTCAAACATGATTGATTTTGATTGCTTTTGCGCGTAAAATGTATTATGTTATCACGACGAAAAGCGATTGTTCTATGAGTATTGGTGTTGTTTTTTTTTTCTGTTGTTTGTGAGAGCAAATTCTTTCGCGAAAAAAAATTAAAGCAAAACTCGTCTGCTTTAAACAACAACTGACTGAGAAATAAGCCACACTTTGAAACTGTTTTCTCTCGTCTCTTTGTATTTATACATACTCTCTCTCTCTCTCTCTTTTCATCATCTCTTCTCTGAATAATAAATGAAAGAGAAGAAGAAGAAGAAGAAGAGAGACGCCGTAGTATTACCACCACTGATCGACCCCCAAAACGGTATCGCATCTTTCAGAGCGTCGAGACGAGTGAACTTTGTTCCAGCCAGGTATACTAATCGTGTTGTGTGAATTTACTACTCTACTCAAATTGAGAGTTGTGAACTCAAATTCTCTTTAACATCAAAATTGGGGGAAATCAAACACAAAAAGAAATCCACTCATCCTTTTTGTGTGGTAGTTTCTTCTTATTTTCCTTTGTCATCTTCTTCTTCGTCTTCTTCGTCAAAAGACGTTCTTTGTTTTCGAAACAAAGAACCGCGTCGTCGTCGTCGTCGCGTGGCGGGAATTGATGCCAAAAAGAGATCAAATTTTAGTAGAAGTGACTGACACCTTTAACATCACCATAATCAACAACAACAACAAAATATAACAACAAAAAATACAGACGAGCGGAACCGTCGTCAATATTGGGAGGAATGATGACGAACAACAACACCAGTGGTCAAAATGGACGACGGAGAGTAGGAAGAACGATAGTATTGAATGGATTGAATGAGAATAGAGATGGTGATAAGAACAACAAATCATCTCAAAAAGACAACGAAGATACTCGCGCGAACATAAATAAGAAGCGAAAGAAGGAAGAAGAGGAAGAAAAAGAGAAAGGAAACGACTTATATCCTCTTTCCAAGATTCAAATGGAATGGCAAACCGTCTCTAAGATCGGCTCTGGTTTGCAAAATTTAGGCAACACCTGCTTTTTAAACGCGGTTTTGCAGTGCCTCACGTATACGCCAGCTTTGGCAAACTTTTTCTTGAACAACGAACATCAAAAGCATAAAAATTTGAGCTCAGGATTCAACTCGTTGTTCGAGATGGGTAATTTAGTAAAGAACACGTTGATACATTCCAAGAACAAGCATCACGCGGTACCACCGACGGCGTTCGTGAAGAATATTCGCGCGCTGTCGAAGACGTTTAAGAAAGGAAGACAAGAGGATTCCCACGAATTCGCGAGGTGTTTGTTAGATTCCATGCACAAGAGGTGCTGCATGTTAGGCCGGGTGGACGACGGAAGCTCGTCGAATACTCGAAATGGAAAGAAGCTTACTGCGAATGCAATCGATCCAGAGTCGAAAGAGGCGGAAACGACGTTCATTTGGCGCGTATTCGGTGGGCAGTTGCGTTCGTGCGTGACGTGTCAAAGCTGCGGGAGAGAGTCGGCAAAGTTAGATCCGTGCATGGATATGAGTTTAGAGTGCGCGAAGGTGAAATCTTTAGAACAAGCACTTAAGTTGTTCACGCGAGTGGAAGTTCTAGACGGCGATAACAAGTATAGATGCGAAGGGTGCAAGAAGTTATCGCGAGCGAAGAAGCAATTCAGCGTGGATAAAGCTCCAAACGTGTTGCAAATCCAACTGAAGCGTTTCGAGTTTGTTCCTTTCGGGAGAGGGAAGTTATCGCAGTTTATCGAATACCCGTTGGTGTTAGATTTAACATCGTATTTAACCTCAATTTTGAAAATTAACGAAGGTCGCCGCGGGAAGAAGAGGAGTAAAAGTGCTAATAACGCCGTTCTCGATGATATTATGGGTGGTAGTAGCACGGAGAAAGCTTTTTCATCGTCGTCCTCGGTGTACGATTTGATTGGTGTTTTAGTCCACGCGGGAAGTTCCATGAACTCTGGTCATTATTATTCTTACGTCAAAGCGCAAAATGGATTCTGGTTTGAGATGGACGACGAATCCGTCACGAATGTTTCCGAAAAGACCGTTTTGAGACAAAAGGCGTACCTTCTCTTTTACTCTTTACGCAACGCTCCGGGGACGATGACGACGAGGAAAACAAACACTGGAAACGTGGATAAAAATCGAATGGACGAACTCACGAGAGATTTCCAAGCGAAGAAAAGAAAGCTCGATGAAGAAAGAGAGAAGGAGAAGAAGGTGATGACGAGGAAAAGCAAACGAGATAAAAATATCAGCAATAGCCCTAGCAGCAGCGAAGAAGACGAAAGAAAAGACGAGGAAGAAGAAGAAGAAGACGTAGTTACGGTGATATCGGCGAGAAGAAACGGGAAGCGAGGCGCCGGGCGCTCAGCCGGGAAGAATTCTCGCGACGTGGTAAAATCAAAACTCTTCAAGCAAAATAGAAGCGGATCAAAGTCACCTGATTTCGGCATCGGCAAGCAAAGAAGACGCAGTAAACGAGCATCGTATAGCGACGACGACGACGACGAAGGATACGACGAGGAAGGAGATAAGGAAAATAAGAGGGATAAAGGAAACATGATAAAGACATTCTTGAAATCACGAGCGCAAAGAGATAAAAATACTCGAGGTTGGAACGACGACGACGACGACGATAATAATAAAAGTCGCGCGATGGGAATGCGCCAGCAAGTTAGTACATCTCAGAAAAAGAACGTTAAAAAGTCTCGCGGGTATGACGAGCTCGACGAAGAGTACGATAGAGGGAAAATTGCGAAACATCTTCGAAGGCGCGAACAGAAAATGCCGGCGAGACCGACGAAAGCGCCGTCGAGATCGGCAGGAGGAAACGCGTTTCAAAGAAAACAAGGGCGAAAACAGCGTAAGTGATATAGTGCTAGTGTGTTGTGTTCATACGACAGAGTGTTTATTTCTTCTTGAAAGTACCCACAGCACTTAAGTTTTAAGACTTCTTCTTATTTATTCTCTTCGCCGAAAGCATCGTTCTCTTCCGAGATGAACAGACGAAGAACATCCGTCAACGTAATAACGTCGAGAGGCTTTCCAGCATTCAGTTTCGGTTTTTCGACGACCACCCACACGCGGTGAACGTACGTAAGCGCGTTCAAAACATCAGAGATCGTCGCCGACACTCCCACGGTCTGTAAAAATATTTCGTCTTTTTCGATTGCTTTATCCCGTCGATCGACCGCGGTTGGACTGTCTTCGTTCATCTTTTGGAAGAACGCGTGACTCACGTGCTGACTCTCGATATGCGAGTACCCGCCGTAACTCGTGCGATGAGACAATGCCAAGAATTCTGCGATCGGTAACCCCAAAATAGAGACGTGATCTTTCGTCACGCGTCTGAGATCGGATGCTGAAAAGTTCGCGATTAACACATCTTCGTACACGACGCCGACACACGAGATATCTCGATCGCGCAGTTTTTTCAGAACATTGATCGTAAGTTCGTGCGGCTCGACGCAACAGAGACCGAGCGCTCTTTCCGAGGAGCAAAAACCGCAATCTTGGACTGTTAATCTCGATAACTCTTTAAAAACACCTTGTTCGTTCTTCATTTGCAAAAACTTGATGATGTCGGATTGCGAGATTATGCGATGTATCTCCCCGTGCGGGTCGAAGACGCCGAGTCTGTGCACTAAATGGTGTTGGTTCGCCAAGAAATTCTCCATCGCTTCCAGAATCGACAACTCTTTCGCGTACGGTTCAAAGACTAAATCCACGTCGCTGAGATTGCCGATTTGAATAATCTTCTTCGAGAAGACTTCAGGCGCTACTTTTCGTAACAACGACATCGCTTGCAACATGTTGATTGGATCTTCCATCTTCTCCAACTTTTTCTCGTCTTCGAAAGCTTCCACGAGAGGATCGATCACGTCCGAGACGCTGAAAAAACCCAAACACGTCGCTCTTTCGTCTTCACGATTCAACCCGACATTTTGCACCAAAACTGGCGCCGATAAAACGTTGTATCTCTTCAACGTGTTGAGCGCCGTCTCGCACGTATCGTCGTGTCCAAGAGAAACGACGAAAGACCCCGCTCCTGCTAAACTTCCTTGTTTCGCGCGATCGATCTGCGACAGCATCGAACGCAACGTCGTCGACGCGAGAACGGATCGGATGTGTCCGACGTCTCGTCGTATTTGCGGCGTTGTCGTGGTTTCGTTCTTCTTCGTCGTCATCGATCGATCGATTCTTTTTTTGTCCTAAACAACTCTTTGCTTATTTTTTGCGCGTATTTTTGTGTGGTGGTGAAAAAATGGACTGAAATCACCTTTTTTTGTTTTTTGAGAAAAAGTTCGAGATACAAAATTTTCCTCAGAAGAAGAAGAAGAAGAAGAAGAAGAACTTTGACAACAACATCTTACTAATAATAATAATATAATCAAATGTCGAACTCTCAATCGTCTCTTCCCTCCTCGTCTTCATCGTCCTCGTCTTCATTCAAACAGCTCATGCAGCACCCGCAAGCGCTGAAAATTTTAGGATGCGTCGTCGGCGTCGTCGGATCTTTACTCGTGTACGGTTTATTGCAAGAACGAATCATGACTCGACCGTACGAAACGGACGGAGAAAACGAAGAGTATTTTAAGTTCTCCGTGTTTTTAGTATTATCGAACAGACTTTTGTCCTGTTTAATGGCGATGGGGATTTTGGCGTATTCGAGAGGGAACGTGCAACCTGTCGCGGGTATTCATCGATACTGCGCGGTCAGTTTATCCAACGTCATCGCGACGTATTGTCAATACGAAGCGTTGAAATACGTCTCGTTTCCGGTACAAACTTTAGGGAAGTGCGCGAAGATGATTCCGGTGATGATTTGGGGATATTTAATTAATCAGAGACGGTACGTCATGCAAGATTATTTCATCGCCGCAGGCGTGACGTTAGGATGCACGATGTTTGCTTTGTACGGGGACGTGTCTTCGAGCGCGGCGAAACATCACGGGAAAGGTGGGAAAGATACGAGCATGTACGGCGTCGGGTTGATGTTGGGATACCTCGGTTTCGACGGGTTCACGTCCACGTTTCAAGATAAGTTGTTCAAAGGGTACCAGATGGAAACGTATAATCAAATGCTGTGGGTGAATTTATGTTCGGCATCTATTAGTGCTTTGTGGTTGTTTTCGGATTCGGCGTTTTTCGACGCGGTGGCGTTTGTCGGGAGACACCCGGCGGTGTTGCAAGATATTTGCACTTTGAGCGTCGCCGCAATGTTAGGACAGTTGTGCATCTTGTACACGATTCGTGAATTCGGGGCGTTGCTGTTCGCGACAATCATGACGACCAGACAGTTCTTGTCTATTCTGTTGTCGTGCTTGATTTTTATGCACCCGTTGACGTTCATGCAATGGCTCGGGACCGCGATGGTTTTCGGATCGTTGTATTACCAAGCGTATTTGAAAAATCAGCGAGCGACGAGCGTGGCGACGGTGAGTGAGATGCGCGAGCCGTCCGCATCTGGTGCGGAGACCGGAGAAAAGAACGCCACCGTGTGAGGCTCTTCTAGTTTTTGGGGACGACGACGACGACGAAGAAAGGAAAGCTTCTTCAAATGTATAACTTTTTTTAAAAGAAAGTTTTAAAACTAACTAAATTACCACCAATTTTTTATTAAAGACGCGTCGGTAACCCGGATTTCGCCATATCTTCTTTGCATTCCTTCACAGTCACTTCGTCTCTGTGAAAGATTCCAGCCGCGAGCGCCGCCGAACACGCCGGAACGGCTCCGAAAACTTCAGAAAAGTGCCTCGGGTGTCCGGCGCCGGAGGAGGCGATGACGGGGATCTTCACCGCGTCCGCAACCATTTTCACGAGCTCGTGGTCGAAACCGTTACCTTGTCCGTCTTCGTCTATGCAGTTCAAAAGAATTTCACCCGCGCCTAACTTTTCCATCGCAATGGCTAACTCGTACGCGCCAATATCGCGTCCTTCTCTCCCACCTTTGATGGTGCACTGAAACCAGCAATATTTCTCGCCGTTTGGTCCTAATTTTCGTTTGGTTTCTATGCACTTGTTCTTTGTGTTTTTCGGGTCGGTTTCGTACTTGCGTCTCGGGTCGATGGATATCACGACGGCTTGAGACCCATATCGATTGGAAATGGTTTCAATAGAACTCGTTCCATCGCCCTGTTCGTTGTTGGCGTAAAACTTCTCCGCGACTTCCACGGCGTCGCTTCCGATGGACACCTTATCGGCGCCCGAGGCAAAATACGCCGAGGCGACTTCTAAAGAAGAGTAATGTTTACCGTTCGAGTCGGTAAAATCGCGAATACCGCCGCCGACGGTTAAAGGCACAAACACGGTTTCGCTGGAGAGTTTCAAAACGTCAATCATCGGCGCGTCCTTCAACGGCGTGTCGCGGTACCCGGTAATGTTCAGAAAACTCACCTCATCGGCGCCCATGTCGAAGTATTTCTTCGCGAGTTCGACGGGTTTACCCAAGTTACGAACGTCGCCGCTCTCTCCTTCGCTTTTTTCTCTCACGTCGTACGAGTCGCCTTTGGTGACGACCAAATCGCCGGCGTCGTTGCTGCGCACGTCCAAGCACGCGATGACGCGCTTAGCCAACCCTTTCCGCACGGCATCCGAGCTCGCCGAGGACGGCAACGCCGAGGACGTTTCCATTTCGCTCTTACCGCCGGAAAGAAACTGGTCGAAAATCTTTAAACCAGTGAAGCCAGACTTTTCCGGGTGGAACTGCGTCGCCATGACGTTTCCTTTCTGCACGGCTGAAATGAACGGTTCGCTCCCGTAATCGCACGTCGATAAAACCCAATCCTTGTTGTTTTCGTTCGGCAACGCTCGATACGAGTGCACGAAATATACTCTCTCGGAAACCGAAGCAGATGATGGATCATCTTTTTGTAAATCTATCAAGTACGATTCTCTTTTGACTTCGTTCACGTTCCATCCAATGTGCGGCACGATTAAATCGTCTCCCGTGAACTTGGTCACCGTCCCGGGAATCAGACCCAAACCTTCTACGCCTCCCGACTCTTCGCTCCCATCGAACAGTAGCTGTAAGCCCAAACACACACCCATGAATGGTTTCGTTCCATCCAAAACGTATTCTCTCAAAGGTTCGATTAACTTTCTCTCGCGCAAAATGTCCATGGCGGACCCGTAGGCGCCGACGCCAGGGAAGACCAGTTTCTTCGCCGCGAGGATATCTTCCGGAGATTTGATATCTTTGACCGTGTACCCGAGCTTTTGCATCGCGTTTCGAACGGAACGAACGTTTCCAGCACCGTAATCTAAAAGCGACACTTCGCCTTTACTCGCCGAAGCAGCGTTGGCGCGAAGAGTCAGAGACTTTCTTTTGTTTCTGCTGCTGCTCCTGTTGTTGTTGCTGTTATGAAATAATATGCGTCTACTATTGAAATCATCACTCGTCGTCATCATTCCTCGTCTTCCTAGCATAACTCTCGATGTGGTCGTAGCCGTGCCGTTGCTGCTACTTCTACTAGAATTATATACTATTGGTGATGACGTCGTTGATGATGTTGGTGTTGTTCTTGCTGTTGTTGTTGTTGTCATCATCATAACTTTCACTTTTTTTTATCCACTTTTACGAGAGTAAATGTTCGGACGATGATGACTGCTGCTGGTGCGTTTAATAATGTCGAGCAGAAGAAGAAGAAGGAGAAGATGATATAATAAAGAAGAATTAGAAATGATGAGTTCTTTCACGACGTCTAAAGTCTTTTGTCTTCTTCTGAATAATACTAATACTATATTATTATCTGAGAATATAATGACGACGAGTTGTAAAGGCAGAAGAGATTGAGCCCTTTCTGCTCTGATTGAGAAGAAATTTTTGAAGCCGCCAAAAAAAACATTTCAGAGAGAATCACTTTCTCCTATAAAATCATCCTATTCACTTATTAAGCACACTTATTAAGCGCTCTCGTCATCATCATCATCATCTTATTAAAAAGAAGACAAA
>Ga0209306_1001630_pt1 | contig 10624 bp, 18 predicted proteins | sample COGITO_mtgs_1103_3_FD_184793 | JGI IMG/M metagenome (GOLD analysis project Ga0209306, IMG submission 184793) | Pelagic marine microbial communities from North Sea - COGITO_mtgs_110328 (SPAdes) (version 2) | ecosystem: Environmental > Aquatic > Marine > Epipelagic ... | reverse complement strand
GTGTCTTTGACGGCCAAAATTCGTGAACTTTGTCTACTCGAACCAATTGTTTTGGATCTTCAAACCAAGATGTCATTTATATATAGTGAGTTTATTTTTTCATCATACCACCCAACATACCCTGCATGGTTTTCATCAACGCAGCTTCATCGAGTTCACTTCCATCTTCACCCATTTTATCTGCACACTGTTTTGCAACTGTCTCAATCATGGAAAGTGTGTCTTCTGGGATAGAACTAATGGTTGTACCGAGCATGTAGAGCGTCTGAACATATTGCCAAATTGCACTTTTTGTATTCTCGGAAGCAGTTCCCCAATGTTTTTCGAGGTTTACACCTTTCATAAAATCTAAATTCTTAGATTCTTCAATAAAAAATGTTTCGTCTTTGGACGAAATCTTATCGGCATACGGGGTAACACCCTGCATAAACCCGTCTACAACTAAACGTGGGTTTGAAGCTTTCATTAAATCGAAAGCCGATAAACACTTTTTCAAGCCTTTTTCTTCTGGAAATGTCTTGTGTAATTCCACAAGAAATTGACCCATCATATCATTGAATGCGGTCACGGAAGTCATATTATACTGTAAATATGTATATTATCTTTAAGTCAGAAAATTAAAATGGTTCCGTCGATATGGTCTCTTTCTTACCTAATCCGTTAGTAACGATAAAAAATACTAAAATTGCTATAAGTGCAGCTGGTTTCGTGTACGCACTTACTGGAAGCTTACCTTCGTTGTTAATCTTTGCTTTAAAGTGTATGTATCCTGCGGTTATAAAACCGGCGATAATTCCGGCCCACGCGGGGTCTCTTAAATAGTCTTCGAACTCCATTTAATAGTAGCCAACTTTTTTTGCACGGGTTTCGGATGCGTCTGGAAACAAAACTCCTTCATCTTCTTCTGGTTGCTGTGGCTGTGGCTGTTGTGGCTGCTTCGTATCAATAGTTCGAAATTCGTTTTCAAATGGTGAAGTTTGTTCCGGTTCCATTACCTGTTCCATTGGAGGTTCCATTGGAGGTTCCATTGGAGGTTCCATTGGAGGTTCCATAGATGGTTCGGCATCGAATGGCTCTTCTGACGTTTCCTCTTCATACCCATCGATCAGGTCGGGGTCTTCAGAGTCACCAACTTCAGCTTCACCAACATCCAAATCCTGACCTTCTTGTGTTTGAGACATATACGTTTGTAAAATCTGTTGTACGGGTATGAGTTCTTTTACGGATGTTTCGATACATATACAAAAACGCTCGTATAATTTATCGTTTCTCGCGTGTTCGTTTTGCGTTTCATGATAAATGTATGGGTCTCTATACAAATCCTTGGCGGCGTTGTTATAACACGTTTGAATGAAAACTTCATTCGTTGGAAGTTTCAATGAAATTTTCTTATTATCTTTATTCAATCGAACCGCGGATAAAATTTTAACACAACTTACAAAAACAGCAGCTAACAGATCGTTAAACCACGCACACCTATTTGTTATATTATCCGTGTGTTGTTTTGACATGGCATCACTCCAATTTGGAACCTCTTTCAGAAGTTTTTGGTACATGACAAGAACTTTTCGACCTTTTGTAAGTTTGTATGCTTCCTCATACATGGTTTCATACGTTTCGATCATAACTGGACACATAAGTAAACATAATTGACCTATGTATTCACGTTTTGCCTCGACGAGTATATTTAAAGGGTCACTCATATTTGTAGTATATTTACATATTTAAACTTTAAGTCTCACGCATCAATTATTTTCCCCTGTATTTATTTGCTGCTTTTTTAAGGTTTACGAGTGTAGGAAAATCCTCTGTATCTTCTGGATGTTCATGGTGTTCATTTTTTCGTGATTTTTTATTTGGTTTCCATGAAATACATAATTCGTATTCGCCTATAATCTGAACTGTAAATCCACCTATTTCAAATTGTCGTTTTATATACTGTAGTGCTTTTGCCCTGTTAAAATGGGGGTACCCCATGACAAAAGAAGGTATCTGACAAAACAAATATTTATGGCCTAAATCTACCGACTGACGTATCTTCTTTGAAATCTGTTCGTAAATTTTAGTATACGTTTCCTTTTTCAAATGATTCCTTTTTTCAGTTATACGTGATATTTCATCAATACTGATCATTATAATTATTTTAGAGTTTTAAATATTAATTTTACCGTACATGGTTTGTGGATCAGATATAGCCTTATCTATTATTTTTGTATTTTTAACCATATCAAGTTCACTCCGTCTAACTTCCGAATAATCTTCAAATTCTTTACCCTTTATCGATTTCTGGTAAATACTTGGATCCGATGGTGGATTAATGTCTATAGGTTGTGTTCTCACATTTAGTACAGTTGCACGGCCATCAATAATTCGTAAATCGGATGTCACTGAAAATCCTACGGCAAACCCCTTATGTTTCACCGACATGAACATACATCTGTATATTTCCTGATTACTTTTCTTATTTATATATTTTTTTACGGATAATGTTTCAATGATATACGTACAAAGACCAGTTTTTTTAGAAACTTCTTTATTCGTTGCGAGAACCATTTCTTGCATGAGATCATTGGATACTTCAATTTCTTCACCTGATTCTTCGTAATCAGATAAATCCATTTCGGTATCTTTCAATAAAACGGAATTCATTGGTTTAGTGTATCCAGAAAGTCCGAATTGTTCCGTAAACATTTCCGTCCTGGACATGGTCATGAGTACAATGAGTATTAATAATATCAATAGTATAGTATTCATTATTTAATATTAATAATTATTTTTATTTATCTTTAAAATCTTTGTCAATAAAAGTGATTAGTAAAAAGAAAAATTATATTTGAAATCGAACATCCTTCTCAAGGAGATACTTTGTATAAAATAAAAAAAAGTTTTTCTTGGTAATCACTTTTATTGACAAAGATTTTGTTTTTTTCACTGTATCTTACGTGTATAAAAAAATATGTAAAAATGTGTTTTTTTCGATAAAAAAAAGTAAACTCTATTTTAAGATATGTCCCTTCTAATTTATAGTCCACAGTGTAACCATAGTTTGGATATAATTGACTATATTAATAAACATCCACAACTCAAACAAATTGTTAAATATCATAACATTAATAAATTGGGTATACCACCACAATATAGAAATAAAATTACGCGTGTTCCAACTATGCTTACCAAAAACGGTAAACTTTTAGTAGGTAATGAAATACGAAACTGGTTAGAATCACTTTTACCGGTACAGGAATTGGAGACGTGTAATTTTGGTGGTTGTTCAACAACATCTTTAGAAGGAGAGGGTTCAGGAGACTTATTTGGTTTAGATGACTATGGTAGAACTTTACAGCCGGCTATGACACCCGAACTTGAAGATAAGATTAATCAAAGTGTATCAGATGCATATAACAAGAATATAAAGAATTAAATCTATATTTTTTCAGATATGAAATTGGCGACAATTCAGGCGAGTGCCATAAAATCAACCTTTGAAGTACTCAAAGATATACTCAATGACGTAAATATATACTTTAAACCTGATGGTATATACATCGTAACTCTCGATACAGCTCGTACATCCTTGGTTGACATGTATCTCTCATCGGATAATTTCGAAGAATATACATGTGAAACTGATATAATTGCGGGTATAAATGTCGCGAATACATTTAAACTTCTTAAATCGATAACAAATAATGATGTTCTTGTAATGAGTATAAATTGTAAAGAGTTTATGAATATTGAAATTCATAATGAATCAAAGAAAACGTGTACTAAGTTTGCTTTGAAATTACTCGATATAAATGAAAACCAAATTGAAGTACCAGATATGACCATGACCACGATTACACCAATGGCCTCCATGGATTTTCAACGAATATGTAGAGATATGCATAATATTGGTAATATTATAGAGATAACTAGGGAAGGTACAAATCTTAAACTACAGTGTATGGGTGATTTTGCAAACCAAGAAACGAATATTGAATGTACGGAAGAGAGTCCCAAAATTTCGGGTGAATATTCCCTTCGATACATGAATATATTTACAAAAGCGACGAGTATGTGTTCTACAGTACAAATTATGCAAGAAGAACAGAATAGATTTTTGATATTAAAATATAACGTTGCTAATCTGGGTGAATTGAAATTTTACTTGGCAACTAGGGTACCCGAAGATCAGTGATATACCCATCGACGGTACTTACAATTTTAGTCGTACCAATTGCACTTTTTAATTTTATTTTTGGAAAATCATTTTCAAGCGCGTCTATGTCATAATATAACATATCCCTTATTTTAACTTTTTCGTTATGAAAATCTTTACGTGGTCCCGCGTACCGTTTAATCTTGTTTAAAATATCCTTAACTGGTTTATCATCCGAATCGAGCAAAACAGCTGAAACGATTGGTATGTTAAATACAACCCCACTTTTACGTGGTGGTGGCCATGGGTGATCCATATCGTACGTCAAATATTTGTACATCGTGTTATTGTACCAATATTTAACACGAACCACAGTTTTCGTAACATTCTCGGGAATTGTAGTCTCTTTATAATCTGAATAGTTTAATGTTTTGAAAACACTTTCGGTCTCGTCATCCCATTCGTTACGCTCTTCGTACCAAAATTCATCAAGTTCTTCCGGTAACGGTGTTTTTGTAGTATCTAAAAAATATTCCATAGATGTATCCACAATTCTATAGTCTGAGATGGAAAATACCGATTGTAATGTTGAATACACCCATAAAATAACGTTAGTTAAAAGATTACCGAACATTATATTTAATTATTATGGAAGGTAATTTTTTAAGTAGATATACCAATAAAGTAGAAACATGGGAAAAGTCTATTCGAGACGACCCCATTAATAAATCGAAATATGAATATGAAATGTCACAATATATAATCCAGTGTATGCCGTATCTGGAATTATATACAGATGAACTTAAAAAAGAAGTAAGTACCGATAACGTTTTCAACTGTAAAGAAACATCAGGACTACAGAGGAAAGATATATTTAATGATTACCTAATAGACGTAGAAAAGTTAAATAATATAGATAGACCTGTAGAAAAGAAACGTGAAGTATGTCCCACATGTCCAGAAAGTAACGTGTTTCATTTTGCGGATACAAGTGACCTCGTTTGTGATAATTGTGGTGCGATTTTAGCAACACTTATCAGTGAAGAATTAACATATAGAGAAGAACAGGAAACGTCGGAAAAGATAGTCAATTATTCGTATAAACGTGAAAATCATTTTAATGAATGGTTATCACAATTTCAAGCTCAAGAGACGACAACTATACCACCCGAGGTAATAGAACAACTACGTAACGAACTCAAAAAAATAAAGGTAAAAGTTTTAGATGAGATTACACATGCACGCGTTCGTACACTCTTGAAAAAACTGAAACTCAATAAGTTCTATGAACACGTCCCGTATATAACAAATATCATAAGTGGTGTAAAACCACCGTCCATGCCTCAAGAACTCGAAGAACGTCTGCGTATAATGTTCAAGGACATTCAAAAACCGTTCGATGATAACTGTCCACCAGAAAGAAAAAACTTTTTGAGTTATTCGTATGTACTCTATAAATTTTGTGAACTTTTGAGTGAAGATAAGTACCTGAAATATTTTCCACTTTTGAAATCAAAGGAAAAGTTATACCAACAGGACGTCATATGGAAAAAGATATGTGAAGTCCTTCATTGGGAATATATACCAACGATTTAAAATCTACATATATACTAAAATGGCCTTCCCAGTACGTAACAATAAATCTAAAAAATTGCAAAAGGAAACGGATAATAAGTTCCCAAACTCCCCAAAACCAAAATCTAAATCTAAATCTAAATCGAAGGCGAGAATGAACCCTTTGAGAAGAGGTGTTGTATACAACAGCTTAAGCAACATGCTCAAAAACTTTGCGAACAAAAAGCGAAACACACCCGAAGTTTTCGAAAACATTAACGACAAGCTTAAAAGATAAAAGCTTTAATATACGTAATGAACAACGATCCATATTACAATTTCTGTTTAGAAGAAATCAGGTTCTACACAGAAAAGATAAATGAAATTATAAAAGAAGGGCTTAAAGACCCTAAAAAGTATTACGAAGAATCCAAAAGTGAATGGAAAAAGATCTACCAAATGATACCTGTTATGTACATGATGAATCAGATGGAGGATGAAAAAAAATAGTTGGTTACTATAAATGTCAGCTGCATTACTTGGTATAGTCTTAATATGTTGTTCAAGTTCAGCAGCAGGAGCTGGAACGTTCCGTGGTGGTTTTATACCGGATACGTCTCCATTTATAGCTAAAAAGTTGAAAAAAATAATACAACTCATTATAACTGGTGATGCTAAACCAATAGATTGCGAGAATTTGTATAAATATATGGAAGAAACTAAAGGAACGAGTGCTGCGGAATCTGCCGTTCAATCATTATCAGAAAATGAAAAAACTATATTAGAAAGGGTATATGATATAGGGAGAAGTGTAGCACCAGAAAAAATATGTGATAAGTCTGTAACAGATTCATCAATTGCATTATTTAAAAAGGTTCAAAAAGCACCCGAAGGTGAAGATGTAACGGGGTTTTGTAGCGAACTCAGTGAACTTAGTAATGAAAATAAAGGTGAAAGAAGGCCTATATATTATTGGGATGAATCTAAAAAGGAATTTGTAAAAGATGGTATTTATTTTTCAAATGCATTTGGTGGTAAAAGTGGACCTGAATTAGAGGAACCTGTTATAGCTAAATGCATGGAAGCTGGTATTAATATTCGTTAATCCAAAGTCACGTACCTAACCTCTAAATCACTGTTAAGTGATGTAGGGAAATTAATAAGGTACCCTTCCGTGAACCCCGTCAAGCGTAGATAGTTTTGTGCTTGTGTGACCATGACATCGTTCATGGTTTTAACTGATTTCAGTTCAACCACGGTTTTGTTATTTAAAATTAAATCGGCGCGAAGATTCCCTATTGTGTGTCCTTCAAACACAATAGGAACTATTCTCTCCGTTTCGTAGTGTACCCCATTTTTCCGTAAGACAACTTCCATTGCATTGTGATACACACGCTCACTATAACCGGGACCAAGTACTTTATATACATGTTGTGCATATTGTTGTATCATTTAACTATTCTTCGGTTATTGTTTCTAACCCTTTTTTTTCATTTTCCAATACACGTTCCTCTCTATAATCTCTTATAAGTCCACTATATTGTTGATTATATACTATGAGAGCTTCAGATAATTTCATAATAATTTTACCCATTTTATCGAAATGTCCAATTTCCATTGATACGGAAATATGTTCTTGATATTTTCTAGAAATATCTTCAATCATATCCATGAATTCGTTTGAAAAGTGTATACCTTCCTGTATATACTTTTTTACATCTTCACCCATTTTTATATATATATTATTATACCATTATTTTTAAATAGGAAAGACAGAGTATAAAATAAAATCTTTGTCAATAAAAGTGATTAGTAAAAAGAAAAATTATATTTGAAATCGAACATCCTTCTCAAGGAGATACTTTGTATATATTAAAAGTTTTTTTTCTTGGTAATCACAAAAAGTGACAAAGATTTTAAATATTTACCTATATAAAATGTGGATGCTCTTGTGTCGACCCATTACAATACCAGTAACTAAAGTTTCTGACCAAACTATGATCAGTACTGATAAGTGTCGAATCGTAACAGTATCCCCTACCGATAATCAAAGTAGGTACGTTATTGATATAGTTGATGATGCACCCGAAATTCTTATAAAACCGGATAAGGAATAAATGTAAGTATATATAAATGCCGTCAACACCTTTCGTCAATAGTAGTATACGGTCGACTATACCTAACCCATGTGAAGGTATTCAACAGATACTCATTAAGGTAATATACGAAAACGATCGTGGGCGGGGTCCTGTTCAAAGTATAGAAGCGTACGCGTCCCCTATATTTTCGTTCAATTATAATGCATCGTACCTTAATCGTAACGATACGTTACCGACACCCGAGGATGGTAGTATCCGACCAATATCAATGTTTAATTATAATAAGGGATTGTGGAGTGATACTCAAAACGTACTCGTCATTAAAGATTATATTTTTAGACACGACTCCGTTTGGTCACCTACGACGTATTATACGCGATTACGGGATTTCTTAACCCACATTCGCGAAATATACAATTACGACGGGGCGATTACGGGAACGGATTGGTTATGTCGACCACCGTTATTACCAGAACCTAGGTATGATAGAGATGTAACATTACGAAATGTTTCAAGAATTGTTATGGAACTTATAGATAAAAACTCGGAAAATTTACCTGAAGGTGATTATTTGAAGATGTGTGATGAACTTAAAAAGATACGTGATTTATAGTATTAAATTAAAATATCATTATTTAAAATAGGTTTTGATACACATTGAGTATATACTTTCTCAATACGGACCATTTCTATATATGGAGACGTCCAAAACGGTTTGTACCGTTTAGGGTTATTACATCGTCTACATAACGGTACAATGTAATGACGTTTATCGTTTTCACATGTTACGTGTGCAGCAACTTCAAACCATCGATTACATTCGTATCGTGAACACTTTTGTTTTTTTGCCAACTTCTTTTTAAGTTGTCTTTTCTTATCACCAGTTATATATAATGGGTGTTTAACATTACCAGTTCCAGGTGTATTCCTAATAACTGTGTACCCACCTTTATCCGGTGTATATACATCGCGACCGAGTTTAGCCGTTCGCTTGTATTTAGATTTACGTAATTGGTTTCGAGTTTTGACCATTTTTAATATTTGATTTTAATAACGATATGTTACAACTTAAGTGTTTAAAAACGATAGATTCAGGGTTCGTGAATGTGTATGATAGTGGGACTAAAAAGGAATTTGATTTGTAAATAATAATTGTATTTAGAAAAATAGGACTATTTTAAGTTATGTGGTAATGACAAAAAAAGTAACCACTGAAGATTTTATACGTAGAGCTAAACAGAAACACGGTAATAGATACGATTATTCATTGGTTAATTATACAAAAGCTAAAGAATATGTTACAATAATATGTTCTACACATAGAGAATTTCCACAAACCCCGGATAGTCATTTACATGGGGCCGGGTGTCCAGGTTGCGCTCGCGATATTTTAGGTTTTTCAAAAAGATTAACACTAGATGAATTTAAAGAAAGATCTAAAAAAATACACGGTGATATATATGATTATTCAAATATAACAGAATATAATGGACAGATAAACTCTGTTACTATAAAATGTAAAGTACACGATACATTTTTTACTCAAACATTTAAAGAACATTTGAGAGGTAAAACTGGGTGTGAAAAGTGTATAAATGATAAGAAAAAACAAACGTCCATAGAAAGATACGGAGTTGATAATCCGTTAAAATCTAAAGAAATTCAAGATAAGATTAAACAAACGTCCATAGAAAGATACGGAGTTGATAATCCGTTAAAATCTAAAGAAATTCAAGATAAGGTTAAACAAACGTCCATAGAAAGATACGGAGTTGATAATCCGTTAAAATCTAAAGAAATTCAAGATAAGGCTAAACAAACGTTGAATGAAAGATACGGAGTTGATAATCCGTTAAAATCTAAAGAAATTCGAGAAAAGGTAGAGGATACAAATTTAAAAAGATTAGGTTTCAGAAACGCTTTAAGTTCTCCGGAAGTTCAAAAGAAAAGAAAAGAAACGATTATTAAAAATTTTGGATATGACCATCAGATGAAAAACCCCGATTTTTTTCGAAAACATTGCAATACAATTTTTAAATATAGAACATACATTTCTCCAAGTGGTAAAGAGTATAAACTTCAGAGTTTGGGCGAAGAAAAATGTTTTATTGAATTAATTATAAAATTTGGTGAAGATGATATTGTTCAAAATCAAACGGAAGTTCCGAAAATAAACTGGTTTGATAATGAAGGTATAGCACATAGGTACTATTGTGATTTTTATATAAAAAGTATAAAAACAATAGTTGAAGTCAAAAGTCCATGGACAGAAGAAAAAGATATAGAAAAAATAATTAAAACAAGAGAAGAAGCCCTTAGAAATGGTTTTAATTATCTATTTATGTCATATAAGGGTGTTAAAGCTAATAAAATTAAAAATGAATTATATACGTGTAAAGGACCTATCCATTTTATTAGTTATTCTATTAAAGATTAAACCAGTATACTTTATATATACTAATGACTACTTATAACCAAAAACCATGTGAATTCAAATACAAAATCGACTCGTGTTCGAAAGTCGTTGACGGTGATACCGTCGACGTTCTTATTGATTTGGGGTTCGATGTACTCATTCGCCAACGCGTACGATTGCTCGGTATCGATACCGAAGAATCGCGAACTTCCGATAAGATCGAAAAGATTTATGGGAAACACGCGAAGAAGAAGATTTTGAATTGGGTCACAAAAGCGGTTGAATCCGATAAGGACGATTGTGAAATTGAATTGAGATGTCAGGAACGCGACTCGGTAGGTAAATACGGACGCGCACTTGGTGAATTATGGGTATTTGAAGATGGTATCTGGACGAACGTGAACAAATGGATGT
>Ga0209306_1001598_pt1 | contig 10765 bp, 7 predicted proteins | sample COGITO_mtgs_1103_3_FD_184793 | JGI IMG/M metagenome (GOLD analysis project Ga0209306, IMG submission 184793) | Pelagic marine microbial communities from North Sea - COGITO_mtgs_110328 (SPAdes) (version 2) | ecosystem: Environmental > Aquatic > Marine > Epipelagic ... | reverse complement strand
CCCGGCCACACATTCCCCCGAGCAAGAACATCTTCACAAAGACATCAAAACAAATGTTACCGCAATAGTATCCCTGCCCTTTGGCGTATTTTGTTGTCACGTTAGCAAACATTATCGCATAATCTTAGTCGTTGGTAGTCGCGTCATGCGTTACTCTTCGATTTATTTTCGCGTTCGTTGTTTGTGATGTTTTTTGTTCCATTTCCATTGTAAAACTCGTCAGAAAAACAACGAGATAAGATGTCGGGGGAAACGACGACGACGACGACGACGTCGGTTACCGTAAAATGCTTCCCGGGGAAGTTGCAGTTGAATGATTTAGAAATGTTAGGCGGCGTTTTCTCGACTTCAGACGAGTTTAACGGAGAGGAAGACGGAACGCAGCCGTATTTATTATACGAGCACATCGGGTTGCCAAAGTCAAAAATGGTCGCGTTTTCTCACACGTGGACGCCTGAGCAAGAGAGAGGGAAGGGAATAGCTAAAGCAATCACGCGTGCGGCGCTAGAGTGGGCGAAAGTGAAAGGCTACACAGTGTTACCGACGTGTTCTTATGTCAAGAAGTTCGCCGAGGATAATAAGGACGAGGACTATGTGAAAGGCGTCGTCAGCGACTTGAAAGGAAGTCGAGTCATTAGCAACAACGTCAAAATGTAACACGTGTGTATAAACGATGTGAGGTAGTAGTAGAAGTAATAGTAGTAGTAGTAGTAGTAGTGATACATACCAGTAAGGAATTCGTTTACTATTATCATTATTGTACGCGACACGAGTGCTCCTCGGGCGTGAGAAGCTTGCTCAGATTTTTATCTGCGCGACGGTAAAACGCGTTGTTTGCTCTTTCTCCTTCGTCTTCGTCTTCGTCGTCGCGCGACGCAATGCTCTGATTCAGCGGCGTGTGCGACGCGAACGAAATCTGGCGTATTGGACTCTCGTCCTTCGTCGCATTCGACTGGTCTGAAATGTTGTTATTAATGCTGTTTTGATCTTCCACGTTGTTACTAATGCTGCCGTTCGCGAGTGCGCCGCCCCGCGGTTGTTGTTTCATCGCTCGTCTTCTTTGATGTTGTTGATGCTGCTCCTGCTCTGGACTGAACATGCCTCGATTTCTTCTTTCGCGAGCGATTTCAGCGAGCAAACGATCTCTGCTCAACGTCAACTCCCGTTCGGTCGTTTCGTACACGTCTTTTTGGTGCTTCTTTTCGTTTTCAACTTTTTGTAGTTTCAAAGTCACGTCGCTCAATTTTTTGTTCATCTCGTATTCTCGCTCCTGCATAAACGCAGATTCTCGGAGCAAAGCGTTCTGAACGACCGCTTTCTGCGCTCGCACGTCGTCCAACTCTCGCGTTAACGAATCGATTGAAACCGATAACATCGCGGCTTGGTCTTCCATCTCCATAGCGCGCATGTTTGCCTCGTCAAACGCTTCTTCCAAATCCTTCGTTCCGTTGAGTTTCTTCGTGAGCCTTTGTATTTCAAGTTCCTTTTCTTTTAGCTGCGTTTCTAATCGGTCGGACAGCTGCGTTTGAGCGGATAACAACTCGTCTTTAGCGCGCAAGGCGAGTTCCATAGCTTTAAACGTATCCAACACTCTGTCGTTTGTGGTTTGGGAGTCACCGGCGCCGTTTTTAGTAGCGCTCGTCCCGTAATACGAGGAAGAAACTGTCGACGAAGCTTCAAAATCGGCTTCTTCATCGTCGCAGTACTCAATGTGACGACGCGTCGCAGAAGGTGGCGTCTTTATACCTCGATTGGTATTCATGTGAATATTTCTGTCGTCGTCGTCTTCGTGATGGTGTTGGTTATCGCGAGCAACGACGTTCGCGTTGCCTAAGACTATCTTACCTATCCCGCCTTTTCCGGACGAGGAGTTCTTGAGCGCACTTAGCGTGGTATTACTAATACCACCGCCACGTTTCTGCCGACACTCTGGCGTCGGTAACAGGTTCAAAAGTGCGTTCATTTTCGCGCACCATTCTTCCTCTCCTCTTTCTTTGAATAAATAACTTTTCTTCTTCTTCTTCTGTTGTTGTTGTGGGTTGTTATTCCTTTTCAAGAACAAATCTTTTCCGTTTTGGAGTTGCACGCGTATTATTATTGCGTCCTCCTCCCCTTTCTCTCCTCCTTTCCTCGATGAAAATTTCTCCAACGCGTCGAAACTCACGATTGACGTCGGTTTCGACGACGAGAGAGACGAAGAAGAGGAGTAAAAAGAAAGCGTTCGTATTTTCTCGTCAACAGAAACGTATCTCTCGTTCCATCTGTTCAACAGCTCGCCTTTTTTAAAGAACCAACCCGAGAGTTCTCTGTTCTCACATAAAGGGTTGTTGGATCTCTCTTCATCCTCATCTTCTCTGTATTCTTTCACCTCCGAAGCGTTCATTTTCTTCGTTATCTGCTGCTGCTGCTGCTCGTTTTCCTTGTTTTGCGCTTTCAACATTTATGCTCCCCCCCTTTTTTTTGTGTAACGAACAACGCGTGTTTTACTAAATTTCTTCCGTTCGTTTGTTGTCGCTTGATAGATAAATAAGAGACGAGCTTCAAGCCCAAGCACAACAACAACAAGAACAACGACTGAGGATGCTGGTTGTGTTATTGTTTGTTTAAAACTAAAAACGAATAATCGATGATGCAATTTGCGCGTCGCGGGGGCGCGCAAAACGTGTTTTTAAAATAAAGGGGGGAAGACGCTTTCATTGTTTTTCAAGCGAAACCGATTCTGTGATTTTTTCGCGTCAAACAAAAAAAAACAGAGCTCTCAAAAAAAAAGGGTCAGTCAACACAGCAAACTTAAATCCATCCTTTTGAGAGAAGGCAAAAACATCGTCATAAAAAAAAGAGAGTGAGAGAGAGATGCCGTACGAGCCAAAGAATGTATTAATCACCGGCGGGGCTGGCTTTATCGCCTCCCACGTGGCCATCCTCTTCGCGAAGAAGTACCCGCACTGCAAGGTGAGCAAAGAAACGCTCTTCTTCTTCTTCTTTGTCGTCGTCGTCGTTGACGTCGTTGTCGTCTGCGCTGTGTTTATAATTTTTTTCTGTGGACGGCAACGCTCCTCGGTCGTCTCCTTTGCGTCGTTTTGAGGCAAACAGAGGATCGATAAGATTTTTCACCGCGATGATGATGTGTGTTTCTTTTTCTCTCTTTCTTTCTTTCTCTCTTTCTTTCTTTGGATGGAGATGGAATACAACTGACAACTTATTAAACTTTACTTCTTCTTCTTCTTCTTCTTGTTCGTTCATCAGGTCATCGTTCTCGATAAGCTCGATTATTGCGCCAACGTGAAACACTTGAGCGAACTTTCGCACTTGTTAAATTTTAAGTTTATCATGGGCGATATTCAATCGGCAGATTTAGTCTCGTACATCCTACGAAACGAAAATATCGATACCATCATGCACTTCGCGGCGCAAACGCACGTGGATAACTCGTTCGGGAACTCCTTTGCGTTCACGGAAAACAACATTTTGGGCACGCACGTTTTATTAGAGTCGTGCAAAACGCTCGGTACCATCAAGAGGTTCTTACACGTCTCCACGGACGAAGTGTACGGGGAAAGCTCGTACGAGTTGAACGCCTCGAACACCGAGCACGCGAGTTTACTAGAACCGACGAATCCGTATTCAGCGACGAAGGCGGGCGCAGAAATGCTTGTCATGGCGTACGGACGCTCTTACGACTTGCCGTATCTCATCACGAGAGGAAACAACGTGTACGGGCCACACCAGTTTCCGGAAAAAGCGATTCCGAAATTTATCATGTTAGCAAAAAGAGGTTTACAAATTCCTTTGCACGGGGACGGGATGGCGACGAGGTCTTACATGCACGTCGCGGATGCCGCGAGCGCGTTTGATAGCATCTTGCACCACGGCGAAGATCGAGGTGTGTATAACATTGGCGCGCAAGAAGAACGAACGGTGCGCTCCGTCGCCGAAGATATTTGCAGTGAATTGAAGTTGAACGCGGACGATATCGTCACGTACGTGAAAGACCGCCAATTTAACGACCGCAGATACTTTATCGATTGCTCGAAGCTCCTCGCTTTGGGATGGAAGCAAGAAAAATCGTGGGAGGACGGTTTGAGAGAAACCATCGCTTGGTACGAGAAGAATGGCGAAAACGATTATTGGGGCAATCTTTCGGCCGCGTTAGTCGCGCACCCTACGGGTGGGCACGTCACGGCGTCGCCGAATGTTTTCGAGGAAATCGCGGGAAGTACGGCCGAGGGAAAAGCCGACGACGCGGCGGAAGCTAACAGACCGGTGTTTTTAATCTACGGTCGAACCGGATGGATCGGCGGTATGCTCGGTCGCCTCTTGGAAGAGCAAGGACATAAGTACTACTACGGCGCGGCGAGATTATACGATAGAAAAGCCGTGGAAGATGACATCGCGCGATGCAAACCTACCCATATTCTGAACGCTGCCGGTATCACTGGTAGACCGAACGTCGATTGGTGCGAATCGCACAAGAAAGAAACGGTTCAAACGAACGTTACCGGTATTTTGACCTTGGTCGATCTCGCGGATAAGAACGGCATCCACGTCACCAACTTCGCCACCGGTTGCATTTATTCCTACGACGAAAAACATCCAATTGGAGGTCCGGGATTTACCGAGGATGATGCGCCAAACTTTGGCGGTTCCTTCTATTCGCACACGAAAGGGATGGTGGAAGACTTGCTCAAAAACTACGACAACCTCTTACAGTTGCGGTTGAGAATGCCCATCGATCACCGATTGGATAATCCGAGAAACTTCATCTTTAAAATTGCAAACTACGACTGCGTCGTCGACGTGCCGAACTCGATGACGGTTTTGGATGAACTCGTTCCGTACGCCATCGATGGCGCGTTGCGAAAGCTTACCGGGATTTACAACTTTACCAACCCAGGAGCAATCTCGCACAACGAAGTTTTGCAACTGTATAAAGATTACTGTTCGCCGAATTACACGTGGAAAAACTTTTCATTAGAAGAGCAAGATAAAATCTTAGCCGCTCCGAGAAGTAACAACGAGTTGTGCGATAAGAAGATTAAATCCGCGTGGCCGCAAATTCTTAACATCAAAGACAGTTTGATTAAATATGTCTTTGAGCCGAACAAACAGAGTGGCGGTAAAGTGAGAGGCGGCGCTAAAGGAGAATGTTAAAGAGCAGCCGCGTGCGTTGTTCTTCTCTGAGAGTTCATCTTGTTATTAGTTTTGTTAAATCCCGCGTTGAAATAAATAAATAATTCTTTTTACTCACACACCACTTAAGTGTTGCGCGCACGAGTATCGTGAATCACAAAATACTCCACGCGCGGAGAGGAACGCATCGAAATGGCTACCACCGTAAGTACTGTAACTACTGCTATTCCCACCACCTCCACGCCAACGATGCACGCCGCCGAGGAGGGCGAAGAAAACGAGGAAGAAGCACTACCGCCGACTCGAAGAAAAAAGTCAATTCATTACATCATGCAGTCGAGGGATAAAGACAACGAATACTTGAAGGAGTTCATACACAGCGATTTATGCGTTGAGTTTCAAGAGAAAGCAGAGTGGAGGTCTTGGGCGTGGAGCAAAAAAACGTCGCAGCTTAAAAAAGAAATCGTTGAGAGTTACGCGGTAGCAAAGAACGTTGATGTTGTTCTGGCAGCCATGCAACGAGCTGGAAGGGAACGGAGTGAAAAAGTTGTCTTCTTCGACATGGCGAGTGGGAAAGGATTTACGTCCATCGTTTTGGCAAAAAAGTTTCCAAGTTCGACGGTACACATGCTTGATAACAATAAAAACATGAACCTCTCTCATTTAGACGCGGTACCGACCGTACAGTTCAAAAATATTGATCTGTTTTCTGAAGAAGCCGAGAGTTTGATTATGGACGCTCTCATCGAGCACGACGGCTTTGGCGTTATGGTTGGAATGCATTTGTGCGGTAATCTCAGCCGGCGTGCGATTGAAATGTGGACAAACATAATGACAAAAGGTGAAAAGTTGCGCGCAAACTCCTTCAACCTGGGATTGGTTCTTTCTCCGTGCTGTTTGCCTCACAAAGTTAGAGTTCCGAAGAGGAAATATAACGATTTCGGGTACTGGATTCAATCGACGCAAAGACAATTCGGAATTGATGGATACGATTTATGGGCGACTTCGTTGTATAATCTCGTTTGCTCTCACGTGGGACATACCATGCGCTCAACGCAGAAAAGATTTTTCCGGGATGAGAACTTGTTATCGCCCACGAATTGGTTTATTTTAGTGACTCCAATGGAAGCGAAACGCGACGACATCTGTCAACCGTGCGAGTGATATATGCTTGACGAATGTATTTGTAGCTTGTGCAGCAGCAGTAATAATAGTAATAATAATAATAGTAATAGTAATAGTAGCTCAGTTTAGTTTTGTAGTTCTAGAAGTGATAGAGCAACTTAGCAAAGCACTTTTCAAGAGAGATATCTTTCTTTGTTAACTAGTCGCGTCGTGGCTACCCGGATTGTCAACACGACAACAGCTATTGCGTAATACGAAAATAGGCACCACCAAAGAGCATAATAACGCGCTTCTGGATTTAGATATTTGTTGATCGCAAACACGGCGGCCATAAAGGTACTCGTTCCGATGGCTGTCAATCCCGCTAAAAACGAAAGTTGTTTCATCGCAACCATAACTCCGTATAAAGATTTTGACACTATATTTGCTACCGTTGCTGCAAACACTGGAAGCACTACACTTCGCGCGCAAGCGATGACGGAACTGTCTGTTGTGAAACCAGAAGCGCCAAAGTAAAGCAACCAGAAGCATATCGACGCCGAAACGATACCAACCATGTATCCCATCGCTTGAACGATAAGTGCCATTTTTCGAGCGTTTCTACCATCATTTTTCGGCGTAAACGCAATATATTTAGGTAACATTGTTTGTCCAACCTGTACTAGTGGATCTCCGCATAATGCGCAGACTGTGAAAATGTTTCCAGCTATTCTGTGCGCGGCAGAAGCGACGTTTCCGATTGCATTCGCCTGTAAAATAAGAACCACGTATAATGACAAGATGGAGAAACTCAGAAACGTTATGGGAGCAAAAAACTTCATCACAGGTGCACACATTTCCTTCGTTGGGATAATTGACATCGGCGGAGATATCATCTGCGTAGATGGAGCAGGAGGTGGAATGTGAAACAACTTCCGTCTTCTCAGAACTGTGAAAATACAAATGGCGCCAACATATAGCGATGCCGACGTTGCCCACGCTGCTCCGGTTGCACCTTGCTTTAACGTCACAACGGCAACATAATCTAAAATAACATTCGTGATTGCTGCTAACGAAACGCACATGAGCGGTGTTATCGTATCCTCGCGTGCGACGAGAGAAGCGTATCCAGCACCCGTTAAAAATGCCGCCGGCATTGCTAATCCTCGTATTTGAACGTATTTTCTTGCGACTTCCCTCAAAGGTCCAATCTTTTCTACGCCAAGCGATGAAAGCAATGCGTCCGGAAAACATACGAGTAACGCAGCGAGTGTTATCGCGAGCGTGAACGATATAAACATTGCCCCGTACACTTTTCTTTCCATGTCGCGTTTCGGCTCTCTCACTGCCAAACCGTTCGAGACGATAGACGTGACGCCAGCGGTAACGAACATGAACAAGTTCACCGGGTAATCCGTCAAAGGAGTGGCAACACCTAACGCAGCTAAAGAAACAACGGCGTCTGATGCGTATCTACCTACGAAAGCAGTATCTGTCATCGTCAATAAAGGTGAAATAACGTTCGACGCCATAAGTGGGAGGACGAAAAGTATTATGCCTTTGATTTTATCTCGAACGACGAGTGGCGCCGTCGACGGATCCTCTTCTTCTGCACGTATTGCTTCTCCTCCGGCAGCATCATCGCCGTTACCCGACGCGTACGACGCCGCCGAAAAAGTTGTCCCGTGCGCTCTTACTCCGCTACTTTGTCGTTGTCGTCTTCGTCTTCGTCGTTGTCGTTGTCCTTGTTTCTCTCTGTTGTTGTTCGTTACACCAAACCAATGGGAAAAAACTCTTCTGTCGCCGTCACCACCGTTTCCTTTTCCTTCTTCTTCTTCTTCTTCTTTCCACCTCGAGATGGCGGATGGTGCATTTAAAGATCCGCGGCGAATGCTTCTTCTCTTAGACTGCGCAGTCAAGAAGGACGACGATGTTGACGATGAACGCGCCGCCAAAAGATTTCTGTTATCCATCTTCTTGAAGTGTGTTGTTCTTCTCTCTCTATTTTTTGTGAAGGAAGTGCGCGACGAGAAAGCGACTGTCAAAAGCTGTGAAGAAACAAACAGTTAAGGGCGGGTTGATATACATTTTTACATACAAAGTTCTTTATTACACGCTGTTTTGTTACTGTTTTATGTTTAATCGTTTAAACTCTCGCGGCGCTTTTCCATCTCGAATTCACCGCGTATACCTTCGAGTGTTCCACGACGCCCGCGTCGCCATTTTCAACAACCTCAGCATCGAGACATAAAAGTGGCTCAGTTTTAGAGTCATCACACAACTCACGATACATGTCCTCTTCGTCGTCGTCGTCCGCGAAAATTCGAGTAACTGCGACATAAATGGAAAATAACACCAACGAAATCAAGGATACGGAGATAAAGCACGTCAACGCGCGCTCGCGTCGCATTTTGCGTTCCCGGTAACGTCTGTATTGCACCGTCGTCGGCGGCGGCTTTGGCTTTTCACCAAGTCTGCTGCTGCTTCCGTCCTCTAAACTACCAAAGAATCCATCCACGACGGTTTGGAAATCCTTCATAAGTGCTACGTCGGCGTCCATACCATCATCGTTTGAAGAGGAGGAGGAAGAGGAGAAGAAGACGAAAGGTTGCGAGCGTGAATACCTGTCGCCTTCGCCAAGCGACGATAAGGTTTCAAATCCAACGTTATCATTGATGATATCGCTGTTACCGTCTTCTTCTTCAACGAAAGAAATCAAAGGGACTCGAAAGACGCGGCTGGAAAAGTAAGTCGGTTGCTGCGAGAGATAGTTTTGACGCGCCGAACCGAGGAAAGAAGCGTCTGAAGTCTCGTCTTGACCAAACAATGACGAAGAGGAGGAGAAAGTGGAATCATCCATCCCATCTCCAAAGAAAGAGCGCATCATCATACCCGGAATAGAAATATCCAAATTTTCATTCGCATTCGTCGTCATTCCGTTCCCGGCTGGACCTTCGCACGCAATCATTTCTGGCATCGCTCCTTCTTCTCCCTCTTTTCCTTCTCCCTTTGCCTCTTCGGTGCTTCCTTCTTCCGCGTAGGATGACGAGGCCATCATCGTTCGCGCATCGTCGCCTTCTTCTTGAACCTGTGATCGGTGAGTGAAAGAGAAAAGGAGAATAAAAGTCAGTACATTTTTGATTCGATTCGTAAACAACTTGGATTTTCTTTTTCGGGCCAACACTCTTTTCCTAGAAGCTTCTTGCATCCCCGAGGGGAGAAAAGAAAACAGAATACCGTGCCGTGACGCGGGATTCGCAAAGGACTATAGCGGGCACATCGCGAACGAGAATTCCGGACAAAAAGAGACTAAACACAACACGCACCATTCCTTCGCTGCTTTCGAAATCAAACCCGGCGCCGTCGCACACGCACGACTTGTACACGCCGCCTTGCCACGTCTTACACAGAGATTTATTCTCGTTGAGTTTCCCTTCCCCGCAATTCTTTTCGCAGTTTTCCAGGAATCCGACGCACTGGTCGTCCTCCGCGGAAGCGTGAAAAAATGGAGGCGAGGAGGACACCATTGCGAGGACAAGAACGGCGAGGATAAAATGCAGTCTCATGATCTGCGCTTTTATATTCGCAAGCAAAAAAACGCGTTTAAAGTGTACAAACTTTTGAAGTATCGAAAGAGAAGAATGACGGAAGCGTCAGCGAGTTTGTTTTATCTTTCTGATATTTTTATTTCTTCTCTCAAATGCAGCTAATTAAGGATACAACGGCAGGGCGACTGTTTCGTTACATTTGACGAAAATACTCTGGATGTTGCCCCATCGTCGAGGGATGTGTTTTACCGCACCTTCTATGGCAACGACGGTGTTTTCCACGACGTCTTCTACGCTCATCGCGGATGTACCCGTTTTCACGCGAACGCACGTCCCGCTACTCAAACTCAAATACGTCGCCGACGTCTTGCTTCGAATTTCCTTGGCCCAGTCCTTCTTTGTCAAATCGACCGGAATCGGTTGTCGCTTCTTCTTGAAAAACGTCTTACCGAGCAGTTTAGGTAACACTGGAATCACTCTCTCGTCTGCTAAGAATAAATCGTACGAATCGCACAGCTTTCTCTTCGCCTCGTGCGGTTTGTAGTTGTTTCGCAACTTGCTCACTCCTAAAACTTTCGCTATTCCCGCTTTGTCCTCTCCCATGGACTCGACCTTCAATTTTGCCTCTTTGTGTCCTTTACCGTCGTTATCTTTTACAATCAAGCACAACTCTGCGGTTTCTAAGTTAACCATAGAATGTGGAATGCGAATGGCTTTCATTTTCGCGTTGCTCTTCGCGCTTCCAACCGGTTGCGTTCGCAAAGAGATGAGAACGCTGTACGCATCGTCGCCTTCGTCTTCAAACAAAGGATCTTTCTCTTTCTCTTGCTTTACTTTGTCCAAATGCAAACGCAACGCGGCGATTGCTTTTTGTATCTGCGCTTTATCCACTCGGGATGGTTGAGGTTGTTCCTCGTCCTCTTCTTCTTTCTTCTTCGTCTTTTTTTTTGTTGTTGTTGTTGTTGTTGTTGCTGCTTTTGTTT
>Ga0209306_1001591_pt1 | contig 10781 bp, 7 predicted proteins | sample COGITO_mtgs_1103_3_FD_184793 | JGI IMG/M metagenome (GOLD analysis project Ga0209306, IMG submission 184793) | Pelagic marine microbial communities from North Sea - COGITO_mtgs_110328 (SPAdes) (version 2) | ecosystem: Environmental > Aquatic > Marine > Epipelagic ... | reverse complement strand
TTGCCCAAAGGTCCTAAAGAAACTAATGGTAAAAAAATTGCGCTTATAGGGGGCGGGCCTGCATCATTAACTGTTGCAAGAGATCTTATAGTAATGGGATACGAGTGCACGCTCTTTGAAAAAGATCCTCAGGCTGGAGGTTTAATGCGAACCAATATCCCATCTTTTAGACTCCCAGAAGAAGTCTTGGATGCTGAGGTTGATCAAATTCTTAATATGGGATTAAAAACAAAATTCAATTCTGAAATCACCAGTCTTAAGAATTTTTTAAAAGAAGATTTTGATGCTGTTTTTATTGGAACTGGCGCTCCAAAAGGAAAAGATCTAAATATTGAAGGGCGTAAAGATGCTGAAGCCAATATTCATATAGGTATAGATTTTTTAACAAGCATTGCCTTTGAGCATATCGATTCTATTGGGAAAAAGGTTGTTGTGCTGGGAGGCGGAAACACTGCAATGGATTGTTGTAGATCCTCCCTAAGATTAGGCGCAGAAGATGTAAAGGTTGTTGTCAGAAGTCCCTTCTCGCAAATGAAGGCCTCTGAATGGGAGATTGAGGATGCAATGGAAGAGAATATTCCAATTCTTGAGAATCATGTACCAAAGAAATTTCTTCATAAGAAAGGAAAATTGTTTGGAATGGAATTTGAAAAAGTTGAGGCAGTGTTTGACGATGAAGGCAATCGATCTCTTGTACCAACCAATGATGAGCCTGTGATCATAGAATGTGATGATGTGTTGGTTGCAATTGGGCAAGATAATTCTTTTGAATGGATAGAGCGAGATATCGGCCTTGAATTTGGAGAATGGGATATGCCAGTTGTTGATGCTGTAACATTTCAATCAACACACCCTAAAGTTTTCTTTGGTGGTGACGCTGCGTGGGGGCCAGAAAATATTATTTGGGCGGCAGCACATGGTCATCAGGCAGCAATTTCTATTCATAAGTTTTGCCAAAATGAAGATATCAATGATAGACCAGAACCTGGGACTAATTTAGTTAGTCAAAAAATGGGTTTACATGAATGGTCATACGATAATGACATTTCCCAAGCTAAAAGATTTCTAGTACCTAAAGCAGATCAAAATGTTGCTTTAAAAAGCTTAAAAATAGAAGTTGAAAAAGGTTTCGATGCTCAGCTTGCCATGGAAGAAGCTCAACGATGCCTGAACTGTGATGTGCAAACTGTTTTTTCTGAAAGTTTGTGCATTGAATGTGATGCTTGTGTTGATATTTGCCCTACCGATTGCATAAATTTTATGTTTAATGGGCCCGAGGATGAGGTTAGACAAAACACAAGAATTCCTGCATTAAATATTGAACAAGATTTATTGATCTCAAAAATACTTCCAACCAAGAGAACCATGATCAAGGATGAAGATGTCTGCTTGCATTGTGGGCTTTGCGCAGAAAGGTGTCCAACTGGTGCATGGGATATGCAAACCTTTTTATATGAAGAAGCGAAGGTCTATTCATGAGCAAAATTTCTTCAGTCAATGAGTTTGTTATTAAATTTGCCAATGTGAATGGATCCGGCTCAGCAAGTGCGAATCAAATGTTTGCAAAAGCAATTTTTCGATCTGGTATCCCGGTTAGTCCAAAAAATATTTTTCCTTCTAATATTCAAGGTCTTCCCACTTGGTTTGAAATTAGAGCTAGCGCAAAGGGATATCTTGGTCGTAAAGCTGGAATTGATTTCATGGTAGCAATGAATCCACAATCCTATCAGCAAGATGTTGCTGAGATTAATTCCAATGGTTATCTCTTGTATGATTCGTCTTGGAAAAGAGAGTTTCATAGGGAAGATATCAACATACTTGAAGTGCCCTTAACATCTTTGGTTGTTGATACATTTCCAAATCCCAAAACCAGACTTCTATTTAAGAACCTGGTATATGTGGGTGCGCTCAGTTACTTGATGAATATCAATAAACAAGTTTTTATCAAGTTGATTGAAGAGCAATTTAAAGGGAAAGAAAAGCTCATCTCTCCAAACATCCAAGCATTAGAAATAGGTTTTAATTATGCAGAAAAAAACTTAAAAGATGCCTGTAGCATCAAAGTTCAAGATGCAAATCTGACCGATGGAATGATTCTCACTAACGGTAATAATGCAGCTGGATTGGGATGTGTATATGGCGGTGCAACAGTTTGCGCCTGGTACCCTATTACACCCTCAACCTCTTTAGCTGAATCTTATAAAAAATATTGTGATCAATTTAGGATTGATGAGGAAACAGGAAAAAACAACTTTGCCTTCGTGCAAGCTGAAGATGAGCTTGCATCCATTGGCATGGCAATTGGAGCAAACTGGAATGGTGCCAGAGCTTTTACAGCAACCAGCGGACCAGGAATCTCTTTAATGACTGAATTCGTTGGTTTAGCTTATTTTGCAGAAATACCTGTAGTGCTGTTTAATATTCAGCGAGGCGGGCCTTCGACTGGAATGCCAACCAGAACTCAGCAATCAGATATTTTATCATGCGCTTATGCATCTCATGGAGACACTAAACATGTGATGCTAATACCTGCTGATCCAAAAGAATGTTTTGAGTTTGCAGCTGATTCATTTGATATAGCAGATAGGCTTCAAACTCCCGTTTTTGTCTTGTCAGACCTAGATATAGGCATGAATGATTGGACATGTCCAGAATTTGAATGGGACGATACAAGAACCTTTGATAGGGGTAAAGTGCTGTCCAAAAATGATCTAGATACCATGGAATCTTGGGGTAGATATCTTGATGTGGATGGAGATGGAATTCCCTTTAGGACACTTCCAGGAACTCATCCGGAAAAAGGAGCCTATTTTACTCGAGGCAGTTCACATGATGAATATGCACGATACATAGAGGATGGTGTAATAAATGCAAGGAATATGTCTAGGATTCTTAAGAAATTTGAAGGTGCCCATAAATTCCTTCCCAAGCCAATTTTTAAGCAAGAAACTAATGCAAGTGCGAATGGAATAATTTATTTTGGAAGTACCGAAGCTGTAATGCAGGAATCTTTAGATGAGCTTACTTCTTTAGGTTTTCCAATTGATGCTATGAGAATTAGAGCATTCCCATTTAATACTGATGTATGGGATTTTATTGATCAACATGAATCTATATTTATTGTAGAACAAAATAGAGATGCTCAAATGAGAACCCTTATCGTAGCAGAGGGTGATATTAATCCAGGGAAATTAATTTCAGTTTTATGTTTTGATGGCGCTCCAATTACTGCAAAATTTATCTCTGATTCAATTGTTGATGTGCTTTCAGATACAAATGTTTCTAAAACTGCCGAGGATTCAAAATGACCTATATTGTTAAGCCAGTTAATCATCACCCGAATCTTGAAAAAAATGACCTCGGATTAACTAGACGAGACTACGAAGGAACTATATCAACTTTATGTGCAGGATGCGGTCATGATTCAATTAGCGCAGCAGTGATAGAGGCTTGTTATGATTTAAGTCTCTCCTCTGATCAAATCGCGAAACTTTCTGGCATTGGTTGCTCATCTAAATCCCCATCTTATTTTCTAAATCAAGCACATGGTTTCAATTCTGTTCATGGAAGAATGCCGTCAGTTGCAACTGGTGCCAATCTCGGTAATCAAAACTTGCTTTATCTAGGTGTATCAGGGGATGGCGACACAGCAGGTATAGGGATTGGGCAATTTATGCATGCAGCGAGAAGACAGCTCAATATTACTTATATAGTAGAAAATAATGGGACCTATGGTTTAACTAAGGGTCAATTTTCTGCAACCAATGATCAAGGCTCCAAAAGCAAGTATGGCGAAGAAAATCTATTTGCTCCTATTGATCTTGCGGCAATGGCAATTCAACTCGGAGCGGGATTTGTGGGAAGAAGTTTTTCAGGAGATAAAGATCAATTGGTACCCCTCTTGAAGGCAGCAATGAAATTCAAAGGATTTTCATTGATAGATATTATTTCACCATGCGTAACATTCAACAATCATGCTGGCTCAACCAAAAGCTATGACCATATTAGAGAGCATAATGAGTCCGTCTCGAGCCTTGATTTTGTTCCAATTGAACAAGAAATTACAACTAACTATAGAGAAGGCACTAAGGTTGATGTGCCACTGCATGATGGTGCATTGCTAACTCTTGAGAAGCTTTCAAGAAAATATAATCCACTAGATAAAGGCCTGGCTGTGCAAAGGTTAAATGAGGCTGAAAAAGATGGAAAAGTTCTGACTGGACTTTTGTATATCAACCCTGAAGTTAAAGATCATGCAGAGATATTAAACATCACCAATAAGCCCTTGAATCAGTTTACTGATGATGAGCTATGTCCAGGCTCAGCAAAACTGGCAAAAATTAACGCAAGCCTAAATTAAATATCAATCAACAAAAACTGTGGGTGACTCTCCCTTTTTGGCAACTCGTATAATGAGCATTTTTGCACATTGATCAGTCTCAACAGCTGGAGCATTAGGATCTTCGCCTCCATGAACCCAATTGGACTTTTCAAACCAATAATTATCCTTGCTGATTGGCTCATATGAACCAGAAGCAATGCTAGAAGTCTCTCCATCTAGAACATATACCAAAGTGCCATATGGATGAAAGTGTTTTGCTCCAGTAGCTGGTCCACAAGAATCATATCTCTCTACATACAAGTCCATTTCACCAGCAAGGTCAAATACCTCAGAGGAGACCATTCCTTGGGCTGCAACCTTTGCCTCTTCATGATGCATGCTCGAAATATTAATACTAAAGATAAAAATTGAAACTATTGCAAGATTTTTTATTTGAGATTGCATCCTATTTTACTACTGCTGCAGCCATTGAGCCGGTGTCATCAAATGCAGTGAAACTTTGAATAATTCCCCCCTCCACTCTAAACATGTGCAATGTCTCGGTATCAAGGCCATCAGCAGTCATATTAGAATGAACAAAAACCATGTTTCCATCAGAATATATTGCTTTATGTTGAATGTTAAAATTTGGCCAATGTGTTGCAATTGGTTCAAAGACGTTTTTGATCACAGCACTTGGACCAACATGCTTGCCACTGGTTGGTATGTCTCCAAAAACTGTAAAAATTAAATCATCTGCATGCAATGCTGCCCAGGCCTCGGTATCACCAGCAGCAAATGTTGCATATGCTTGCTTCACTACTGATTTAGCATCATTGGCTTTCTCATGATGACCTGCTTGAATTGAAAGTGCTGAAATAAAAATGATAGATAAAAGAATTTTTTTCATTGATAGCTCCTTATAAGTTAATGCAATTATACTAGCGATAAAAAAGCATAAAGTAAAAATTAATTTTTGTTTTGATCATATGATTTATGCCGACCTATCTTAAAACTTCTCTTAGCTAAATGTTTTGTTGATCTTCCATGAACTCTTTTTCTCCAGGATTGATAGGAAGTAGATTTTAGATTGGCTCTCATTAATTCCTTAACGGCTTGCTCATTTAACCCAAACTGAATTTCAATGGCATCAAAGGGAGTTCTATCTTCCCAGGCCATCTCTATAATTCGAGAAATATCACTTTGATTCATTGTGGAGATTATATTGGAATTCTTAAGGTGCTGATTTATTTATTAGTATAAATGAGCATTTTCTGATCCCTTGACATAAACTATCGAAATCAAAACTTAACTTAGCCTAGTTATGAAAATATTTTCAATAAGGTCTGTACCCACCACTGAGTGGAGTTCAGAAAAGCCATTAAATTTTTCACCAAAACCTCTGACAGTAATCATTCTCTGTTTGGGTTTAATCTTATTTGGATTGGGTGAATCTCTTATTATTACTGCATCAGCCGGAATGAGCCCATGGACAGTTTTGGCTGAAGGACTTTCAATGACAACTGGTCTAAGTATTGGCGCTCTAACTTTTATAATAAGTCTCGGAGTGCTTTTGTTGTGGATTCCACTAAAGCAGCAAGCTGGAGTTGGAACAATATTAAATGTCATTATTATTGCAGCGGTAATTGAATGGTCTCTGCCCTATCTTCCTCATCCAGAAACCTATGCAATCCAAATAATCCAAGCCATTATAGGAACTTTGGTAGTTGGTATTGCAAGTGGGATTTACTTAATTGCAAATCTTGGCCCCGGTCCCAGAGACGGACTAATGACTGGATTCCAAAAAATAACCAATCTTCCAATTGCTTGGGTAAGAGTTTTATTAGAAATAATAGTTATCTCCATGGGTTATGCCCTTGGAGGAACAATTGGGCTTGCAACAATAATCTTTGCATTTGGAATTGGTCCAGCGGTATCAATGAGTCTCTACCTTGTAGCTTTAATATCTGAAGAATAATTTTTTAACTAAAAAAAAGGGTGCTTAAAGCACCCTTTTTAAATCTCGAGACTTATTTTAGAAATTGTATCCAGCTTTTAAGTACCAGAAAGCTCCTTCAATTCCGTAAGGTGAAGTTTCATAGTAGATGCCACCCCAATTACTTCTGCTAAGACCAACACTTGCAGCCCCAGGAGAACCAGCTACTTTCATAGCTTCTGTATCAAATAAGTTCTGAACACCAGCTTGGACATAGAAACTATCAGTTAGATCTACATTAACTGATGCATCAATAGTCCATTCTGAATCAGCAGTGTTGCCAAAATAATCAACATGGACTGCATAGTACTCTCCATACATATTTGCTCTAACAAATGATGACACTTTATCACTCCATGTTTGTGCTAAGGTGATAGTCATCCTATCTTCAGGCAAACCTTCTTCAAGACGTTTAATCTTCGAATCACCTGTAAAGTTACCTGCATTAGTAACTTCAGTTTCTGTATGATTCCAGGCCGCGCTAATATCAGTTTCCGCACCAAATAATTGAGTAGAATAAACTGCAACTATATCGTAACCAGTTGTTTCGGTATCAAAATCATTTGCAAAGTAATTTACTTGGCCGAGCAATTCTGGGTTTGGAATGCCTGCTTCTGCCATAGCGATAACCTGCGCAGGTGTTGGAGCAGCATTACTTGTAAGAGCCACCCTGTCCTCTAGTTCGATGGTGAAGAAATCAGCTGTAACTGATATATCTCCATTATCATAAATAATACCAAAAGATGTGTTTGTAGCCTCTTCTGGAGAGAGCTGACCAAGACCAAGTTTAAAACCAGGCAACGTTTGCGCCTGTGTCAAAGAGCCATCAACAAGAGTTGTCTGAGTATTTACAACATTAACTTGCCCTTGAGTTGGGGCTCTAAAACCTGTGCTTGAAGAGCCTCTTAAAGCTACATTATCGTTTAATTGATATCTTGCATTAAGTTTAAAATCGTTGGTATCACCAAATGAAGAGTAATCCTCATATCTAAAAGCACCGCCAAGTAATAACTGGTCACTGACTTGATTTTCAAGATCTAGATAAACACCATAACTTCTTCGGGTGAAAGCGCCTTGAGAATCAGGGGAAAAACCTGCAAATCCATGCGATCCAACGTTAAAGCCTTGAAGTGCATATTTACCAGCCTTCCAAGAAGCCTCTTCACCAGAAATAACTTCGAAAGTTTCTTCTCTCCACTCTAAACCATATGCAATTGACACTGAATCAACCTGTTTTGATAAATCAAAATTAAATGTTTTTTCAAGTTCAATATATGAACCAGTGTAAAAGTCACGAGGGGTATCTGGCCCCATTGATGGGTTTACTGTTTTGTTTAATCCAAAATCAGCTTCGTTTCTGCCTACTGTCCCACTTACATCAAATGAATAACCATTTAAGAAACCATCTAAAATATCGCCTCTTCTTCCTATAGTTAAAGAGGTATCTGTTATGTTTCCAGTGAACCTTGGTGTATAACCTCCAGGAGCAATTTCATTCATAATGAAGCAACTTGGATCAGCCATTATTAAATCCCTAGTAACATAGTCTGCAGGGTCTACATTTCCTGAGTAGCCTGCACCATATTGACAAGTTCCATCTACATCACCGACAAGCCTTAAAGTACCTGAACCATTAGTAAAAACACCCTCTCTATCATCTGGATTACGGAAATAAAAACCTCCATCTACATCTCTCTCAGAATAATTACCAAACATGTATGATTCTGAGCCATCACTGTTAGTGACGCCTGCATTCATGAAGAATGTAACATCATCGTCAACTTTAGGTGCTCCCCATATTTGAGCAATTCTTTCAACATCTGTGTTACCAGCTGCAATTAGCTTTTCAACGTCAGGACGCATTTCACTTCTTGAAGTGTCATCTGCTTGTCTAATTTGAAAACTTGTTGTTACAAAGCCATCCTGGCCTAGAGGCATACCATACTTTCCAGCTATGGTTGTTGTTTCGCCATCACCTTCAGTATATTCGCCCATTTTGTATGAAAGACTGCCGCCCTCTGAAATGTCATCAAGCACAAAATTTAAAACTCCTGCAATAGCATCTGAACCGTACTGAGCTGATGCTCCATCTCTCAAAACCTCAACCCTTTTTAGAGCAATAGCAGGGATAACTGAAATATCAGCGCCCTGAGAACCATCGTTAACTCCACCGCCTTGAAATGCTATAACTGATGCATGATGGCGCCTTTTACCATTAACTGTAACTAAGGTTGCGTCAGATGAAAGACCTCTTAAATTTGCAGGTCTAATCATACTTGCAGCATCACTGATTGGTTGTAAATGAACGTTTAATGATGGAACGCTTCCTTGAAGCTGCATAAGCAAATCATCTGTACCAGTTTTGCTTATATCTTCAGCACTCAAAACATCAACAGGAACTGGTGAACTAGATGCTGATCTAGGTTTGCCACGAGTACCAATACTTACGACTTCTTCTACGTATTCGTTGTCTTGTGCGAATGAACCAACTGAAAACATTGTGCTTACAGCTATGATTGTTGTTAAGGATAACCTTGAAGCTGCCCATAAAGCTTTATTTAACATTATTATCTCCCTAAGAATGGATAAAAAAATTAGAATTAGCGTGCTTTATACACCAATTTTTTTGTTTTTACTAATCAAAACGGTATTTTTTTTTAAAAAACCTTGTAGCTATAAGCTTTGTAACACCTCATGTAACAAACTAACAAGATTATTATTCATCATCATGGCTTAGATTAATAAGGTCGATATTTCCGCCAATAGCCACAGTGTTTACTGTCACAACTCTCTCATCCATAAATTGCAGTAAATAGTTTGGGCCTCCAGCCTTAAAACCTGAACCTGAAAGATTCTTTCCTCCAAAAGGCTGAGTTTCAACCACTGCTCCAACAATGTCTCGGTTGATATAAATATTTCCACTTGAAGTATGTTTTACAACTTCCAGAGCCCTAGCATCAATTCTAGTGTGAATGCCAAAAGTCAAAGCAAAACCTTTTGAGTCAATTTCTTTTAACGCATCAATGAGAGTTTCTTCAGTAAATGAAGCTACGTGCAAAATAGGCCCAAATTGCTCTTCATCAGGCATGCTGCTTAATTCAAGTTCAATTAATGTTGGAGGGAGAAAACATCCATCGTCAGACATGCAATCTTTTGCGACCTGGAAGATAGTATGACCTTCAGATTTCATCTTATTTAGATAGCTTTCAAGCTTAATTAGGGAATCTGTGTTGATAATTGGGCCTACGTCTACATTCAAATCATTGGGAGCGCCAATAGTAAGATCGTTCATGGCTCCTTTTAACATAGACATTAGTTGCGGATAGATTTCTTGATGAATTAAGAGCAGTCTTAAAGCTGAGCATCTTTGACCTGCTGAATTAAAAGCTGATCGCATAATATCATCACAAGCTCTCTCTAATAATGCGCTTGAATCAACAATCATGCTATTTAAACCACCGGTCTCTGCAATCAATGGAATAATCTTTCCAGCTTTTGCAGATAAGCTTTGGTGAATCATTTTTGCAGTTTTTAAGGAGCCAGTAAACGCTATCAAATCTATTGACTGATTTAAAATAATTGCCTGAGCAATATCACCCTCGCCAAGAAATAAATGAATGGCATCTTCTGGTAAGCCCTGATCTAAAAACAAAGTTATGGCTTCAAAAGCGAGAATAGGCGTATGCTCCGAAGGCTTAGAAATAACTGTATTCCCAGCAGCCAAGGCTGCTGCAATTTGTCCCATTGTGATTGCAAGCGGAAAATTCCATGGGCTGATGCATAAAACCGTCCCTTTTGGACCATATTCAAAAATATTGTCCTCTCCAGTTGGGCCTCTTTGATTAAAAGGTTTTAATTCAATAGCACGTTGCGCGTAATAGCGTAGAAAATCAACTGCCTCTCTTATTTCATCTATTGAATCTTCAAGGGTCTTGCCAGCCTCATGCATCAACAAATAAATAAATTTAGGTCGCTGCTCCTCTAGCAAATCTGCTACAGCATTAAGAATCTTAAACCGAGATTCCACTGAAAAACTCAACCATTTTTTTGACGGCTCAATCGTCAATTGATTAATTGACTCTAGATTGCAATTCTCCAGGGTTCCAATTGGTTGCTTTGAGCACTTAGAAATAATCGTAAGAGGATTGTTATTGATGGGGTTACATATTGATTTAGAATAAGCTTGAAATCTTAGTTCGGAAAATTGATTAACCTCCTTCATGAGCTCATCAAGGCAATCTGATTCATTTAAATCGAACCCTTGTGAATTAATTCGAGGAAGATATAAATTTCTTGGCAATTCTATATTTGATAGGTCTAAATGATCTATTTTCTCTTTAATCGTATCTGTAGGATTTTGGGCTAGATCCTTTGCTGATATGTTGTTATTTAAATACTTATTAATAAATGAACTGTTAGCACCATTCTCAAGAAGTCTTCGGACCAAATAAGGTAACAATTCTT
>Ga0209306_1001589_pt1 | contig 10782 bp, 8 predicted proteins | sample COGITO_mtgs_1103_3_FD_184793 | JGI IMG/M metagenome (GOLD analysis project Ga0209306, IMG submission 184793) | Pelagic marine microbial communities from North Sea - COGITO_mtgs_110328 (SPAdes) (version 2) | ecosystem: Environmental > Aquatic > Marine > Epipelagic ... | reverse complement strand
CCTCACAGTCGATAATATAGGGGGCCGTTGGCTCCCTATGGTCTTGCTCCCGTATTGCAGTAGGTTTTGTCATCAGTGGATTTTTTAACTGTAGATAGCGAGGTCTACTTTTCTTCCTCATCACTCATGCCCAGTTCTTTCAGTTTTCGGGTGAGGGTGTTTCTTCCCCATCCCAGAAGTTCTGCTGCATCTCTTTTGCGCCCATTGGTGTGACTTAGCGCCGTCTCAATCAAGGCTCGCTCAAAGGCGGGTACCGCTGTCGTAAGAATATCCTGTTTACCTGTGGCCAGCTCACCGTCTGCCCAGCTTCGTAGTTGTTGTTCCCAGTTGCCCGAGTTTGTTGTTTTTTCCACGGGGCTGTCTTTAAGTTCTGGGGGCAGGTCGCCTAAATGAACTTCCCTGCCAGAGGCCATGACCGTCAGCCAGCGACATGCATTTTCCAGTTGACGCACATTCCCGGCCCAGGGAAGCATGCAAAGGAATTGTTCGGCTTCTGGTGACAGGGTTTTTGGCTCAGCATCCAGCTCACTGGCAGCTCGTTGTAAAAAGTACTGCATAAGACGGGGAATGTCTTCTCGCCTGTCGGCTAGCTTGGGCAGGTGGACACGAATGACATTCAATCGGTGAAAAAGATCTTCCCTGAAGCGATTTTCGGCAACCAGCTGCTCAAGGTTTTGGTGGGTGGCGGCAATAATTCGAACATCCACTTGGACTGGGGTGTGGCCGCCCACAAGGTAGAACTCACCATTTGCTAAGACACGCAATAGGCGGGTTTGTGCTTCTGGCGGCATATCGCCGATCTCGTCGAGAAACAGCGTGCCCCCGTCTGCCTGCTGAAAGCGTCCTTCACGTCGTTGAGCGGCGCCGGTGAAGGCGCCTTTCTCATGTCCAAATAGCTCAGATTCAATCAAATCGTGGGGGATCGCCGCCATATTTAGTGCAATAAAGCGTTTGTTTTTTCGGGGACTGTGATCGTGTAACGCTTTGGCAACTAGCTCTTTTCCCGTACCAGACTCGCCGTTGATCAGTACGGTAATATTTGAGCTAGAGAGTCGACCAATGGCACGAAAAACTTCCTGCATTGCAGGCGCTTCGCCAATAATTTCACCGCTTATCTCGGTGGTGTCGACGGGCTGCTCTGAACTCTGCTCATTGGCAAAGTTGATAGCGCGAGTGGTAACGGCCACCAGCTCTTCGATATCGAAGGGTTTGGGGAGGTATTCAAAGGCTCCTCCCTGATAAGCGGCTACGGCACTATCTAAGTCCGAGTGAGCCGTGGTGATGATAACGGGCAGTAACGGATTAGATGCGTGAATTTTTTTCAATAACTGGAGGCCATCAATGCCGGGCATACGTATATCACTGATGATAGTGTCAGGAGATTTTTTACGGAGCTGTACCAAGAGGTCGCTGGCATTCTTGAAACTGGTGACATCAAGTTCGGCACGGCTCAATGCTTTTTCCATTACCCAGCGGATAGAGCGGTCGTCATCAACTATCCAAACTGTTTTCTTATTCATGCAATGTGTCCAGTGGCTTATTTTCTAGATGATTGTTTTCCAAAGGGTTGTTTTCCAGAGGTAAGTACAGTGAAAAGCAGGTTTCTCCCTGTTTGTTTTCACACTCAATCAAACCGTGGTGAAGATTGATCGCTGACTGGGATATTGGTAGCCCAAGACCGCTACCGCCGACCCGGCCGCTAATCATTGGGAAAAAAATGCGATCAACAATGTCGTCTGGAATTCCGGGGCCATTGTCAATAACGTCAATGCGGCAGACCACTTTGTGATGGGTCTTCCCAATCGTAAAATGCCGCTGAATACGGGTTTTAAGTTTGATGGTGGGTACTGGCTCAGTACAATTAGCCAGTGATTGAATCGCATTTCGTACAATATTTAGCACTGCTTGGATCAGCTGCCCGCGGTCGCCATGGATTTCTGGAATACTTGGATCATAGTTGCGCTCAATGGCAATGTTGCCAAGGGTTTCAGTTTCAGCCAGCGCAGCGACGTGCTCCAGTACTTCGTGAATATTGACGGGAGCAAATTTGGGTAGCGTGGTTGGTCCTAATAATCGGTCTACCAGGCTGCAAAGGCGGTTTGTTTCTGCTGAAATAATCTCAGTGAACTCCAATAATTCTGGTTGGTGTTTTAGGTCCTCTGCCAATAATTGTGCAGCACCCCGAATGCCACCCAGCGGATTTTTTATTTCATGGGCGAGGCCGCGTACCAAGTTGCGAGTGGTGTCGCGCGTAGAGATAAGGGCTTCCTCTCGGTTGATTCGCATCAATCGGTCCATTGGCTGCATTTCTACCAGAAGCAGTTTTTCAGAGTTTGATTGAAATGGGGTGGCGGTGAGATCAACCGTTATGTGAGATTGATCCATCAGTATCAGAGAGGTCTGTCTCTGAGTGAAAGGGCGATTAGCCTCGATGGAATCCCGTAACGCGATGAGGCTCTTATCAGATTCATCGAGCAACTGTTCTATTGAACTGCCACAGAGACGAAAAGCGCTCACTGCCAGCAGACTTTCTGCCGATGGGTTGAGATAGCGAATTTCCAGTTTATTGCTTAGCAAAACAACGGCTGTACTAAGATTGTCCAGTAATAAATGGTATAGCTGGTCATTAGTCATTTGGTGTTGGTTAGCCTATGTTGGCCTGCATTCTTTTACAGAAGACTGCGCTGTTCTAATTCCATATATCAAGAATAGCTAGCAAGTTTCGGGCCAGTTTTATGAAGTTGCAAAGGTTGGGGTTTTTCGTGCTACTCAGCCCATGGCCTAGCTATAGTCTAGTTTAAATAGACAGAGGGCGCACCGTATTGGTGCGTCAGTGTGGTGTTCGCATAGAGATGCGCGTTAGTTGGGCGCAGGCTTAGTGATTTCTCTGCCACTGCTTGCGAATATCACGTTTATGGGGAGTGGGTTTAGGGGGTGAAGGTTGGGCATTGTTAGGATGCTGGGCCGAGCCGCGTTTTACGTGAATAGTGTTGCTATTAGAGGATCCAATGACGTTGCCTTCGCTATCGATAACCTGAGCCTGAAGGCTATTTTCACCGCGAATAAGCGAGCCAATGCTGAATGACGATATGGTGGTTGGTTGGCCGTAGGCTTGGCCGTTAAGCAGAAGTTGAATGAGGTGTCCGGCTTTCAATGTAGGGGTTAGGCCGACCTGTACTGCTAGCACCTCTTGACCGGGAGGAATGGTTGTATCGTGAGCAGGGGATAGAATAGCGATTTTCTGGTATCCCTCGATATCTTCCTCCGCTTTTTTTACCGTCGGTACAGCCTCCAAGGCTGGTTGAATATTAGTAACGGGTAACGCCATTTTTTCTTTGGTGGGAGCGTTGTGCGGTGGTTTATCGGTAAAGGTTACCTTGCCGTCGTCATCCACTATACGGTAAACCTCGGCGATGGCACTAAATGCCAAGCCTAAGCCGAGCAGTGCGAGAAGCAGTTTATTTCTTTGAAGCACAGTAGTTCTCCATTGATGATCTTTATAGACTAGCTCTAGTTGGACCAAAGAAAAAGCCCGTTATTCCAAAAATAACGGGCTTTTTTGTTGGTTGTGATCTGTACCACTCGTGAATGCAAATAAAAAAGGCTGTGAAATTGCTTTCACAGCCTTTTTAGCTCAAAAGAGTTAGCCCCGATCAGGCGAGCTCTTACACAGAGTAGTACAGGTCAAACTCAACTGGGTGAGTAGTGTGCTCGACGCGGTAAACATCCTGCATTTTTAGTTTGATGTATGCGTCGATAGTGTCATCGGTAAATACACCTCCAGCAGTCAGGAACTCGCGATCTGCATCCAGAGCTTCCAGCGCTTCACGCAAGCTGCCAGCAACCTGTGGAATGGCGGCAGCTTCTTCCGCAGGCAAGTCGTACAGATCTTTGTCCGCAGCATCCCCTGGGTGAATCTTGTTTTTCACGCCATCAATGCCGGCCATTAGCATGGAAGCAAACATCAAATAAGGGTTGGCCGTAGGATCGCCGAAGCGGACCTCGATACGTTTACCTTTTGGAGATGGAACATACGGAATACGGATAGACGCAGAGCGGTTGCGAGCAGAATAGGCCAACATAACCGGCGCTTCAAAACCTGGAATTAGGCGTTTGTAGGAGTTAGTAGACGCGTTGGCAAAGGCGTTAAGAGCTTTTGCGTGCTTGATGATGCCGCCAATGTAATACAGTGCGGTTTCACTCAGTCCGGCATAGCTGTCGCCAGCGAATTGATTTTCTCCGTCTTTCCAGAACGATTGGTGGCAGTGCATGCCGGAGCCGTTGTCGCCTACCAGGGGCTTCGGCATAAAGGTGGCCGTTTTGCCGTAGGCATGTGCAACGTTGTGTACGCAGTATTTGAGAATCTGAACTTCGTCAGCTTTGTTTACCAGGGTGCTGAATCTCACGCCAATTTCACACTGGCCTGCAGTGCCTACTTCATGGTGATGAACTTCGATGTCGAGGCCCATTTGTTCCATGGCGTTACACATGGCCGCCCGCAGGTCGTGAAGGCTATCGACAGGAGGTACGGGGAAGTAACCACCTTTAGTGCCAGGACGGTGACCCATGTTGCCATCGGCGTAGTCGTGGCCGCTAGCCCAAGATGCTTCTTCTGAGTTGATTTTGTAGAAAGCGCCGCTCATGTCTGCGCCCCACTTAATATCATCAAAGACAAAGAATTCTGGTTCTGGACCAAAAAAGGCAGTGTCACCCAGTCCAGTGGACTTCAGGTATTCTTCAGCACGTTTGGCTACAGAACGTGGGTCACGCTCATAACCTTGCATCGTGGCCGGTTCGATGATGTCACAGCGAATAATAATGGTAGGCTCATCGGTAAAGGGGTCGAGCACTGCCGTGCTGTCGTCTGGCAATAGGATCATGTCTGACTCATTGATACCTTTCCAGCCTTCGATAGACGAACCATCAAACATCTTCCCCTCTTCAAAGAAGTCATCGCCAACTTCACTGATAGGCATGGAAACATGCTGTTCTTTACCTTTTGTATCGGTAAAGCGTAGGTCGATCCAGCGAGCTTCACTCTCTTTGATCAGGGCTATAGTTTTAGACATTGGTTCCTCCAGTTTATGGATGTCGAGGTTAAACAAGTTCGCCGGTTTGGCGGCAATATAAAAAGTCTCTGCACGACGAGCAACGAGTTAAAGGTCGAGCCCTCAGTGTTTCAAATTTAAAGCAAAAGATATGCCAGTCGTTCAGCCTAACAAATTCAACAGGTTATACACGTAGGTGTGGGGTCTGATGATGCCGCCGCACCACCTTGGTGCGTTCGCGCATTATTGTTGTGCCTTAGACAATTATAGTTTGGCGCTTCTATCATTAAAAGGGGCCCATAATACGCCGATTATGTCGTTATTTGTAATATAATCAGCAGCTTTTCCCTCCTCTAGTGATGAGCAGTCTTCTCCATGCATTTTGTTATCAAGTTATTCCCTGAAATTACTATTAAAAGCGCGCCTGTGCGCAAGCGTATGACGAAGCAGCTGCGCAATAATCTGCGGTACTTATTGAAGCCTCTGGACGAGCTTATTAAGGTGGAGATGGATTGGGAAAAAATCGAAATTACGGGCCCCGAAGATGAGCAGCTGGCGTGTCAGATGGCAGACGTGTTGGCGCGGACGCCGGGGATTGCTAATTTTTCTCGGGTACAGCATTTTCCGTTGGGTGACTTTGACGATATTTTAGAGAAAACGCTTTCTGTCTGGGGAGATAAGCTGGCGGATAAAACGTTTGTGCTCCGGGTAAAGCGCAACGGCAAGCATGAGTTTACCTCTCATGATGTTGAGCGACAAGTTGGGGGTGGCTTGCTGCATCAATCGCAGGCTACGGGTGTTAAGTTAAGAGATCCCGACATAACCGTGAGGCTTGAGATTCGTCAGGCCCAGCTCTATGTCATTGAAGAAACTACGCGGGGCCTAGGTGGCTTTCCTCTGGGCACGCAGGATTCGGTGATTTCGTTGATTTCGGGTGGTTTTGACTCGACTGTTTCAAGCTATCTCACCATTAAGCGGGGACTGCGTACGCATTTTCTGTTCTTTAACCTTGGGGGCCGCGCTCATGAGGTGGGTGTGAAAGAGGTGGCTTTTTATCTGTGGAATAAATTTGGCGCTTCCCATCGAGTGAGGTTTATTTCAGTTCCTTTTGATGAAGTGTTGTCTGAAATCCTTTGCAATGTGCATAACTCTCAGATGGGGGTCGTATTGAAGCGAATGATGCTGCGTGCGGCCACCAGGGTTGCTGATGAGATGGGTGTCCAGGCCTTGGTGACGGGAGAGAGTGTTGCTCAGGTGTCGAGTCAGACATTGCCCAATCTGGCTGTGATTGATTCAGTGGTTAGCTCGCTGGTACTGCGACCGTTGGCGACATTTGATAAAAAGGACATTATTGATATTGCACGAAAAATTGGCACTGAGGCATTTGCGGCCAATATGCCAGAATACTGTGGTGTTATTTCGGTGAAGCCTACTACTCGCGCCAAAGAAGAGCGCGTAGCCAGAGAAGAAACCGCCTTTAATTTTGACGTGTTGGAAAAGGCTATCGCCAACAAGTGGGTGCAGAATATTGATGAGGTGATGGCGGAAAGTGAGCCTCTGGTCCAAATTGAAATTTTTGCTGTACCTCAGCCAGATACGGTTATCGTGGACATCCGTCACCCCGATGAAGTGGATGTTCGCCCCCTGAAGCTGGATGCAAATGAAGTACAGGAAATTCCTTTTTTCACACTACAAAATCGATTCAACGAGCTGGCTGGCGACACCCATTATCTGCTCTATTGTGATAAAGGCGTTATGAGTTGGCTCCATGCTGAGTTACTGGTTGAGCAAGGGTTTTCCAATGTGGCTGTTTATCGACCCACTAAATGATGGCTAACCAGCTGTATTTGAAATAATTTCCTATCTCCTTTGGGGCGGGGTAAGTATAATGCCCGCCTTTTTACCCAACCCGGACCGAATCTGTGATCGAGAACCTTCGTAATATCGCCATCATTGCCCACGTTGACCATGGTAAAACCACCTTGGTTGATAAATTGCTCGAACAGTCCGGCACCCTTGACCGTAAAAGTCTGGGCGCGGAGCGTGTGATGGATTCCAATGATCAGGAGCGTGAACGTGGCATTACCATTCTAGCTAAAAACACAGCTATTGAGTGGAATGGGTACCGTATTAATATTGTAGATACACCCGGACACGCCGACTTCGGTGGTGAAGTTGAGCGGGTACTTTCCATGGTGGATTGCGTACTACTGCTGGTCGATGCCGTTGATGGCCCAATGCCACAAACACGGTTTGTGACTCAAAAGGCCTTTGAGCAGGGTTTGAACCCCATTCTAGTTGTAAACAAGGTTGATCGCCCTAGCGCCCGACCTCACTGGGTGATAGACCAAGTGTTTGATTTGTTTGACAGCTTGGGTGCTACCGACGAGCAACTGGACTTCCCCATTATTTATGCATCAGCTCTGAATGGTATTGCCGGTATAGAACCGGATGAGATGATGGATGATATGACCCCGTTGCTCCAGATGATTGTGGACAAGGTAAAGGCTCCCGATGTTGATCCTGAAGGTCCTCTGCAAATGCAAATTAGTGCGCTGGATTACAGCAGCTATGTCGGTGTTATTGGTGTTGGCCGTATTGCTCGAGGAAGAATGAAGCCTAACGAACAAGTGGTTGTGGTTGATAGTGAGGGGAATACGCGTAAAGGCAAAGTTCTGCAAGTGATGGGTTATGCGGGCCTCGAACGCGTGCCTGTTGAAAAAGCAGAAGCTGGCGATATCGTTTGTATTACCGGTATCGATAAACTGGGTATTTCTGACACCATTTGTCATCCTGATACACCAGAAGCACTGCCTCCTTTGAGTGTTGATGAACCAACAGTAAGCATGACCTTTCAAGTGAACAACTCGCCATTTGCCGGATTGGAAGGCAAGTATGTGACCACACGCAATATCAAAGATCGCCTCGAACAAGAGCTGATCCACAACGTTGCCCTAAGAGTACAGCCGGGCGAAGGCCCCGATAAATTCATTGTTTCCGGTCGTGGTGAATTACACCTGTCTGTATTGATCGAAAACATGCGTCGCGAAGGTTTTGAGCTGGGCGTCTCGCGTCCAGAGGTGATTCAGAAAGAGGTGGATGGCAAGCTACACGAGCCCTTTGAGCAAGTGGTGATCGATGTAGAGGATCAGCACCAGGGTTCGGTCATGGAAGAGTTTGGCTTGCGTAAAGCGGAGCTAACTAATATGGAGCCAGATGGCAAAGGTCGTGTGCGGCTGGAGTTTATGGCGCCTTCTCGAGGTTTAATCGGTTTCCGCTCTCAGTTTCTGACCATGACCAGCGGTTCAGGCATCATGACCAGTATTTTTGATCACTATGGCCCCGTTAAACAGGGTGACGTTGCCAAGCGCCAAAATGGCGTACTGGTATCAATGATCAAAGGTAAAACACTGGCCTTTGGCCTGTTTAACCTACAGGATCGTGGCCGCTTATTCCTCGGCCCCGGTAACGATGTATATGAAGGCCAAATTGTCGGCTTGCATTCACGCACCAACGATCTGCCGGTTAACCCGACTAAAGGCAAGCAGCTGACCAACGTGCGTGCCTCCGGTACTGATGAAGCGTTAACCCTAAGCCCTCCAGTCACTCATACACTAGAGCAGGCATTAGAATTTATTGAAGACGACGAGCTGGTGGAGGTTATTCGCCTTCGTAAAAAGTTACTCACTGAAAACGAGCGTAAGCGAGCGCCTAAATAAATGGGCCTCGTTTAGACCGAAGGAGCTCGCTTCTCGGCTTTTTGGATTGTATGGTTAACGTGTAAAAGGGAGTGTCACATTTGACTCTGGCATTCCCCATGTCGAAAGCATGAGACTGTGTGGTCGTTCACCATCCCTATGGCTTGCATGTAGGCATAGCAGATGGTCTTGCCAAAAAACTGAAACCCTCTTTGCTTCATATCTTTGCTGATGGTCTCAGAAAGCGGTGTCGTGGATGGTACTTGCTGAAGATTCAGCCAATGGTTTTGGATTGCTGTTCCATCGACAAATCCCCACAGGTAATTTGAAAAACTACCTGCTTGTTGTTGTACTTCAAGAAATTTTTGAGCGTTATTAATCGCACTTTTGATCTTGAGTTTGTTTCGCACGATACCCGAGTCGCACATTAGCCGTTCAATGCTTCGGGTGTTAAGTCGTGCGACACGTTCAGCTCTAAAGTCAGAAAAAGCACGTCGATAGTTTTCGCGTTTTCTCAAAATGGTAATCCAAGCTAGACCTGCCTGAGCGCTTTCCAGTATCAGAAATTCAAACAATTTTTGGTCTTCGGTGCAGGGTACACCCCATTCTGAATCATGGTAGTGTTGGTAAAGGACGTCGCTGAGACACCAGTCACATCGTGATAATTGCGTTTGCTGGGAAGCTGGCATAGGGTTAACTGTAGAGCATTGATGTGCTGTAGGGTATTTATTCCGGCTGGTGTCGCCACTTAAAGAGCCAATTCATGAGAACGTTTTACCCGCGAATCAAGCCTTATACCACCCATAGTTTAGCTGTAGATGATATCCACACGCTTTACATTGAGGAGGTGGGAAATCCAGAAGGTATCCCTGTGTTGTTTATACACGGGGGTCCTGGTGCTGGGTGTACGGAAAATGACAGGCGTTTTTTTGATCCGGAAAAATACCGAATTATTTTGTTTGACCAGCGTGGTAGTGGCCGCTCAAAGCCCCATGCAGAATTAACAGCTAATAACACCCGAGAGCTGGTGGCTGATATAGAGAAAATTCGTGAACTGGTGAAGGTGGAGCAATGGATGTTGTTCGGCGGTTCATGGGGTTCAACGCTTAGCTTGGTGTATGCGCAGGCGCACCCGGCGAGAGTTCGGGGTATGGTTTTACGCGGTGTTTTTCTCTGTCGGAAGAAGGACATTAATTGGTTTTATCAGGATGGCGCCTGCCATGTTTTTCCTGAGTACTGGCGAGACTACCTGGCACCCATTCCTCTTTTAGAGCGGGCTGATATGCTGGTGGCGTATTACCAGCGCTTGGTGGGCGACAATGAATTAACACGAATGGCGGCAGCAAAAGCATGGTCAATTTGGGAGGGCCGATGCGCTAGCTTGCAGCCCAACCCTAGTTTGGTTGCGCACTTGGGGGGCCCGCATACAGCTTTAGCCATGGCTCGCATAGAAGCTCACTATTTTATCAATCAGGCTTTTCTGGAAGACAATGAAATTATTTCTCGGGCCAATATTTTAAAAGATATCCCCTGCGTCATTATTCATGGCCGCTATGACATGGTATGCCCATTGGGGCAGGCATTTGATTTGCATCGTGTTTGGCCGGGAGCTGTGCTGGAGGTCATTCGTGATGCGGGCCACGCCTCCAGTGAGCCAAGCACGTTGGCAGCACTGGTGCAGGCTACAGATGATATGGTGATGACATTAGGGGATGTATCCTGAGGGAAGCATGTTCCGCTGAAACGAAGCTACTCGATATTTTCTTGTAAATATTTGAAAATTTTTCGGCTGGCTGCGGGCGATTTATTTTGTGATGTCTCTTTGTGTGCCTGGCGGATTAACTGGCGCAAATGCTGTCTGTCCAGTTTGGGTGACTCATTGAGTAGTTCGTCAAGGGCTTGGTCGCCATCGGCAATCAGTTGGTCACGCCATTGTTCTAGTCGATGAAATTGCTGGCGGAAACTTTTACTTTGTTGATCGAAGCTATTTAGCCGTTCTTTGATCGCCTCGTGGTCAATGGTTCGCATAATCTTGC
>Ga0209306_1001583_pt1 | contig 10797 bp, 8 predicted proteins | sample COGITO_mtgs_1103_3_FD_184793 | JGI IMG/M metagenome (GOLD analysis project Ga0209306, IMG submission 184793) | Pelagic marine microbial communities from North Sea - COGITO_mtgs_110328 (SPAdes) (version 2) | ecosystem: Environmental > Aquatic > Marine > Epipelagic ... | reverse complement strand
CTACTATTAGTATGTATGTTTAAGCTGGTCTCTCTTACGCTCTCTGTGATTGATGTTTTTCGCGAGAGCGCGAATGCGAAATCCAACAATAAAAAGAATAGGCGTCATCATCATCTAAACGTTCCACATGGAATGACAGACCGACCAGGTCAAAATTAAACTCGCCAATCCAGGGCCTAAACCATCGGTCGCTAACGAGATCGGCCCACCCCACTCGATCGACTTTTCCGCCGGGTATTTTAACCAGTTCTGCATCAAGAACAGAGGTACCGTCCCAATAATAACGACGCCCATGAGAACGTGCGAAAATCCAGTCGTTTTTATCTTTGCAAAACAAATACCAAAAACAAAACCGGCGAGAATTTTCGCGTACGCCGACACATCTAACACGTTATCTTTCTCTTCGTACAAGTTCGTCCGGTCTCTTCTTTTCAACTCGCGCAGATGTTGCGCGCATTTCGCTTTTTTCTTTTCCAAAAAGAGTTTCAAATTTTGAATCTCGTGCGTCAACATCTTCTTCTTTTTCTCTCCCCCTCTGCTTTCTCTTCTTTTCGGTCACACACAACAGGTTGCGCGTCGCTCGAAGAAATTACAACCTTCAAAACCGAGAGAGATGAGATGAGATGCCCCGCTCTCCCTTCTTCAGACGATAAAACCTTCAAATCCTTACGTATGAGGTGGTCTCTCTGGTCTTGCTTTTTTTGTGTTTTTTTTTTGTCACGTGTTTGCTCTTCTTTCGTTTTTTTCGCTCGTTTTTTGGTTTTTTTTTTTTTTTGCTTCTTTTTTGAGAGTCAGATGTGTCACAACAACAGAAAAAAGTTTTGGATAACACAACAAGAAAAAAAATAATATGTATACTGTGACGAGTGCGACGATGACGTCGAGAGCGCGCACGCCAACGACGGCGACGACGTCTTCTTCGAAAACAACTTTTAACTCGAGATTTCAGAAGACGAAGAAGACGAGCAAAAGTTGCCGCGTGGTGTCCTCGAAGAGTGGTGGTTTTCATCGACAAAATCGAAATCGTTTTGGGGAAAATGTGCACAGAAACAACGTCATTTTGGGAGGAGGACAAGAGATCGCGCAACTCGCGGATTGGGACGAAGAGACGATAACGACGGTTATCGCGGCGGTGTTGGGCATCGGCGCCGGGTTAGGGATACCGATTTTCTTCGTCACGCAAGAAGCCAGAGATAAGGAGAGAATCGAGGAGATTCGAGAGTTGAACCGAGCGACGTTGAAAGCGACTGGGGAACAGATGAGCGAGGAGGAGATTAAGGAGTTACGACCGAATCGATACTTGGACAGACGAGAATTTAAAGATGACGATTAATCATCATCCAGGTCATCTCAAACGAAGTGTTCTTTCGATGATGTCGGGCGAGAATGCTCGTTTATGAAAGAATCGAGAGAGAGGAAGAGAGGAAGAGGAAGAGAATGTACTGTCATTTTTAACATTTTAATACAACAACACAAAGGAGGAGCGTCACATTTCATCGCTATCGGTACCACCTCAGTTATCCACACAGTTTTCCTAATTCTACGTATCGTTGCGCACTATTCTTTAATACATTTGCATTTTATCACCCGTCTGTTCAAACTCTCTCCTATCGTGCATTCTATTTTCTAATTCGATTTCGCTGTTCTGGTTCGTCGCGTTGTGTTGGTGCCGCTCGAGTTTCGGGAACATGCGCTTGAACATGGTCACGCAAACAGTATCGTGTTGCAAGATGACGCCGTTGAAGAGGCATTTCATGTGACCGTGTGTACCTAACGCGTCGGTTATTTTACCGCGTCGACCGTATTTCGTCCATAACTCGAGTGGTGAGAAAAACTTGACGTCTTCGGCGTTGAAAAACATGTACCGAATGACGCCTTTGTGTTTGTGCGTGCGAAACGGGAATCCCGTGAGCACGACGCGTTTCAAAGCGATGCGGTCAGGGTTTGCCGCGCGAACGTTACCAGAACACACTAAAGCGGTTTGAATGGCGCCGCCGGCACCGATTTTTTCGCTAAATCCCAACACCGGCGCGGGACCAAACGTGATGGGCATGAACAAAGAAGCCATAGCCGGGACGCGAGGCGGTAAGAATCGTTCGAATTTAAACTTGTCCGCGTTTAAACCGTCGTGACTGAATATAGCTTTCGCTTTCTCGCGTCTAAAACCGACGTGCCACCACATCGAGTGTTTCGATGGGACCGGGTCCGTGTACTCTTTTCGTTTTTGAACGCCAAAGTGCATGACCGTCATGCGCGATTCGTGGCGGAGTAAACCAGAAACGACTAAAGCGCCAGCGCCTCCCGTCCACCCTCGCCACGGTTGGCCAACACCTCCCCCGAGTCCACCGGCATCGCCAACTTGCAGTTGCACCGACGAAGGAATTTTTGAGGAGTAAAACGTGGACGATTGCGGATCTAACAAGTTCTCCAAGCACACCGTCGGGATGCCCTTAATCGTCAATCGAACGTACGAACCGACGTCTAAATCCATGGTCGTTTCCAAATACTCTTTCGAGCGTTTACCGAGTCGCTTATAACTCGCCAAAGCGAATGCTCGCGCGTAATCTCTCGGTAAATTTTCTTTCGGATCCCACGGGGACGTTCGAAACGATTTCAACCCTTTGTATTTCGCGAACCGTCGGCGCGCTTCGACGTCTTCCGGGAATTCAACTTCGTCCGGGTACTGGAAATTTTCATCCTCCAAAGCGCGTAATCTCGCGCGTTTCGCGCTATCTTTCGACGCTTCGAGCAAGTTTTTTAGCGTCTCTTCGTCGTCGTCGGAAGATATATCGCCTTGTAAATCACCGTCCCAATGTTCTTGTTCTTCTTCGTCGGAATCGTATTCGATGTCGCCTTCTTCGTGGTCATCCATCGTCATCATTTCCTCGTCACCGTTGTTCTCGTTTTGGTTCGTCGTTCCTTTTCCGGTGGATATCGTCATTGTTGTTGTCTTTGTTGTTCTTTCATTGCCACCACCACCATCACCACCACCATCAGTATCATCATTATCATCATCATCATCCATTTTAGCATCCTCTTCTCGAATAAAATCGCCTTGGTCGGCATCTTCTTCGTCTTCTTCTTCGAAGAGCGACCCTTCGTCGTCGCTTTCGTCTCGGGGAAGCCAAGATGCCTGGTAATCCGACCATCCTTTCGGTTTCAATCGCATCATCACTTTCTTCTTCTCCTCGTCTTCCCATTTCAAGTGTTCTAATCTCGCGTCGTGCGCGTCTTCGTCGTATTCCACGTCGTTTGGCGGTTTGTTCTCTCGCACGACCGGCTCTCTCTTTTCCGGGTCCGGAACGAAGGTTTCTAAAGCCTCTTGTCTCACTTTCCCCATTTCTAAATCGCTAATACTCTTACTATTACTACTCTTATTCTTCGTGTTATGCCTTTTCGTCACTCGCTCTTCGATCAGTTCCACTTTCTCCAGAGGAAAATCTCCAACTCCGGGCACGTGAAACAACTGGTTCGCGCTCACGCCGCACCCTCGAACGTACCCTTCGACGACTAAATTGGACAAGTGTTCACTGAGCGGTTCAATCGTAGATAGTTCGGAAATGATATACGGTCTTTGCGTTCTCCACGCCGGCGCTTGGGCTCTTTGTTCGCATACCATTCTCACCAACATCTTCATCTCTTGCTCGGTATCGACCGATTGCGACTTTACCCGATCTTTCGGCACGCTCAAAATCTCCTCCGTCGCTATCCGCATCCCGAGTTTTCTCGCCGCGTTTCGTTCCGACGGACTGACTTTCATCGAGTTCCTCAACGCCACCACCGTTGGTGGCAACCCTTGCGCGCGTAAAGTCGGCATCGTCGATTCCACCAACTGCTCGTTCGGCGGATCGTACTTTTCCTCTTTTTTCGAGTGCGCCGACGCCACGCACACCAAAACGTCCGCCGACTTGATCGCCTCCAACGCCGCCAATTTATGCCCGTGATCGACGAGCATAATTTGGAACCTGTGATCGTGCAATTCCACTCGTACCGTCTGCGGCAAATTCGGCGCGTGAAACAACTTCTCCGCCACCACGAACCCCTCATTTGCGAGCTCTTTCCTCCTCTCGCAACTGTTCACAAACTTCCCCAAGAAATCTCTCAAATCCGAGGCGTCGTAATCCCCACCATCACACGTCATCACCGCCACCACTTTCGGCGCCATCTTCTCCAACTTCTTCTCGTACGAAACCATCCTTTTATTCGCGTCTCTCGCCTGCTTCGCTCGTATCAATCGCTCTCGCTTATTCCCGACGCCTAAATTCGCCTTTCCAATTTTTTTCAAGACGCCACCCCCATGTGTTCCCGTTTTGTGCAATTTCGACGTGTGTTTCGATTGGTGTTTCCCGTGGTTGTGCGCTTTGTTCCGCTGCCCGTGGTTCGACGGGCCCGGCATTATATATATATATAAGTTATTAGCTCTTATTCGTTTATATATATGTGTGTGTGCCTCTGCGCGCGTAATAAAACACAGTCGTTTTAAAGCAAAGAAACGTGCTTGAAAAGAAAGAAGTTGTTCTTTCTGGCGGCGGAATTTTTCTTTTTTTTTTCTTTTTTTCTCTTTGGACTGCTCTCTCACAACACAGACGAGATCTTCCTTTCTTTTTGGATAAAAATCTCTCACAAATATTACTACGAATAATAAAGGTGTATTCTTTTTCTCTTCTTCTCTCAAACGAGCAGTGCGATAAAGATGAGTGTAACAACACTTTCTTCGTCTTCGTGTTCGAGCGGTGTTACTGTTATCGGTGGTGGTGGTGGTTCTCGCTCCTCGCGTAGGTTTAGGAGCACCTCATCCTCGCGCGATGATGCGAATGCATTATCATTTTCATCATTTTCATCAACAACATCCCGAGCGGTGAGGACGACGAGAAGGAGATATCGCGGATTTGCCTGTAACAACACCCTCAGTCCGTTGAAATCGAAAACAGACCCGGCGACTTTGAAGAACCGGAATCCAGCGAACGATTCCATGATTAAAGCGGCGAAAGGGGAGAAGGTGTCAAAGACGCCGATTTGGTTGTTTCGTCAAGCCGGGAGACATTTACCGGAATATAATCAGTATAAGAAAGATACCGGGAAGAATTTTTTGCAACTGTTGGACGATCCAGAGGACGTGTGCGAGGTGACGATGCAACCGGTGAGACGGTATAAGTTAGACGCGGCTATTTTGTTCTCGGATATTTTAGTCATCGCGGAGGCGATGAACGTGGACGTGGAGATGCCGGGAGGTAAAGGTATCGTCGTTCCGAGGCCGTTGCAAACGCCGGAGGATTTGGAGACGAAAGTACCGAAAACGATTGACGTCGAGGAAAGATTATCGCACGTGTTGAAATCAGTCCGACGAATTAACGAGCAGATTGAGAAAGAAAACTTACAAATTCCGTTGATTGGGTTTAGCGCGGCGCCGTGGACGTTGATGTATTACATGGTCGGCGGGAGTTCGAGAAAGAACACGGATTCCGGGATGAACTGGTTGAAGAACCACCCGGAGGCTTCGAGGGAGTTGTTGGGACGACTGACGACGGTGGTTATCGACTATTTAGATTTGCAAATTCAAAACGGCGCGCACATGGTGCAAGTTTTCGAGGCGATGTGCGAACACATCGACGAGAAGGAGTTTTACGAGTTCGCGTTGCCGGAGATGGAGAAGATTGCCAAAGAGTTGAAAAAAAGACATCCGAACGTCCCGTTGCTTGGTTTTGCGAGAGATGCACCGTACGCGATTTCCGATTTGCAAAGAATCGGGTACGATTGCATCACCTTAGATACGGTTATGGATAGAAAGTACGCGAGAAACACGTTGGCGGGCGCGGCGGGCGGCGAAGCGAACATGTCCAGCGTCCAAGGCAACTTTGACCCGAAACTCTTAGTCGACGGGTCGTTCGAGGAGATCGAAAGGGAAGCGAAGCAAATGTTACAGGACTTTGGACCACAAAAATACATCGCGAATTTAGGTGCAGGTTTAGGCGGGAAAGAGGATTGCGCGAAGGTTGATTATTTCGTCAACGCCATTCATCGATTATCCGAGGAGATGATTAATTAAAAGTTCATTTTTAATGCGACTCAAAAGCTATTCAAGAGCGAATTTCCGACACTGTACGCGCTCTGTGAATCAATGCCGTACGCTTCTTGTACCACTCCGGCGTTCGTCATGCAGCTATAAAAATCCGATCCGAAACAAAGCACCGGATACAAGCAAAAGTACGGCCCTCCTTGCGGAACAAAATAATCGAAACACAAATTTTGCGTGAACAGTATCGCCGCGTAATCTTTCAGCGTTCTTCTTCGCAACGACGACGATGAATCTTTACTGTTGCCATTATTCATTCTCTCCTCGTGCGCTCGAATCTGTGCGTTCGCATTTCTCACTTCCTTCACGAAACCTTTAAAGTCTTCCCGTTCAAAAACTTTTTCCATATTTTGAGTTCCCTCCTCGGTGAACCAAAAGGAGATGGAAAGAAAGACGACAAAGGAAACGACCGCGAAAAGTGAGAAGAACTTTTTATTCCTTCTCCTCCTTAAATTCTTCTTCCACGTCTCTTCTTGTTGATGTTCTCGTTGAAAAGGAAGAAGAAGGCGGTCGTCGTCGGCATCGCGCATCGTATATTATTGAGTTCGTATTATTTTTTGAGATCTTCAAAAGAAGCGTTTTCGCATTTATTACGTAAAAAATTTAAAAATAAGCTGAGTGTTGACCTTTTGCTCTCCTTTTCTCTCTTTTCTTCATTAACGGCACAAAAACGTACCTATTCGCAAACTCACGCGCGAGGTAAGAGCAAAAGCAAGAACACGAACAACGAGGGCAGAGAAGACGCGGTAAAAAGAAGGAGAATTTTGGACGAAGAGCGCGAAAAACATCATCATCGTCATCGATATTATCATAAACATAAATAATGATGAAACCATTCCTCTTCTCGTGGGTGATGCTTTCGCTCTGGTTCTTCGCATTCGTTTGGAACGAATATAAACCGTTCCGGTTGAATAAGATGTTCGTCTCTTTGTCTCTCCCAGAGGACTACGCTCGAGACGTCACGTTTACGTTTTTTTCGCTCTTGGTACCGATTGCCGTCGTCATGAACGAACGATTGAACGCGTTCGAACAACGACGGAGAAAGATGGTCGACGACTCAGACGAAAACGGAAAGAACAAAACGCAGATATCAAAAGTCAAAGTGTTCATCGCGTTGCAAGCGATGAAGTTTTGGTACGTGTTTCGGAAAGTGCACGGAAACATGCCGTGGGTGCTGTACCGCGAGAGGAAACTGGCGATAGAGAGGGAGTTAGAGTCTGAGATGAGGTCGTTCGAAGCGAAAGCGTTCGACGGGAAGAACATGGGAATGTGGTCGAAACAGAAGCATAAAAATGCGAGACGGTCGCTGGTTATTTGGCGTCGGTCGAGAGAGGTGGTCAATGGGTACGAGGAGAACGTGAAGAAATTGGAACAGGAGGTGGAAGACGTAAAGTTTCCGGAAGATATGATGGTAGGTGGCGATAGAGAGAATTGTTTGAGGAGGTACTTGTCGAGCACGAAAAACAGCTCGGACGTGTACGCGGCGAAGAGGATGATCGTGAACTCCATGGACTGGAGAGAGAAGATGAAGCCGCGAGAGTACTTGAGAAGGTGGACGATGAAGGAGGAGGACGGGGGGATGAGCGAGTTAGAGAAAAAGGTACACAAGGCGCATCCGTGCATGAGTGTCTACACGACGCACACGCCGTTAGGGATTCCGGTGTGCTGCATGCGCGTCGGGGACGCGTCGAAGAACATGATGACGATGTCCGCCGCGGAGTATAACAAGAAAAGCGGTAGAAGTAACAGTATCAGCAGCAAAAGTTCTGGTAGCGAACACTCTTCTATCGATGCTCGAACAATCGTTGAAGCCAATTATGGGATGTTTTTTACGTATTTAACGAACATCGTGTTTCCGAGCTTGAAAACGCGAGACGCGGTGATTGTCCACGACAAGTGCGTGGTTGTCATCGACGCCTCGAAAGACATCGCGTTGAAATTCCGAGATGGGAAACAATTGAAAGCGAAACAACGCGTGGAAATGTTCAAAAACATGATGATTATATTCCGACAACAGTACCCAGATTTGATTTATAAGTTCTACGTCGTCAACGCGAGTTTGAACGTCAGAGTCTTTTGGCACGCCGTCAGCGGTTTCTTAGACAGTCAAATGCGCAAGAAAGTCACCATGTTCGGACGTATCACCGGTGAAAAAAAATCGAAAGCCGCGTTCGAGGAAATCGTTGACGTTTTTGGTGGCATCGATCGAACCCCGACGTTTCTCGGCGGCACGTGCGAACGAAAGTTGAGCGAGTGTGGCCCGTGGGTAGTGAAAGACTTACACTCGGACAACGCGTTCAGAGGTTGGGAAAGAGAAGACGAAGTGGACGAGAAGAAACAGAAGAAGAAACCAAACGCTTCGCCGTTACGCGTTACTGGAAGCTTCATTTATCGCGGCGTGAAAAAAGTAGCGAGCTTTACCGAGTCACAACCGACGGATTTATCCGCCGTCGCCAAAGAACGAAGAGCGATCTACATTCGCGAACACACGGTATGATAAAGAACAGATTGAAACAAGTAAGTATTATGCACGCGCGCGCGCTCGCTAACAAATGTATCGGAATTATATGAGAGAGAATTTTATGTCATTATTATTGTAATAACACACACACACACGTACACCACCGCGTTTGCTTAACACCAATTTTAACGAGGGAAACAAGACCGAGGAAAGAGAGGAAAAAAAACAAAAGAAAAAAAATCCTCACATCAACAAGTACACGCAACAACTATGATGCTTCTTCGACGTTTGTGCATCTTTCTCGCGTGTGCATCTATGCATCTAGCATCTGCCGTGCGAGTTGCGTTCATAGCCGATTCTGGCATCGGAAACGATAACCCTTCGAGCTCGTGGGTGGACTATCGCGGGTGCGTGATACACCTAATTTTAAATAAAACGTGTATTTTTGACATCTGACGAAAAAAAACTCTTCTCCCTTGCACCACATGATGCTGACGATAGGAACTTACAAGGCTCGCCGTATAAAATCAACGGCCGAAACTGTTACGATCACGCAGGACAGCCGTGTAAACTCTACTCGCGAGCGCGCGACGTCGTGAGGCTGGCGAAAGAATCTGGCGCAGATTTGGTGAGTGTTTTTTTTTCTTGGATTTTACGAAAGGTTGACGTGTCTCTTTCTCTCTCTTTTTCTCACAAACAGATCGTACACGCGGGCGACTTGGATTACGAGTCTGCGCCGAAGATGTGGGTGGAATTTTTAAAAGAAACCGTGCGTGATAAAGTTGAGTACATAGCAGCAAAAGGAAACCACGATGCAGACGGGTGGGACGGCGTGAGGTACCTTTGGAGCGGAAGCGAAGGGTACCAAAAGCTCCTCGAGGACTACGGCGTGCCGAGAGGCGCAAAGTGTAAAGGCCAATACGGAGTGGACATGAGTTGCGAATACAAGGGAATTTTGTTCGTTCTTTCTTCGGTTGGCGTGGAAAGAGCCGGGGAAAGTAACCAAATCAACCAAGATCATTATTGGCACTTGGAAAACAGCTTGAAAAATTCCAACGCTCGATGGAAGATTTGCGTGTGGCACATGACGATGGAGAAGATGCAGGTGTCATATAAAGGCGACTCGACGGGATGGGGCGCTTACGAAATTTGCAGAAAATACGGCGCGTTCATCGTCGGTGGTCACGCGCACGTGTATTCGAGAACGCGCGAAATGTCCAGGTTCGGAACGAAAAATTACGGGTTCACTCGCGAAGATTTGAAGTGGTGGGATGCTCCGGACGACGACAGAATTTATCTCTCGAGCGGCGAAAACGGGACCACGGGCGTCGCCATCGTCGGCATCGGCGGGTATAAAAACGAAGCGTGTTTGAACGGTGGCAACTTTTGGAGCAAAATATATTCTACTAGGTGCGACGACTGTTCTCAATGCGTAACCGCTCGTTCGGCGAACAAGTTCGGCACGCTCATTTGCGATTTCCCTGAGTTTGGTCCAAACGCTCGAGCGACGTGCTGGTTGGCGACGACGCCTCGTCAAGGCGCTTCGGACGCCGAATTCCAAGCCGCTGTTCGCAACCGAAATCCAGTCGATAAGTTTACCTTAATTGCCGGTAAACGCCCGAAAGATAAAGGTGTCTCCTCCAGCGCCGCCCCGGACGAGAGCGACACGAGTCGTCCATTTCTGAACCGCAACTTATTGCGCGTCATGATGGACTGTTTCGACATCGAGCCGCGCGACCAATACAACTGCATCGACCGCGCCAACTGGAACCAATGCAACGACGCATGGATCGTCAGTGGTAATTACTGCGCCAAAAGCTGTAAACGATGCGGCCCGGAAAGCGTGGAACAACCCGCCCCTCGCAAATCGCGCGAAGAAGAACTCGCTTTAGACCAGGCGTTTTCTCAATTCGACGCTAACCGAGACGGTTTCATCGATTTTGACGAGTGGGAAACGCTGTATTACTTCACGCGACCGGGCGCAAAAGACGACGAAATCGAAAGAGTCGAACGCGTCGAAGCGCAATTCGTCAGAGCGGACTCTAACGGAGACGGTAAGGTTTCTCGAGGACGGTTTGCCGTCTTGTTAGATGGACAAGAACAAAAGCAAAAGTAGTTCGTTCTTGCCAATACGAAGCGCAATTGTCAGAGCGGACTCTAACGGAGACGGTAAGGTTTCTCGAGGACGGTTTGCCGTCTTGTTAGATGGACAAGAACAAAAGCAAAAGTAGTTCGTTCTTGCCAATATTTTCGTGTAAACTGC
>Ga0209306_1001550_pt1 | contig 10900 bp, 6 predicted proteins | sample COGITO_mtgs_1103_3_FD_184793 | JGI IMG/M metagenome (GOLD analysis project Ga0209306, IMG submission 184793) | Pelagic marine microbial communities from North Sea - COGITO_mtgs_110328 (SPAdes) (version 2) | ecosystem: Environmental > Aquatic > Marine > Epipelagic ... | reverse complement strand
CCAACTCTGCGTCACATTCTGCTCTGAAACGCGAAGAAAGTGATGATGAGAGCAACAAAAACCATGGCTTGACGGAGCTGCGAGACTACTATTACAACACCGCAGGAGCAGGAGCAGGAGCAACTGCGCGAAAGAGGAAATGGAGAAAGGAAAAGAGCGACGATATAGACAGCGATAGCGATACGTCCGATTCGTTGCTGTTTAAATTCATCGCGGACGCACCGACGACGACGTCGCAGCGGCTGAAAGGACTCTTGACCGGTTCTCTTCCAACGTTCGTTGACGTTTCGAATTCGTTCAGTTCAAAAACGCTCGAGGAAGACAATTTGATACATCAACTTCATCGGAACGGGAAGAAAAGGATACTGTTTTCGGGCGACGATACGTGGGCAGATTTATTCCCACCATCAATCAACGACGATGGCAATAATATTTCTTCTTCTTCTTCTTTTTCTTCTTCCTATTTTACTGATTTTGAAGCGTTTCCTTCGATGAATGTAAGAGATACCGAAACGGTCGATACGGGAGTTCGCAACTCTTGGAAGAAAGCGCACGCGTTGGCTCTAAAGAATAGGAATGGTAGTAATAGTGATAATAATAGTAGTAGTAGTACTAGCAACGATAGCGCTAGTTTTGATTGCAATGTTGCAGATTGGGACGTGTGGATTGGCCATATGCTTGGCGCCGATCACGTCGGCCACACGTACGGTGCGAAAACAAAAGAAATGAGGAATAAGTTGGAACAAAACGACAGAGATATTAGGAACATTATGAATGATATGAAGACAGAAAAAGAGGTTTACAAAAACGCGCTGTTTTTAGTTTTCGGGGATCATGGTATGACCGACGAAGGTGACCATGGCGGTTCTTCCGAAGTTGAAGTGAATTCGTTCCTCTTCGCGCATCGTCCGCACGGAAATATCAAGGAAGTTTTTGAAAGAGACGACGACAACGATATCATTGAGAGTGAAATGTTGCAAATAGATTTAGTTCCTACGCTTGCTGTGCTCATGGATGTTCCCATACCATTTTCCTCGCTCGGCGTGGTAAACGAGAAACTTTGGAACTTATTTCATTACGATGAAAAGGATGACGCCGATACTAATAATGGTGAACAAAGAGGTAGCGCGTCTTTTGCATACGCTCTCGACCAGAACGTGCGTCAGGTTTGGAGGTACATCAACGCGTATCATCGCGTGAAACGTTTTGAAACGTCGGCGTTTACTCGACTCGAAGAAATGCATGGTAGGTACCAGAACACTTCACGACTGGAGAGTACTGGCTCGCGCGAGAAAAAAAAAGAGCTGGGACTTGCGTTTTTGAGAGAAACACAAACGATGACGCGCAGTGCGTGGGTTACGTTCGGAATGCTTTCCATGGTATTTGGAGTTATCGGTTTTTTTGGCGTTCTTTTGTTATACATGTACTGCATCGCGTACTTTACTTCCAAAGCCGACGTCACCGACGCAAAATTTGAGACTGGGCGAAGAAAAAAAGTCGCGCCGACGAGTGCGAGTAGTGCGACGAATTCGCAATCATTCACGTCGTTTCCTTGCTTATTTGTCGCGAGCGTGGTAGTGTATTTCTTGTCGCTCGCCGCGAGATGTTCCAATTCATTTATAGAGAGTGAAAGAGAGATGTATCAATATCTCGTGGCGACTTTACTTGCGTCAACGTGCATTGATAGATTGAGATTTCATAAGAACAAGCACCCACGGGATAGCTTCGTAAGCTCGAATAGGTTCGCAAAAGATGGAGTAATTTATAACGCAATCCTAGCTATGATCTGCAACGCGTTATTAGCTCGCATCGGAGATACGTGGGTGAAAACGAATTCAACTGAAGAAATTTCGTCTTCGCGAGAGAGCTTGTTGATCTTTGCAACTTTTTGCTTTGCGATGTCTCACCATCTTCAAAATTTTGAGATGGCTGTTTCTTGGATCTTTTGGGCATTTAGCGCCACGTACAGAAACAATCTTTGGTATCCCCGAATAGTTTTCGCGTGCAGCTGGATTTGGTTCCCGGTGACGCGCCAGTTTGAAAGCTTGAGTCCCAGGCGAAGACTGAATTCGAGAGATTTTCTGTGGACGCTGCTGCCAGTGTTTGCAGTCTTAACAAACTCAACTCACATCGGCGGAGTGTTTGTACTCCTCAGCGCGCATATGATGAACTTCTCTTCTAAATCTATCGGTAATATGCTGACTTTATTTCCGTCTACTTCGCGCCCTGATGCGCGTCATTCATCACTGTCCAAAAGCCGAAGAGACGAAAAAGAAGAAAGAGAAAAGACAATATTCCTCTCGGGAAGTATTTTTACCGCGTGCGTGGCGAGTTTGCTGTTCTCGCAAGTAATATTTTATGGAGGAGGTCATTGGGTAAAGTTTAATGGATTGAGGTTCACCGCTGGGATGACTGGAATGGATTCGTTCAACTGGTATTTGTGTGGAATTTTGTTAGGCTTGGATACTTTCTGCGGAGAAATTATTTCAGTCTTGATGTTTCCAATATTTCTTTCGTACTTTTCATTGTCGTCGTCGTTGTCGTCGTTGTCGATGCGCGGAGGATGGAAGGAGAAGCAACAAGAAGGACAAGAAGAACAAGAAGAACAAAAACAAAAACGCGTGGATTTGAACGTCAGGAGTGTTGGCTTTCTCGCGCTCGCGTTTCTTCGCGGATTAGGCGTTTTCGTTTCAACCTTCTTTGTCGCATACGAGCGACGACATCTCATGACTTGGGCAATTTTTGCACCCAAGTTTATCTTTGAGATTTGCTCTCTCTTGTGTTTTGAATGTTTCCTGGTTTTCAGTTTCGTTCTCGCGTCTAAAACGCGCGTATACGAAACTCTTTCCGAAAAAAAAATTGACGAAGATTTTAAGATGAGAGAACGCACGCGGCGTTCAAAAGTCTACAAAAGTCGCGCCTAGCTTTCGGACCGGGAATCACAATTATGTTCCGTGTGATGACTATTAATTAGGTCGTAACTTAACACGCGAGAATAGATTTTAGATAGTACAGCAATTTTAATTATAGATCACAAAGCGCAAAAAAAGAAGAAGCCCGGCTGTCTGTGTTTTAAATCCAAGGCCTTCCATCTTACCCGGTTTATATCACCTGGAAAGATTCACCATTAACAAGCGTTAAGTGCAAAGTCCTACTGGTCTCCTGATACTTTCTTCTTTCCGCGGCGCTCCTATCGCTCGAATTACTCTCCGATTCGATAATTTTTTGAAGCTTTCCAAAGCTTCTCGCCGTGTTCCTATCGCTCAACTTCCCCGCACTTTTCGCACCTACGCGAACTAATAAATTTTTCACCTCTTGCCTTAACTTTCCGGAATACTGTGTCTTATCTACGCCTCCGGCGGCGGCGGCGGCGGCGGCGTTGCTACCGTTATTTTTTCCACCATTGGCCTCTACGCTGTTCTCCTTCCCACTTTTTCTGTTTCCGCGTTCGTCTTCGTTTCCGCCAGCGACGGCGGCTTTTTGTTGTCTTTTAAACTCCTCCAACTCTGCGCGCGCGCGTTCGAGCGCGTCCATCGTTTCTTTGAGTTTTCCCTTCAACTCTTCAACAACCACTCCCGCTTCTTCTTCTTCTTTTTCTTCTTTCTCATCTTCCTTTTTATTCGCTCGCGTTGTATTTTGCAGCGCTTTCCTCTTCTCCCGTTCCTCTTTCGCTCTTCTCACCCACACTTCCAATTCTGTCTTTAACTTGTCGTTTTCAATTTGGGAAGCGGTTTTCCGTTCGACCAAAACGTCTTGCACGAAGAGCAAATACTCCACCAGAAGCTGCGCCAATCGAAACGCCTTCTCCTTTAACTTTGCTTTCTTTTTGTTCTCGTCGTCATCGTCGTCACCGTTATTGTCGTTCTCGTCGCGAGGAAGAGGAGGAAGAAAAGAAGAAGAAGAAGAGGAGAAATCGCCTCGAATTATGTCTTCCACAATCAATTCTAAACCGTCCACGTCGTGTAAACGAACGATATCTTCCGGCGAAGGCACTCGCTCGAGAAGGTTCCAATCCACAGGATGCACTCGCGGGAAAGAAGAGAACGAGAACGTTGGTGTTGATGTTGATGGTGTTGTTGATGTTGATGATGTTGTCGTCATTTTTTTACTCAAAGTGCACGGTGCAAAGAGCGATGAGATGAGAGTAGAAAATAGTAACGCGCACGCGCGTTTTAAAACGGTTGAAAATTTAAAAAAATGAGGAAAAATTTCGGTTGAAATTTTAAAAATGCACGAGGAAAAATTGAGAGAGAGAGAGAGGACGACGTCATTTACTTCCTCCACACTCTTCTCCCCTCGTCGCGCACACGCGCACGCACACGCCTTTTCGGACGCTGCTCTCTTCTATGAACGCCTCCTCGCGACTGCTCTTTTTCTCGACGTCGTCGACGCGTAGGACGGCTTTGCCTTCTTCTTCTTCTTCTTCTTCTTCTTCTTTTTGTTCTTCTTCTTTGAGAAGGAGGAGCACGAAAACGACGACGACGACGACGAAAACGTCGTTTGCTTCTCGGACGAACGCCACCATGAAAAACGAGAGCAAGGGAAAAGAGGAGGAGGAGGAGGAGGAAGGGAAAACGTTCGATAAGATTCTCTCCGTGTTGCAAGCGCACAAGAGTCGTCGGTTATCGGTCGCCGCGGAATGCAGAACGCTGGTGAGCAACGCGAGTTTTACCGGGTTCGGTGGCGTTTTGTGCACGATAGCGTCTTCTTCTTCTTCTTCCTCTTCAACGACGAACCCGAAAACGACGAAAGACGGAGAAAAGGAGCGCGAAGATGATCCTTCCTATCCGGTGGGTTCTTTCGCCGCGTTTGCGATAGAAGAAGAAGATGTGGAAGAAGGAAGCGAGAGAGTTTCAACGCGCTCCTCCGCCGCCGCGGGCTTACCGATATTCGCGCTGTCGCAACTCTCCTCGCACACCAGGGACCTTTTGAAGAATAAGAGAGCGTCACTTTTTTGCGCGGAGAGTGGTGGCATGAGACCAGACGCTGCTCGCGCGACGCTCGTCGGCTCAGTGGAGAAAATCGAAGACGAAAAAGAGAGAGCGAAAGCGCGAGAGATATATTTAAAGCATCACCCGGATGCGTTCTGGGTGGATTTTGGCGATTTCAGTTGGTTCAAAATGACCGAGTTGAAAGAAGTGAAGTACGTCGGTGGGTTTGGCCGCGCGGCTACCGTCGGGGCGTCGGACTACCAAAGCGCGAAAGTCGACCCGGTGAGAAAATTTTCGGCGCCGGTGTGCAAACACATGAACGAAGACCACGCGGAGAGTACGCTGGATATCGTAAAGATGGTGGTTTTCGGAGATGAGAATATGAATTTAATTCGTAGCAGCAGTAGCAATAGTAGTAGCAGCAGTGATGATGAGAAGAATATGAAGGCGGAAATGTGTGAAATCGACTCTATTGGGATGACTGTGAGCCTACGAATGGGAGGTCAAAATCTAGGTAAAGTACGAATCGAATGGCAAGAACCTGCGTACGATCGAAAAGCTATCAAGGATCAAATAGTAAATCTCACAAAGAAAGCGGCTGCGGCCGCAGCGGCAGCAGCGACTGATAAGTAGTGACCGAGACGACCAAAATAGAGAGAGAGAGTAGTGCGAGCCAAAAAAGTGTACTAATGCTACAAAACTAAAATCTAACGTCGGCGTCGTTGTTATCGTCGAACAAGGAAAGATCTAAATAACCAAACTGTCTAAACACCCCGTCGTTCAAGACTGGGGTAAAAAGGACACCTCTAAACTCGCCGTGGTACTCGCTACAAAACGCGTCGCCGGACAAAGAGTTGTACTTTATAAACACCGCCTCGCTTGGAATCGGTTTCGGAATCCCATCCGTGTCTAAACCGTGCAACTTTCCTTTGGGAAGGTTCAACTCCTCCGTCCAAATTTTCAAGGCATCGATGCCTTCTCGACCGGTTTGCGCGCAGATACCAAACATAACCGTCTCCGAGTTATACGAAAGTGTGCGAACGGCGTTGCCAAGCGAGCGTTCCGCGCACGTCGTCGTCGTCGTTGTCGAAGAAGACGAAGACGAGGATACGCGTTTCCTTTGTTCGTCGTCGAATCGTCTCAAAACAACGTCCGCGTCTCGGAGACTCGGTAACTTGGACACGTCCACCGACTTTTTGACGAAGGAAAACGTCTTTGAAGAAGACGACGAAGAAGAAGAAGTACTGGGTTTTCGCCGCGTCGTTTCCTCGAACGGATTTTTCGGTTTCTTCTTCGTCTTTTTCTTCTCCTCTTCCTCTTCTTCTTTTACTACTTCTCGCAGCTTCTGTGCCTCACGCAACGCCTCGAACGCTTTGGAATTTCTAAAACCTCCTCCTCTTCCTCCTCCTTCTTCTTCTCCGGGCGAAGTCGCGTCGTCACTCACCACGGCGAAAGGAAGACTTTGACGACGGCTTTGACGACGACTCTGACGACGTTGTTGTTGAGGGGTCGTCTGAAGAAGACAAAGATGAAGAAAACGGCTTTGAGAGGACACAGAGGGCGAAGAGATCGATGTCATGATGATGATGATATATATGGAAGATGATATTAATGATGATGCGTGCGCACTCTTCTTCCAACGAACGCTTTTTTTATGAATGAATGCCGTGTCGGCGACAGAAATCCAACCAAAAAAAGAAGACAAACAGACAGAAGAAAACGAAGAAAACCCGCGCAAAAACACAGACAAAAAAACAGAACGATGTCTACTTTTCCTTCGCCTCCTCCTTTTTCTCCTCTCTCCGCGAAAACGAGGACGACGACGACGACGACGACGAGAAGTGGTGGTGGCTTTACCAGAGAACAACAACAACAACAACAACGACGACGACGACGAGGAGGAGGAGGAGGAGGAGGAGGACAACGATTTTGGAATTTGACGACGAATTTGACGGAGAAGAAGAGATCGCGAATGCATCTTCTTCGCATCGTCTCGTCTTCAACATCATCGTCGTCGTCTTCATCGTGGGCAAAGAAAAGGAATTCGCTGAGGGAAAAACACGAGTTAAAAAAGCGAGAGGAGGAGGAGCGAGGACAATCGATAAAGGCAACAGAAAGAAGACGGGAAGCGAAAGGAGGGAAGAGAAGGCAGTACGAGCGCGAGTTGGAAGACGCGCTGCGACGACAGCAGGAGCAGCAGCAGCAGCGGCGGCGGCAGATTCGACAGAATGCTTTTTCTTCCTCTTCTTTGGAAACGACGAGAGCGGAGGTGGGAGATGAGAGAAAAACGACGGCAGCGGCGGCGGTGAAAGATGCGAAAAGAAGAGTAAAAAAAGCGTTGAAGAAAGCGAAAAGGTTTGCGAGAAGAAACGTGCAGAAAGCGACGGACGTGTTGTTACCGTCTGGATCTTCGTTAGGAGGCGGGAGAAGAAGAGGAGGAGACGGAGGACCTGTGCGGTTTACTCCGTCGACTCCTTCTTCTTCGTCGTCGTCGTATTACGCGTATCGTCAACAACAGCCAAATATTTTTGGTTTGACGGGCGCGGCGGGGGCAATTGCTGGATGGAGCATGCTCATAGGTTTAGCGTACGTCGTCGTGAAAGTGATGAATGGTGAACGGGTAATACCGAGAGGAGGGTTCCAGTTAACCATACCCGGTTTTCGAGGTTCCAATTTTAACAAGAGGAAGAATAGAAACGAGGGAGGCAAGTGGGTCATAGATAGAAGTCTCGGCGGACGCAAGGTTTGGGTTCCAGATGGCGAAGCGAGTAAGAGAGGGAGTAAGTTGAGCGAACGAAGCGCCTTAGACGAAGTTTATTTCAGTTCTACATCTTCTTCTTCTCCGACGTCAACATCGACATCAACAACCTCGAGAACTTTTGAAGACGAAGATGAAGAGAAAGAACAACAAAACCTTCCCACGTGGTGGACAGAGTCTCCTTTTCTCCGCACATCAATTGGTGGCATCGATAAACAAAGAAAATCTGATTTGCTCCAAGATGCAAAAAGAAGCGCGAGTTTCCTTTCAGCCGCTCGAATCAACGGCGTGCAATGGACGTCTGATATGATTTTAGATTTTCACACGGCATGCGCCGCCGCTTTAAAGTGCTATCCGTACGAAGAAAAGAACAAATATCGACTCTCGATTGCAAAATCTGTTGGACCAGAAAATGCGCGCGTGCAGTTATACCGGCAAGCGTCAGAAATTGCGGTAGAAGACTGCGTTGGCAACCGTTCTGGAGTGAGTTCGAGTTTTGGTATGGAGGTGAACATCTTTGTGGTTGGATTGAGTTATTTCTTGAACATTCCTACAAAGACAGCCATCAACATTGTTCGATCGTCGTGCGCGGTGAAGATTAGAAATTTGCTTCTCGAGAGTTGTTCCGCAATTCGGAAAGAACGCGAGGGAATGTCTTCTCCATCTGCGGATTTGTTGTTATCTTTATTCTCCATCGTGAGCGTCTTGAACGTTTTTCCTTTTACCGAAAACTCGGCTGAGATTGAAATGATCAACGAAGGTTTTAAAACTCGAATCACTGAAAAGGAGAGGAGGGAGTTAGTCGCGGCCTATAAACAAATTAGCGATGGTGTCGGGGATAAAACAATCGAAGAAGCTCTTCGATGAAATGAAAACAAGAACTACTACTATGAATCGAAATTGCTTCCTCGCTCTTCTATTTTTTGCCGCTCCCTTTCTTAATGGCCTTCTTCTTGTCCTTTTTCTTTATTTTCTCGGCTCTTTTCTGCGATTTTGCTGCTTTGACATCTTTCTTGTGCTGTTTCCTTTCTCGTTTCTCGCGTTCTATATCTTCTGGCGTCTTTGTCCTATCTACCCATACCTTCTTCTCCTCAGACGAAGAAGCGCTTTCTCCATCGTCGTCGTCGTCGTCGCTACTGAAAGTTGAATCGCTCGCGCGATCGTGTTCGTTTTCTCTCGCCGTCGCTTTTTCATTTTGCGATACTTTCACTGTTCCTGGCGTCGTCGTGTTTTCAACTTTTTCTTCTCCTTCTACCTCTTCTTCTTTTTCCAACCCTTGCTTTTTCGTTTTTTTCTTCGCCTCTTTCTTCATCGCCGCCTTATCTTCCTTCTTCAGCAGCATTAAACTCGGCATCTCGCGCGGACCGCTCAAATCGTGATTCATTCCCGTGATAGTCTGATAATAAATGCCTTCGGAGCGTTTCTCATCCTTGGCTTCGCTCGCCTCGCGCAGCCGTCTTTGATCTTTATCTGCATAATCTACCTCTTCGAGCGCTTTTGGGATGTGCGCTTGATGAAATACGGCAGCTTGAATTTCTTTTTCTGCTCTTAAATCGTCATCTTTTTGTATCTGTGCCGAGTCGATGCCTTGGCTGAGCCTCGATTTCATCTCAATTTCTAATTTAAAATCCTTCGCCGCTTTTTCCGACAACAGTTCTAAGCATTGATCAATGTTTGAACCGTTTATCGCGGGATCCGTCACGAAGTCAAACATTTCCTTCACCGACGGAACGACAACATCATACGCTCGATTCGAGAAGAATTGTTTCAAATGCAGCAAGTCTTCTCGTAAGAATTCTAAACATCTGGGATGATCGAGGTCGACGGATTGCGAAACATCGATAATCCACGCGTTCCCGTTGTGATAGAGCAAGTTATACTCCGAGAAGTCCGCGTGAACGAGCTTACAATCCTGGTACATCGTTCGAACGTCTTTCAAAAGCTGCTCGAATAACGAACGCATCTTCTTACTGCTCAACGAAGACGCCGCGTCTTTTAATCTTGGTGCGGCTCTTCCTTCCGAATCGCCAATCATTTCCATGACTAAAACGTGCGATTTCAGACATATGACTTTTGGAACGCGTAATCCTTTTTCTCTTAGCCGGTTATAGTTGCGCATTTCTTTTTCCGCCCACGTCTTGACCATTTTTCGCGGGTTTTTTCGCGCGTATCCGTTTCTCCATCTCCAATCTCCAGAAACATACCGATCTCTATCTTTAAAAACGAGTATCGAAGTTTTGTAGACTTTTACCGCCAAATGTTGTCGCATTTGGATTACATTCTTCTTCTTCTCCTTCTTCTCCTCCTCCTCCTCCTCCTCCTCCTTTTCATTTGTCGTCGTCGTCGTCATCGTCGTTTCATCCTTTCTATCTCTACTTTCGCTATTACTATCTTCTCCTTCTTTCCTTTCTCGTTTCTCGTCTTCTTTTTCTTCTTCTTCTCCTTCTTCTTCTTCTACTTCTATGACGCGCACGGCGTGGTACACGTTCGCTTCTTTCCCGGTGGACACGCACCCGTTAATCTCAGAAAATATTTCTCTCGACAACATTTTGAACAAAATCATTCGAGTTCGCGGATCGAGCGCTTGCTCCACCGTCGCTCTGTCGCTCTTATCTGTTACTTTTTGTCCGTTACCGCCAAACCCACCACCACTACCGAATCCAACGCCACCACCGCCACCACCACCGCCGCCGCCGCCAAACTTGCGCTCCACCTCTCGCAGTTGGTTTTTGACTTTTTGCGATATCCCAACCCAGGAGGAGGAGGAGGAGGAGGTGGAGGCGGCGGCGGCGGTCGCCGCGTCTGCACAGATTTCCGCTTCTTCGTCTTCTTCTTCTATTACTTCTTTCCTCTTCTCGTTCTTCTTCTCATTCCTCTCACTTTTCTTCGCCCCGGCGACGCGCGAGAGGAAACTTTGTCTCTGTTTCTCCACGCGAATCTTATTCTTCTCGCCTCCGTTTGCGTTTGGAGACGTTTTGACGACGAGGAAAGATTCGTCGTCGTCGTCGTCCAATCCTTCTCCTCTTCCTCTTCCTCTGCTGCTTTGGATAGTAGTAGTAGTAGTAGATGTATTGCCACCACTCCGAGCGTTCAAATCGTCTCTCACGTCCAACGCTTCCAGCGCCCGGTGGATCATCGTTTCCTCGTTCGTTGTCCTCCTCGGCGAGCGCATATTCGCATTTAATAATACTTTCTTTCTTTCTTTCTTTTT
>Ga0209306_1001548_pt1 | contig 10906 bp, 10 predicted proteins | sample COGITO_mtgs_1103_3_FD_184793 | JGI IMG/M metagenome (GOLD analysis project Ga0209306, IMG submission 184793) | Pelagic marine microbial communities from North Sea - COGITO_mtgs_110328 (SPAdes) (version 2) | ecosystem: Environmental > Aquatic > Marine > Epipelagic ... | reverse complement strand
AATTTTAGTTTTTTGAAGCCCAACAAAAAGTCCAGTTATAATATAAATAGTCAATTCACCTGGAGCAGAGTAAATTCTTATTTTGAAATATTGTTTAAATAATTCACTAGTATCATTTGAAAGACTAAATATTTTTAAACTTAATAATAGTATAAAGTTTTGAAGAATTATTAGCGATAAAGATAAAAAGAGTACAAATAATAAATTTCTTAAAAGAATATTTGTTATCTCTTGAAAATTATTTTGACCAAAAGCATTAGATACCATTCCAACAGTTCCCATTCTTAAAAAGCCAAAACTCCAAAAAATCATTGAAAATAAATTTGCTGCAATTGACGTTGCTGATAAATAAGAAAGTTCTTCAAGATTTCCCATTAATGATGTGTCAATAATTCCAACTAGCGGCACTGCAAGATTGGCGAAAAATATGGGTATAGAGAGTTTTAAGATATATTTGATAGAGGATTTTTGCATTATTTTAACTTTAATACTTTATTTAAAAAAATTTTCTAATGATTTACATATTATAAATGGCACCATTAAAAAATTGGGATAATAAAACTTGGCTTTCATCTCAAAGATATATTCTTTCTTTTAATAGATTCATATTAAAACAAATAAAACTAGATAGAAATTCTCGTGTTTTAGACATTGGTTGTGGAAGAGGAAAAATTATAAGCAATTTATCTAATAAATTAAAGTTACACAACAAACCTATTGGAATTGATATTGAAAAACATAAAGATAAAAGTAAAAAAATAATTTTTAAAAAAACAGATGCATTATCATTTGTGTCAAAAACTAAAATAAATTTTGATCTAATCTTAATAAAACAAACAATACATCTTGTGAAAAAAAATCAAATTAATAAACTTTTATTAATTTGTAAAAATAAACTTAATACAAATGGTAAGATAATTATTTTAAGTTTAGATCCTCACAAAAACGAAATACCAGCATTTGATTTAATGAAAAAGAAATTAAAACAATCATTAAAAAGAGACAAAAGTTTATTTCAATTAATTAAAAAATTTAACACCAATCTAACTGTTAAAAAATTTATATTTAACGTAAAAATTTCAAAAAATAAATATCTTCAAATGATAAAAAATCGATATATTTCGACTTTGCTCAATTTTACAGAAAAACAAATACAAAATGGTTTAAATGAAATTGATAAAAAATATAAAAAAAAATTAAATTTTAAAGATCAATTAATTTGTTTGATTATAAAAAATAACTAAAGAATTTTTTTTAGTAAATTATCCCCAAAAAATAATTTGTGAACAATTACTGCTAAAATGTGAATAATAATTAAAACAATTAACAAATAATTTGAAAAAATATGGATATCATAAAAAAAATCAGCTATTTCAAAATTTTCAAGTATTTTAATCTCTCTAAATAAAATGACTAAAGTTTCTCCATTAAATAATTTTTTTAAAATTCCTGAAATAGTAATTAATAAAATTGTCACATATAATAAGAGATGATTGGTTTTTGCTAAAAATTTCTGTCCTTTAAAAATACTTGGCTCTAACTTTGGTGGTGGATTAATAATTTTATTTATTAGTCTTAAAATAACCAGATAAAACATAGATAAACCAACTAGCACATGTATATTTTCAATATTTATTCTTTCTGGTCCAAAATCTAAATCGACTAAATAAAATCCTAGAGGAATTTGAACAAAAAGTAAAATTGCACTTGCCCAATGCAATAGTTTTGAAATTAAACTATACTCTGGTAAAGTATTTCTATCATGCATTTTATAATTAAACATATTGTGAGTAATTTTGGTATTAGTTTGTTTTTAATTTTTTCAATACTAATTAGCTCAAATGCTTATTCTGACCAATCCGCTGAAGATATTATTAAGGAGAGAAAAGCGTTATTTAGTAAGAATTATAAAACTGCCAAAAGAGTTCAAGCTTTGTCAGCAAAAGGTGAATTCGATCAAGCAAAAGAATTAATGATTGAAATGAGTGAAAATTATAAAAATTTATTAGAACTATTTCCTGAAAATTCAAAAGAAGGTTTTAAAACGGGCTCTTTGCCGATTATTTGGGAAGACAAAGAGAATTTTAATACTCTTATGCAGAAATCATCTGATGATATGATTAAATTAACTTCAATTATTGAAACTGTTGGAGATGTCAACATTCCAATTAGAGAATTGATGTGGGGTAACTGCAAGGCTTGTCACAGTAAGTATAGAGAAGAACATTAATCATTTTCTTAATACCAGGTAAATATGATCCCTAAAAAAGTTAAAGAACATTTGGAAGAATATATTAACCAAGAAGTATATGTGCAAATAGCTATTATTAAAGGCAAGGAAAAAGTATCAACACATTTAGCTATTAATAAATATTTTAATAGCAATCATTTTAAAGATCTTTCAAATGGAAAACCGTATGATCATTTTATTGATGGTTTAAAAGATAAATGTCTTGGAAAATTAAAAAACTCTCCAATGAGAAATAAAAAAACAAACGATGCTACTATTCAGGAATTGCAAAATAAATTAAACAATTTAAGTGATGAAGAGCTCGATAGTACTTTCTGGGAAATAGAAACAGGTGAATTTTTTTCAAATGATCAAATCAAAGAATTAGAAAATAACCGTAATAATCTTATTATAAAATTAGATCTTTCAAAAAAGGAAGATGAAGTTTATCAAACAGTTATAGGTTTTTGTAAAAGCTACGAGGAGTTGTGTCAAAAGAAATACCCCGAAGCGCCACTGCCATTAGAAATATTAAAATCAATTAATTAGCCGCACTTGAGTTACTAAAATAATTTTTAAATTAATATCGATATTGTATTATATTGAATAAGCCCTATATATCTAAGATCCAAATGTCTGAAAATCAAATTATCATCAATAATTTATCTAAAGTTTATAATAATGGTTTTGAGGCTTTAAAGACAATAAGTCTTGATATTAAAAAAGGTGAAATTTTTGCAATGCTTGGACCTAATGGTGCAGGTAAAACAACATTGATCAGTATTATTTGTGGAATAGTAAAACCTTCTTCAGGATCTGTGACTATTGATGGATTTGATATTATTGATGATTATAGAGAAACAAGATCAAGAATTGGTTTAGTTCCACAAGAGCTTACATTGGAACAATTTGAAACAGTTTATAACAATGTTTCATATTCAAGAGGTTTGTATGGAAAAAAACCTAATCCACCTCATATTGAAAAAATTTTAAAACAGCTAAGTCTTTGGGACAAAAAAGATCAAAGATTGAGACAATTGTCTGGAGGAATGAAGAGAAGAGTTTTAATTGCAAAAGCTTTATCTCATGAACCTTCAATATTATTTTTGGACGAACCTACAGCAGGAGTAGATGTTGAGTTAAGACAAGATATGTGGAAAATTGTCGAGGAGTTAAGAAAAACAGGTGTTACGATTATCTTAACAACTCATTATATTGAAGAAGCTGAAGCAATAGCAGATAGAGTAGGTGTTATAAACCAGGGTGAAATAATAGTTGTTGAAGAAACAAAAGAATTATTAAAAAAAATGGGACACAAGAAACTGACTGTTGAGTTGCAATATGAGATTTCTAAAATTCCAGATAGTTTAGACAAATATAAATTAGTCTTAGGCAAAAATAAGATGTCAATTGATTACATATATAATGTTCAAGCTGAACAAACGGGAATTACAAATTTATTACAAGATATAAAAGACGCTGGTTTAAAACTAAAAGATTTAAAAACTGAACAAAATACTTTAGAAAAAATTTTTGTTAGCTTAGTAAAGGAAAATAATGAAATTTAATTATTCAGCATTTAAGGCAATTTATCTTCATGAAATGGATAGATTTAGAAGAACTTTATTGCAATCTTTGTTATCACCAGTTTTATCTACCTCTCTTTATTTTATTGTATTTGGGTCTGTCATTGGTGGTTACGTTGAAAAAATTGATGGAATTAGTTATGGCTCATATATCGTTCCAGGTCTACTAATGTTAACATTATTGACTCAATCAATTACCAACACTTCTTTTGGAATATTTTTTCCTAAATTTAATGGAACTATTTATGAAATTTTAGCAGCTCCAATATCTACATTTGAAATTGTTCTTGCATTTGTTGGCGCTGGTGCATCCAAGACTTTATTGGTTGGAATTGTAATTTTTATAACAGCAACTTTTTTTGTTGAAGTAGATGTGAAATATCCATTATTAGTATTTTTTTTACTAATCCTTGTAGCATTTACTTTTGCATTATTTGGTTTTTTAATTGGATTAATGAGCTCTAACTTTGAACAAATGTCTATTATACCAACATTAATTATTACACCGATGGTATTTTTAGGTGGAAGTCTTTATTCATTAGACATGTTGCCACCATTTTGGCAAACAGTCACATACTTTAATCCAGTTGTTTATTTAATTAATGGGCTAAGATTTGCGTTTTATGGGGTATCTGACTTTAATATATGGATCAGTATCAGTTCAATGGTTTTTTTCTTGATTGTTTGTGTGGTTGTAGTTTCTGTCCTTCTTAAAAAAGGCTATAATATTAAATCTTAACTACTACTAGCTATTTTCTTTTTTGGATCGTAAAAAGGTTTTTCAACAACTTCACAATTATATTTACCTTCATTAGTAATTACTTCAAGTTTAGTTCCTATTTCTGATTGCTCGATTTCAATCATTGCTAAAGCAATATTTTTTTTAAGTCTTGGTGAATAAACTGCAGAAGTAATTTTACCAATTTTTTTATTATCTTTATTTAATGGCCAAAATGAAGTGTTGGGTCCTTTTAATGGCGCACAATCAATTTCTAAACCAACTTGTTTTCTTGTTATACCATCTTGTTTAATTTTTTGTAACGCATCTTTTCCTACAAAGTTTATATCATTATCCAAACTTACTAGACGATCCAATCCTAGTTCAAATGGGTTTGTATTAATATCTGCATCTGCATGGTATGATAGCATTCCACCTTCAATTCTTCTAATTGTTGAAGTATGTCCTGGTTTAAGCCCATGTTCTTTTCCTGCTTCCATAATTTTTTCATATAGTTCATTTCCTTTAGAGCCATCTCTAAGATATATTTCGTATCCCAGTTCACTAGACCAACCAGTTCTAGATATAATCAATGGAATTCCATCTAAATTATATTCTTTTAACCAATAATATTTTAAATCTTTTATATCTTCTCCGAATAATTTAACCATGATTTCACCAGACGTTGGGCCTTGTAATTGTAATGGAGAAACATCAGGTTCTTTGATTTTAACATTTAAACCTGAGTTAACAGCAACACCTTGAGCCCATAGTAAAACATCACTATCAGCAAGTGATAACCAAAAATGATTTTCAGCAAGTCTTAATAAAACTGGATCATTTAAAATACCACCATCATTATTTGTAATTAATACATATTTACATTGGCCAATTGCAAGCTTTGATAAATCTCTAGGAGTTAATAGTTGTGTGAATTTGTAAGCATCTGGCCCAGTTATTTCTACTTGCCTTTCAACTGCAACATCACAAAGAATAGCTTTTTCAATTAAGTTCCAAAAATTTTGTTCAGGATTACCAAAATCTCTAGGGATATACATGTGGTTATAAACCGAAAAACCTGTTGCACCCCATTTTACAGTAGAGTCGAAATAAGGAGATTTTCTTATTTGTGTGCCAAAACCAAAGTTTTTATTGCTCATTTTTGATCCTTAACAGCCCCTTTAATTATTTACAAACAAAAAAATAGCCCAGTTAAGGGCTATTAAAAAATATGAGGGAATTAATTTTTTAGTTAAAATTGTTCAGATTCAGTTGAACCTTCCATCGCAGTTGTAGAACTTGTACCACTGCTAATCGTGTTTGATACAGAATCAAAATATGAAGTTCCAACCTCTCTTTGGTGTTTAACACTAGTATAACCGTCTTTTTCTCTTAAAAATTCTTGTTCTTGAATTCTAGAATATGCAGTCATACCTTCTTTTTTATATTTTTCTGCAAGTTCAAAGATTGCGATATTTTGAGTATGAAAGCCTGCTAAAGTTATAAATTGAAACTTATAACCCATTTTAGAAATCTCTTGTTGGAAAGAAGCAATTTCATCATCATTTAGATGTTTCTTCCAATTAAATGAAGGAGAACAATTATAAGCTAATAATTTTCCTGGAAATTTTTCATGGATTGCATCAGCAAATTTTTTAGCTTCTTCTAAATTTGGTGTCGCGGTTTCACACCAGATCAAATCTGAATAAGGAGCATAAGCAAGGCCTCTTGATATAGCTTGTTCAATTCCTTGTTTAACATAAAAGAAACCTTCAGGAGATCTCTCACCTGTTAAAAATGGTTTATCATTTTCATCATGGTCATTTGTAATTAGTTTTGCAGCATTTGCATCAGTTCGTGCTAAAATAATAAGTGGAACATTAGCAATATCAGCAGCTAATCTTGCAGCTTTTAAATTTTTAATCATAGTACCAGTTGGAACCAAAACTTTACCACCCATATGTCCACATTTTTTTTCACTAGCTAACTGATCTTCAAAATGAACACCAGCTGCACCAGCTTTAATAAATTTTTTTGCAAGTTCAAATACATTCAACGGTCCACCAAAACCAGCTTCACCGTCAGCAATGATTGGTAGCATATAATCAACTTTATTTTCTTCTTTCATGTCACCATCTTTAAGTTCCATGTGTTGAATTTGATCTGCTCTAACTAAAGCGTTATTCATTGAATCTACTAATTTTGGGGCACTATCATAAGGATACAAAGATTGATCAGGATACATTTCTCCAGCACTATTAGCATCTGCTGCTACTTGCCATCCACTTAAATAAATTGCTTTTAATCCTGCTTTAGCATGTTGAACTGCATGATTACCAGATAATGATCCCAGTGTATTTATATAAGGTTCTGAATTTAATAATTTCCATAGTTTTTGTGACTGCATTTTGCACATTGAATATTCAATTTTAATAGAACCTCTTAATCTCTCAACTTCATCCTCTGTGTAGTCACGTTTAATTCCGGCAAATCTTTTTAAGTCGTAAGAGATGTTTTCTGCGCTCATTATTTTTAGTCCTATGATGTTGTTTGTTTGAGAAAATTGAATTGGTGAGAATGGAGTTATTATTATTTCTTAAAGACTTGATTTAGCTGTTATCGTCTAAAGATTTAATAAGATCGCTCATTCCACTTGAACCCCAATCACAATGATCATCTCTCATGTAGATACCTCTACTATTATGTTGATCAAAATCTTCTTTTTTTATGATTTGAGCTTCATTTTCAGTGTTATTTAATTTTTTGTTCATGTAAATTTTATAATTTACAGAGTTTACAAAAGCTACTAAAAAGAACAAAATGCTTGTAAATCGTAGAAAAAAATTGTAAATATAAATTTACAAAATTTACAAATAGAAAACATGAGTCAATTAGATTTAAAAATAGGGCCTAAAATCAAAGCTTTTAGAAGGCAGCTTGGACTACAAGCTAATAAATTAGCAGAAGAATTAAGCATATCTCCTAGTTATTTGAATTTAATTGAAAGTGGTAAACGTAAAATTGATGGCGATTTATTATTAAAAGTATGTGAAAAACTTAACATAGAGCTATCACACCTTACGTCAAAAACTGACATTAACTTACAAAACACTATTTCAGAAATTTTAGATGATCAACTGTTTGAAGATTTAGATATTTTAGGACCAGAAGTTAAAGACCTAGTTAGTACAAATCCAAAAATTGGAAAAGCTATTGTAAGACTTGGTGATATTTTGAAAAAAAAGGATCATGAGTTGTTTGATAAGGTTGAAAAAATTTCTGGAAAGATTGTTGATAACAGAAAAAACTCATTTCCAGGAGAAGTTATTTCAGATTTTCTACAACAAAATAGAAATTACTTTCCTAAATTAGAAGATTTTGCAAATAAAGTTTTTGATAAAATTCAAAAAAATAATCGAACAAGATATATTGCACTTTGTGAATATTTAGAATCAGAATACTCCATTAAAGTTAAAGATGTGATACCTGATGAAAATAAACCTTTTTCAAAAATATTTAAGAAGAGTAAAAAAGAGCTATTGTTAAGTGACTATAGTTCATTAGAAACTAAAAAACTTCATGCTGCAGCACAAATTGCACAAGAGGGTGCAAATAAAGAAATTGATAACTATCTATCTAAATTTAGTTTTCCATCAAATGAATCTAAAACATTAACAAGAGTTGCTTTGCTTAATTATTGTGGTGCTGCAATATTAATGCCCTATAAACTTTTTCATACAGAATGTAAAAAACTTAAATATGATTTAGAATTATTGCAAAATACATTTGCAACTTCTTTTGAGCAAGTTGCTCATAGAGTAACTTGTTTACAAGACCCAAAACTTCCAGGGATACCATTTCATTTTTTAAGAGTTGATATGGCTGGAAATATTTCAAAAAGATTTTCACTATCTGGAATTGATATTCCTAGATACGGAGGAGCTTGTCCAAGATGGAATGTTTATTCTGCATTAACTAGACCTGGTGTTATTCAGGCTGCAGTTAGTAAAATGACGAATGGAGAAAAATATGTTTGTATTGCAAGAACAGTTGAAAAAGGAATAGGAAGATTTGGTCAATCAAAAAGCATATTATCAATTGGTCTTGGTTGTGAAGCAAAATATGCAAAAGATTTTGTTTATACAGAAAATATAAATATTAATGATAAATCTACTGAAATTCCAATAGGAGTTTCATGCAGAACTTGTGATAGATTAGACTGTTCACAAAGAGCATTCCCTCCATTACACAAAAAATTTGATATAGATATCAATACTAGAGGTGTATCTGTTTATGTGACCGATGAAAGTTCACAGGGAAAATCCTAAATTTCAATTTAAGATAAATGATAAGAATTATTGAAAAATAAGACCTTTTAACTCTAAAAAATAAGAGTACTGCAAATTTAGTATATGATTATTGATTTCTTATAAGAGGATAAACCTTAGGATTTAAATACTTTAAATTTGTTAACATTATTAAAAGTAAAGTTACTAACCCAATTGAAAAACCCAGTGTTAACAAAACTTCAAAATCAAATTTCCAAACAAGTTCAAATAAATTTTCCATTATAAATTTAGAAGCAATTACTGCAAAAAAGGTCGCAATTAATATGACTGAGTTAAAAATTATTAAAAACTCAATTATTGAAGATAAAATTACATCTCTTTTTGTAAAACCAATAATTTTAAAAACTAAATTTTGATATTCCTTAACCTTACCCTGCACCATGATTGCACTAGAAATAACTATCAATCCAATGATAATGGTCACTGCTGATATTAATGTTACAGCCATAAAAACTTTATTTAAAACAGAAGTTACTTTATTTAGGTAATCTGCAATTTTAATCATTGATAAACTTGGTAATACTTCCAGCATTGAAATTTCATCAAAATTTTCTATGTTTTTAAATTTAGTAGTGGCTAAATATTCGTGAGGAATATTATTTGCAAATTGTGGATTGAATAGCATTGCAAAGTTAATACTCAAGTCTCTATAATCAACACTTCTAAAGTTTACAATTTTTCCATCAATTTCACGGCCATAAATATTTAATGTAAAAATATCACCTAAATTAATTTTTAAATCTTGAGCAACTTTTGCATCTAAAGATATTTGTAGTTCATTTGATTTTGTTAAATCCCACCACTTACCTTCTGTAATAGGATTATCTTCTGGTACTTCATTGACCCAAGAAGATCTTCTGTCACTACCAATAACCCAATAACTATCATTATCAGATGAAATGTATGTGTTTGGATTGATACCATTAATTTTTACAATGCCTGATGAAACCATAGGCACAATTTCAACTTTTGCATTAGGATCCATCTTAAATATATTTGTTTCAAATTTTTCTTTTTCTCCTTTTTGAATACCAACAAAGAAATAATCAGGCGCTATATTTGGAATAGATTTTGCAATTTCTCTTTTAAAGTTGGTTCCAACTAAAGCTAAAGTTAATAAAAGAGTTACCCCCAATCCTAAAGACATAATGGTAATAGGGGTAATACTTTTGGTTTGAGTAATATTTTTAATTGAAACTTTTAATGAAATATTAGGAGTTGACCTAAATTTTTTTAGAAAAAATATGATTAATTTTGAAAGTAAAAAAAATACACCTAAACATACAAAAAAGGCAGCAAAATACCCTATGCTGTACATTGGGTTTTCTGAATTATAACTAAAGACCAAAACCAAAATAGATAGTAACAAAAAACTAAGCATTACTGACTTTTTAGAATAATAAAATTCTAAATTTTGAAACACATTTCTAAATAAATTTGAAGCTTTTACTTGGTCAATTGAATTAATTGTTGGAATTGAAAATATAATTAGAACTAATAATCCAATTAAAAAAATCTTAATAAAGTTAATAATTGAAAATACTGGTAAAACATTCAAACCTAAGCCATCAGATAAATATTGATCAACAAAAGGGACTATTAAAAAACTAAAGCCATATGCCAATGTAGTTACAACAAATAATAGAATTAATAATTGTAGGTAATACAAAATTTTGATGTCACCCGAATAAAACCCTACTGCTTTTCTAACAGCAATTGACATGTTGTTTTGATTGATAAAAGAAAGCAGAGTATTTGCTACCCCAATACCTGCAATTAACATAGCGCTGATTGAAACTAGAGATAAAAACTGTGAAAAGTTGTTAATAATTCTTTTTAATCCACTTGCTGAATTTTCAGGATATCGAAGCTTAACTTTTTGATCATCTTTAAATATATTTTCAATTCTTTCCTCAATTTCTTGTTCATCATCATTTTCATTAAACTTTACTTTGTATTCATAATTTAAAAAACTTCCTATTCCATTAAGTTTAAGAATTTCTAAAGTTTGTTTGCCAGCTAG
>Ga0209306_1001546_pt1 | contig 10911 bp, 10 predicted proteins | sample COGITO_mtgs_1103_3_FD_184793 | JGI IMG/M metagenome (GOLD analysis project Ga0209306, IMG submission 184793) | Pelagic marine microbial communities from North Sea - COGITO_mtgs_110328 (SPAdes) (version 2) | ecosystem: Environmental > Aquatic > Marine > Epipelagic ... | reverse complement strand
AATATCAAACCAATTATCAATTAAAAATAATTTTTGCATTTATACCAGATTAAGATAGTATTTTTCGTGCCTGACGGAGCAAACCGTCGACTAATTAGAGATTAGATAATGAACGTATCCGCTAAACGGCTTTGTGAGAAGCCTACTTTGCGTCCGGCCGACCCTCGCTTTTCATCCGGACCGTGTAAAAAACATCCAGGTTGGAACCTTTCTAGCCTATCTGTCGGTAATCTAGGGCGAAGTCATCGGGCCTCGATACCAAAATCTCGGTTACAAGAAGCAATTTCGCATTCGGCTGAATTATTAAATCTACCTGATGATTGGCAGCTCGCTATCGTGCCTGCTTCTGATACCGGAGCCTTTGAATTAGCCTTATGGTCTATGCTTGGAAAATGTGGTGTCGATGTATTTGTTTGGGAAAGTTTTTCCAGTGATTGGGCTGATGACATTCAAAATCAGTTGAAAATTGAGGACCTAAATATCTATCAAGCTAATTATGGTGATTTACCAGATTTATCTCAGACGAAAATTGATCGTGACATCGTCTTCGTTTATAACGGTACGACTAGTGGTGTGCGTGTTCCCAATTTAGATTGGATATCTCCAAATCAAAAAAGCCTTGTTTTTTGCGATGCTACTTCTGCGGTATTTGCTATGGAATTAGATTACAAGAAACTTGATGTTGGGATGTTAGCGTTAAGCCCAAAGGCTATTGAACGTTTAGAAAGTTATCAGCCATCGCGACCGTTACCGAAGATCTTTCGAATTACCAAAAATGGTAAAATCACCCAAAGCGTATTTAAAGGTGCGACACTAAATACACCAAGTATGTTAGCGTTGGAAGATTTGCACTCGGCATTAAAATGGGCTGAATCGATTGGTGGCTTATCGGCATTGATTGAGCGTTGTAATAATAATTTTAAAGCAGTGGATAGTTGGGTGAGACAAACGGAATGGATAGATTGGTTACCAAATAGAACGGAAACATTATCTACCACGTCAATGTGTCTAAAGATTATATCAAAAGAATTTTTAATTTTAAGTGAAGAACAGCAAAAAATAGCAATTGGTTTAATGTGTCGATGGTTAGAAGAAGAAGATGTCGCTTATGATATAGCCGCTTATCGAAGCGCGCCCATAGGTTTTAGAGTATGGGGTGGTGCAACTATCGAATCGTCCGATCTTGACAAATTAATGCCATGGCTCGATTGGGTTTATGCGAGATGGTTGAATGAAGAGTTAAATGCAGGAGAAGCATTATGAGTAAAACACGTGTCTTAATTTCCGATCCCATGTCTAGTCAGGCAGTAGATGTATTTGAAAAACGTGGGATAGATGTTGTTCAGACAGGAAAAATGACAGAAGAAGAATTGCTTGACATGATTCCAAGTTTTCATGGTTTAGCAATACGATCTTCAACAAATGTGACAGAAAAAGTTTTACATGCAGCAACCCAACTAAAAGTCGTTGGTCGCGCCGGAATAGGTGTGGACAACATTAGTGTCTCTGCATGTACAGCGAAAGGTGTCGTAGTTATGAATACTCCAATGGGTAATGCAATTACAACAGCTGAGCACACATTAGCGATGATCTTTTCTTTAGCACGGCATATCCCTCAGGCTAACCAAACCACGCATGCTGGGGCCTGGGCAAAGTCCAAATACATGGGTGTTGAATTAACCGGCAAAATCCTTGGGATTATAGGTTCTGGTAATATAGGCTCTATAGTTGCTCAGAAGGCAATAGGTTTCGGTCTTAAGGTTCAAGCCTACGATCCATATTTAACTGAAGAGCGCGCTAATGTATTAGGTATTAAAAAAGTAGAATTAGAAGAATTGTTAATTACTTCTGATGTAATTTCACTACATGTACCAAAGACAGTAGAGACTGAAAATATTATTAATGCTTCAGCAATTAATAAGATGAAGAAAGGTGCTATGTTAATAAATTGTGCTCGTGGTGGTTTAGTTGATGAGCGTGCTTTGCATGTTGCATTGACAAGTGGCCATTTAAGAGGTGCTGCTTTAGATGTATATCTGGAAGAACCGGCAAAGAAAAACTCTTTGTTTGGCTTAGAAAACGTAATTTGCACACCGCATCTTGGAGCATCAACAACAGAGGCGCAAGAAAAAGTTGCTGTCCAAATTGCTGAACAAATTTCAGATTATCTTTTAGATGGTTCAATAAAAAATGGACTGAATGCACCAAACCTATCAGCAGAAGAAGTGCGACAATTAAGACCCTATTTTCAGTTAGCCAATTTATCTGGGCTTATTTGCTGTCAATTAAGTCATACTGCAATTCAAGGTATAACAGTAACTTTTTCTGGTGATGCAGCCAAACTGAATGTAGAACCATTAACTACTCAAGTTGTACAATCAGTTTTAGCACCGCACTTCAATGATATTAATGTCGTTAATGCACGTAAAGTGGCATTTGATAGAGGTATACATGTTACTGAAGCAAAAGAAGATCTCGAAGACGTTTACCATAATCGCGTCACCATTAGTATTATGGCCGGAGATAAAACACGAAGCGTTTGTGGTACATTAATACAAAATCGTCCTAGGTTAATTGAAATTAAAGGGATTAAGTTAGAGTCAGAGTTTGGTGAACACATGTTATACATCACTAATCAAGATGAACCTGGCGTGATAGGAGCGATAGGTCGCTTTGCCGCAGATAAAAATATTAATATTGCCAATATGCATCTTGGGCGTAGAGAAAGTAGGGGTGACGCAATCTCTTTACTTGAGATAGATGCGCCTGTTAGATCAATAGACCTTGATGGTTTAAGAGAAATTAAATCTATCAGTGACGTTCAGTATTTAAATTTTAATTCATTAATTCTATGAATGAGATGTTGTCTTTTCCTAATCCTTATTGGCTATTAAACCAATCAAAGGATAAACAAATAGAGTTTGTTGTTGTTTTGGTGAGCTCTTCGAAAAATGACTCTGCTATTAAACTTGTGTATCAATTTTTTGATAAAAACAATATCAATATCAGCATAACTAATATGCTCTCTGATAAACATATGACTGAGATTTTTATTTCAGAAACGACTCAAAATGCGTGGAAAATTTTTAAAAGACTATTAGTTTTGACTTTAAATATAAATGCTGATGTTTTTTTGTTACCCATTTCAGGACGAAAGAAAAAACTTCTAGTCTGTGACATGGACAGCACAATTGTATTAACTGAAACACTGGACGATATCGCTGCGAGTATTGGTATAGGAAAACAAGTTGGAGAGATTACTCTCAGAGCAATGCAAGGAAAATTGGATTTTCATAAAGCATTGAATAAACGGATTAGTTTGCTGAAAGGTATTTCAGAGAAACTCTTCGACGAAGTTGCAAATAATGTTAAATTTAACTCCGGTGCAGAGGAACTTATTAAATTCGCGCAGAAAAATGGTATACGAACAGTTCTTGTTAGTGGTGGTTTTGAACCAATAGTAAATGTTGTTGCAGCAAAGATGGGATTTGATCGCTATGTCTGCAACAAAGCAGAAATATCTTCTGGAAAATTAACAGGAAATGTTTTAGAACCAGTTATTGATGCGGGTGCGAAGTTAAAAGTTCTTCAAGAAGAAATTAAGCAATTAGCAATACTCCCCGAGCAAACTTGTGCGGTCGGTGATGGAGCTAATGATTTACCAATGCTACAAGCTGCGGGTGTTGGTGTTGGCTATATGGGTAAAACGCTTGTACGTGCAGGTACACCTTATCAAATTAATTCTAGCAGTTTAGTATCCATATTATTAATGATGGGAATCGCTGTGTATTAATCGTCATTAGTTCTTATGTAACTAAATAGCCAATGTTCCAGCTAAAGCACATGCATGATCTTCATCAGGAGCACCACCACCTAAGCCAATCCCACCAATAACATGACCATTCTTCATTATAGGCACCCCTCCCGGGCTTGGTAAAGCTTGCGCGGGTACTACGCTTGGTAAGGAAAACCAGAGCAATGGGTTTGCATCCTTGTTTTCTGTGATTTCCATTGTTGAGCGTTTAAACGATGCTGCAGCCATAGCTTTAGCACGAGATGTATCGAAAGTAAAAAATCCAGCGTTATCACTACGTGAAAAATAAACTAAACGGCCGGATTCGTCGACGACCGACACACTCATTGGTCGACCTATTTCATTAGCCTTTGTCAGCGCCGCCTTGCCTAGACGTTCCGCGATCTCTAAAGTCATTTCAATCAAGATTCAATTCCTTTTCCAATGAATAAAACTCGCACAAAATGAGTCTAATTAGATTAGCTGAAGCATTCACGCTACAGCTTTTTTTGTAGATTCAAGACGTTCCTTAAGGGCTAGAATTTGTGTTCGCAATTCTACTGGTAAATGATCACCAAAAGTGTCGTAATATTTTTCAATGCTTTGTAGTTCAGATAACCAACCTTTAGTATCAATACACATTAGGTTTGTGATATCTTCATCAGACATATCTAATCCGTTGAAATCGATTCCATTAGCTGTTGGCATATTACCTATTGCAGTTTCAATAGCTTCAACGCTACCAGCACAACGTTCAAATATCCACTTTAGAACACGGCTATTCTCGCCATATCCGGGCCACATAAATTTACCGGCTTTATTCTTACGGAACCAATTAACGTAGTAAATCTTTGGCATTTTAACACCTTCAGTTTTACCCATTTTTAACCAATGACCCCAATAGTCTGCCATGTTGTAACCACAAAAAGGTAGCATCGCCATGGGGTCACGACGTAATTGGCCTATGTTACCGAATGCGGCGGCCGTAGTTTCAGAAGCTATAATGGTTCCGAGAAAGGTGCCGTGGTTCCAATTCAATGCCTCTGTTACTAAAGGTACCACAGAGGCGCGACGGCCACCGAATAAAATCGCGCTGATAGGAACGCCTTTTGGATCTTCCCATTCATCCGCTATAACTGGACATTGATTTGCACGTGCAGTGAATCGGGCGTTTGGATGTGATGAGAGTGTATCTATACCGGGTGACCAGTCATTACCCTGCCAATCAATTAAATGAGCGGGGGGTTCTTTTGTCATTCCTTCCCACCATACGTCACCATCGTCAGTTTCAGCAACATTGGTGAAAATAGTATTTGATTCCATAGATAGCATGGCATTCGCATTTGTCGCCATGCCAGTGCCTGGCGCGACACCAAAGAAACCTGCTTCAGGATTGATTGCATATAGCTGTCCATCTTGTCCAAATTTCATCCAAGCAATATCGTCGCCGATAGTTTCTACTTTCCAATTCGGGATGGTAGGAGTTAGCATAGCAAGATTAGTTTTCCCACAGGCGCTTGGAAAGGCACCGGCTACATACTTAACAATTCCTTCAGGATTGGTGAGTTTCAAGATCAGCATATGCTCAGCCATCCAACCTTCGTCACGTCCCATTGTCGAGGCAATTCGAAGCGCAAAACATTTTTTACCTAACAAGGCATTACCACCATAACCCGAACCAAAAGACCAGATTTCACGAGTCTCTGGGTAATGAACTATGTATCGATTATCAGGATTGCAAGGCCATGGTACATCTTTATTTTTATCGATTAATGGCATGCCGACTGAGTGCATACATGGAACAAAATCACCATCTTGACCTAACATATCTAGTACTTCACTACCTACTCTAGCCATAGTATGCATGTTTGTGACAACGTAAGGTGAATCTGATATCTCAACACCTATTTGTGCGATATCAGAGCCAATAGGCCCCATACTGAAAGGAATAACATACATCGTTCGACCCTTCATGCAATTAGTGAACATTGATTTCATTGTTTCACGCATTTCTGTTGGATCAGCCCAATTATTCGTAGGGCCAGCATCTTTTTCTTTTTTTGAGCAGATGTAGGTGCGATCCTCAACACGAGCTACGTCCGCAGGAATCGAATTGACATGATAGCTATTGGGACGTTTATTCTCGTTAACTCTCCTGGCTGTGCCACTTTCGACCATGAGGTCCCACATGGCTACCCACTCTGCTTCTGAACCGTCACACCAGATTAAGTTATCTGGTGTGCACAGGGCGACCATATCATCAACCCATGCCAGTAGCTTTTTATTTTCAGGTGCCATTGATATTTCCCTCACTCTTGACTAGTTGATTTTAAGACGAAGTGTTCTTGCATATGTAATATAGAGATATAATATCATGAGCAGCATCGTCAGAAACTTATGTTCATATCATTCTTGTTTTACTGGACTAAATCAAGCAGAACTATAAATTTAATTTTGATTTAAAAATGTTAAGCCAAGAATACTTCTAAAGTGGTTATTAACGATTATTCAGGATTATCTGTCTACGATATTAACAATTCAAGATAAATAACCTAATTTTAAAAGAATATTATTTATCTTGAAAGATATTATGATTAGTCATTTGATTCTAATCGATGTATCAATAATGAACATACATGTGTTGATGGTATGCAAACTTGGAGTAGTCTAAATTCATCACAATGGGCGTGTATGATATGTATCCTTTACTGTAATGGCAGTGACTTCAAGAGTTGAAGTGACAAAATTCATATGATTCGTTTATGTGGTGTATAAAGTGAAATTTTAATTTTTTTTGAATTTATAATTTCATGCTTAAAATTTCACACTTCTTGTCACGTTGTTAAATAGTAATGTTTAGTTATATTATGAACCCTAATGAACTACAGCGATTCTGATAATGAATTCATTAAACGGCATATTTTTTATCAGACAAATTTTTGTGAGCGTAAGAACTATCTTGATTACTGATATATTAATAAGCAGCCACTATGATTTCATATCCTGATATTGATCCTGTTGCGTTAAATATTGGATTTTTGAAGGTACATTGGTATGGAATTAGTTATGTTTTTGGAGTTTTGGCAGCTTGGTGTTTATTACGGTTTCGCGGTAGTAAAAATCAATGGAGTTATAGTCCAGAAGAAATTTCGGATCTTATTTTTTATGCCATGTTGGGTATTATTATTGGCGGTAGACTAGGTTCAGTTATTTTCTATAATCTATCTTACTATATTCAGCATCCAATAGAGATTATTTATCTTCAACATGGTGGTATGTCATTTCATGGTGGTCTACTAGGGGTATTTGCTGCTGTTTGGTTTTTTTCCGATAAGTATGATAAGTCTTTTTTTGAAGTTACAGATTTTATTGCACCTGTGATTCCCATTGGACTAGGCTCAGGGAGGATAGGCAACTTTATCAATGGTGAATTATGGGGTTCACCAAGTAATCTACCTTGGGCGATGGTTTTCCCTGATCCTGCGGCCGGAGGTCTTACTCGGCATCCTTCACAGCTTTACGAAGCATTACTGGAAGGTTTATTATTATTTATTATCCTTTGGTGGTTTTCATCCAAGCCACGACCCGTAATGGCAATCTCAGGATTATTTCTTTTTGGATATGGTATCTTCAGATTTATAGTTGAATTTATTCGGGTACCCGACTCACATATTGGGTATCTTGCATTTGATTTCGTAACAATGGGCATGTTGCTTTCAATACCTATGATATTATTCGGTTTTATCTTATTTGGCGTCGCTTTTCGAACAAAAGGAAATTAATTAGAAGTGCATCAATATCTCGATTTATTACGCCATGTAAAAGAAAATGGCACAAGAAAGAAAGATCGTACTGGTACCGGGACTATTAGTGTTTTTGGATATCAAATGCGATTTGATTTGAATAAGGGCTTTCCATTAGTGACAACCAAAAAATGCCATCTCAAGTCTATTGTCCATGAATTATTATGGTTCTTACAAGGTAATACTAATATTAAATATCTTAAGGATAACGGTGTATCAATTTGGGATGAGTGGGCTGATGAAAATGGTGATTTGGGTCCAGTCTATGGAGCACAGTGGAGATCATGGAATACGACAAATAAGACAATCGATCAAATAACACAAGTCATTGAACAAATAAAACAGAACCCTAATTCAAGACGCTTGATAGTGAGTGCCTGGAATGTGGGTGAAATAGAAAAAATGGCATTGGCACCTTGTCATGCATTGTTTCAATTTTATGTGACCAATGGAAAACTATCGTGTCAGTTATATCAGCGCAGCGCAGATATATTTTTAGGTGTCCCCTTTAATATAGCATCCTATTCATTACTACTCATTATGATTGCACAGGTAACGAATTTAAAACTGGGAGATTTTGTTCATACTTTTGGAGATGCACACATCTATTTAAACCATATTGAGCAAGTAGACGAACTCCTAACACGCGCACCCTTTATGCTACCTAAGATGAAAGTTAATGTGGATATTAAAGATATATTCTCATTTACCTATGAGGACTTCGAGTTGTTGAATTATAAAGCACACCCAGCCATAACTGCGCCAATTGCTGTCTAATTCAATGTTTATAAAAAGATCTCATATATTGATTACAGTACTTTTCCTGTTTATTGACGGTGTATTGAAATAAATGAAACATGATGTTGTTTGTGGCAGTTCTAGAAATCAATCAGGTTTAGAATTATAATCATGCAATTTTCTATCATTGTTGCGATGGATCATAATCGTGTTATAGGAAATAATGACTCACTACCATGGCATATTTCAGCAGATCTTAAAAATTTTAAGAGAATTACTATGGGTAAACCTATAGTAATGGGGCGTAAGACTCATGAAACAATAGGCAAACCTTTACCGGGAAGAGAAAACATCATTATTACCCGCGATAATACTTATGAGGCAGAAGGTTGCACGGTATTAAATAGCATTGATGAAATATCTAAATATTGCAGAGACGTTGAAGAAGTTATGATCACGGGGGGCTCAGAGATATATAAATATACTCTAGCGCAAGCATCCCGATTGTATTTGACAGAAGTACATACAGAAGTGGAAGGAGACACGTTTTTTCCTGAATTTAATCGCAATGAATGGCATGAGGTTATACGAAAATCATTTGAGGCTGATGAAGAAAATGATTTCGACTTTAGTTTTATTTTATTAGAAAGGAACTAACTACTAATCAAAACGTTCTGCTTTTACTATATTCAGAAATCATAGTTTCATGTACATGTAACCATCTCAATGGTTCAGTTTTCTTAAAAACCACAGTTGCAACTCTGCCATTATCCGAAGCAATAGAAGTAACGCCATTACGCTGCCATTCCTCATAAGTTGCAATAATTTCATTATCTAGAACACGTTGAAGTTTAACTTTTCGAATAGAAATATGAAAATTTTCATAAGTATGGTGTGTATTTCTGATTTTAGAACTTAATTCTTTCAATGTGAGAATTATTCCAGCAGGAGAGACAAATAGAAAGTCAGAATCAAAACGAGCAAGAAAGCCCTCGTCAAAACTATCGGTATCAACCATGCCGGTAAACCAATCGACAAAGAATTTATGCAATTCTTCTATTTCAGTTCTAACAACATCTTCCAGTTCATTTAAAATCATTTGGTCATATTGTATTCGATTATATTACTATAAATATTAACATTTTTTTATTAACACAATCGATTAAGGATATCTTCATTTATTTCTCGGTAATGATATCGATTGAAATTACATTATCTCTCAAAAATTATAAAAAATAAGAGTTATACCGCGTTCATTTACTCCATTTTTTATGATGAATTTCATACGCTATATCTATGGGGCTAACTCCATCTTACTTCGACTTGAATTGCCTTGAAGTTACACTAAATCTCTTTTCATCCTCCAGTCGCATTGCTGTCATATAACCACCCCACAAACAACCTGTATCTAATGGATAGACATTAAACTGCTTAAAGTCTTTTACATTACCCAAATGCACTGTAGACCAATGACCAAATATAATTTTATTTTTATTTGTTTGTCGATTAGGTAATGAATACCAAGGAATTAAATGGTTCTCTTCCTTTCCTGGCGCATTCTTTGCTGTAAGGTTTAATCGTCCGTCAGCATAGCAATACCGTATACGTGTTAAAGCGTTGATAATGAAACGATGACGATCATAGCCTTTTAATGACTCAGTCCATTCATCGGGTTCATCACCATATAAATATTTTATGAAGTCATTAAAACCATCACCACGCAGCAAGACTTCAGTTTCTTGTGCGAATTTTTGTGTCTCTTTCAATGTCCATTGTGGAGGTAACCCAGCATGTGACATAACGAAATTTAATTCATTGTCATTTACAAGAAGTGGCAGATTTCTTATCCAGTTAAGGAGCTCTTCAGCATCATCAGAATTCAAGATTTCATCAAGTGTGTCTTTTCTATGCAGATTACATACATTGTTAGCAACGGCAAGAAGATGTAGCTCATGATTACCCAATACAGTTCTAGCGTTATTGCCAAGCGATTTAACAAACCTCAGACAGGCCAGTGACTCTGGACCACGATTAATTATATCGCCAACAAACCAAAGTTGATCCGTAGTTTCATTGAAATTGATTATATCAAGCAGTTCGTTTAGTTCTGAAAAACAACCTTGTAAGTCCCCTATCGCATAGGTGCTCATGTTTAGTGTAATGTATTTGGTGTAGATAGCTTGAATATAGGTATTCGTGTAACGAAATCTTTACCATCCTCGGCGAGCATTTCATATTTTCCTTCCATGCAACCGACGGGAGTTTCTAATATTGCGACACTAGTATACTCGAAAGATTCTCCTGGTTTGAGATGAGGTTGTTCGCCTATTACGCCATCACCTTTGACTTCTTGCACATTACAATTGGCATCAGTTATTAACCAATGACGACGAAGCAAGGTTGCTGGCATACTCCCTGTATTTGTTATGGTCATAGTATAAGCGAACACATATCGTTTCTGTTCTGGAAATGACTGATTATTTATATATTGAGTCTCTGTACTAATACGGATTTCATATTCTTCTTCGTTCATTATATTATTGCACCTTATTCGCCAAACTGTATTCAAGTTGATTT
>Ga0209306_1001525_pt1 | contig 11032 bp, 9 predicted proteins | sample COGITO_mtgs_1103_3_FD_184793 | JGI IMG/M metagenome (GOLD analysis project Ga0209306, IMG submission 184793) | Pelagic marine microbial communities from North Sea - COGITO_mtgs_110328 (SPAdes) (version 2) | ecosystem: Environmental > Aquatic > Marine > Epipelagic ... | reverse complement strand
CAAAAACGTTTATAAAGAATATTCTAAAAACGGGTATTCAATCGGAACTCATGGCTTTATCAAAGTTTCGTGAAATGAAAGAATTGAAAAAAACGGATGGGTCTCGTAAATCAAAAATAACGGGTATCCCAAAACTCGATGATGCGAATAAAGCCGGTACTACACACTCTGGTAAGTGTACTCTTATTGTTACTGAAGGTGATTCTGCAAAAACACTTGCAATTGCTGGTCTTTCGGTTGTTGGACGTGATCATTACGGTGTTTTCCCACTTCGGGGTAAATGTAAGAACGTACGTGATGCGAGTGTAAAACAACTTACCGAAAACAAGGAGTTTAATGATCTTAAAAAGATTTTGGGTCTTCAACAAGGAAAGGTATATACATCACTCTCCGAACTCAGATACGGACGACTTATGATCATGACAGATGCAGATAACGATGGAAGTCATATCAAGGGGCTTATTCTTAACATGATTCATTATTTCTGGCCGAGTTTACTTAAACTCAAGTTTGTTGTAAGTATGGTCACTCCTATCATAAAAGCGAGTAAGGGTTCGGAAATTAAATCGTTTTATACAGACTCGACGTTTAGACAATGGTATGGTAATGGTAAAGCTGGATGGAAAATTAAATATTATAAGGGTCTCGGTACATCCACGTCTACAGAGGCACGTGAATATTTCAAGAAGATTAAAGACCTTACCGTTCAATTTGATACGGATGATTCAATGGACGAGTCTATAATTCTTGCATTTGATAAGACGAAATCAGATTTACGTAAAACGTGGTTACTTGAAAGTACAGAAAAGAAGGCGTCTGAACTCGAAGTACCGTATGGAAACGTTGAGCGTCTCGGTATTTCCGACTTTATTCATAAAGATCTCGTAAATTTCAGTCTTGCTGATTTGAAAAGATCTATTGCACACGTTTCAGATGGTTTAAAACCGTCTCAACGAAAAGTGTTATACGCGTGTTTCACAAAGAATCTTACGTCCGAAATGAAGGTTGCGCAATTAGCCGCGTACGTTTCTGAAAAAACGTCGTATCACCACGGTGAAGTCTCTTTGGCAGATACGATTGTAAAATTAGCACATAATTTTACGGGGTCAAATAATATCAATTTACTCGAACCATGTGGTCAATTCGGTACACGTCTCATGGGTGGTAAAGACGCGAGTCAAACGAGGTATATATTTACAAAATTGACTAAAAATGCGAGAATACTCTTTGATCCTAAAGATGATCCAGTTCTAAACTATCTCGACGACGACGGTAAACAAATCGAACCCGACTATTATGTTCCTATATTACCGACCGTTTTGGTAAATGGAACTGAAGGTATTGGTACTGGGTTCAGTTCATATATACCACCGTTTAATCCTTCGGATATTAAACACAATATTGAACGTGTAATTAATGGTGAAAACATAGTACCAATGAAACCGTGGTTTGATAAATTCACGGGTCGTGTGTTCAGTAATGAAGATGATTTATGGATAACAGAAGGTGTATGGAAATCTTCGGGTAAAAATATAATAGTGACTGAACTTCCACCGGGGCGTTGGACGCAAGACTACAAAGAGTATCTCGATACTCTTATCGAAAAGAAAAAAATTACGAATTACGTGAATAACAGTACGACTGACGATGTTAATTTTAGTATCGAAGGATACGCGGGTAACGATATCATAAAAGATTTTAAACTTCGTAAGACATTTCATGTATCAAATATGCACTTATTTCATCCAACAAAGGGTATTCATAAATACGAAAGTCCAGAAGAAATTCTCACCGATTTTGTTAAAATACGATCAGAAACATATAAAAAAAGGAAAGCACATCTTATACGTGTCTTAAAAGAAAAATCTAAAAAACTTGAAAATATGTCGAAATTTATTGATATGGTTATTCACGAAAAAATTATTGTTTTCAAACGTAAACGTTCGGATCTCGAACACGAAATGGGGAAAATATTTGATAAAATAGATAATTCATATGAATATCTCTTGAATATTAAAACGTATCAGTACACAAGCGAAGCTGTACAAAACCTCAGGGAAGAAACAACAAAATCAAGAATAGAGCTTGACACATTACAACAAATGTCTCATATCGATATGTGGAAAAGGGATTTAAAAATATATAAACAATAAGTAGTAAGTATGTGTGATACATCTGGACCAAATACAGGTTCTATACTATCACTTAATGCAATTGGTAAACAAGATACGTATCTTTTGGAAGATGATCCTATTCATTCATTCTTTAAGTATGAACATAAACAACACGCTAATTTTACAAAGTTTCATAAAAGTCTAAACGTAAATAAACCAAGTAATTCTTCGACGTCTTGGCCTTTTGGTGAAACCATAAAAGTTACGTATAATCCACGAAACATGGGAGATCTTTTAGCAAATATGTACGTAACGTTTGAATTACCCGCTCTAGGTTTCGATAGTTATTACGCGGATCAAATTGGGAGACATATTTTTAAATCTGTAACCATGCGTGTGGATGAAACGGTCGTTGAAAAGTTCCACGGTGATTGGGGTATCATATATGATGAACTGTACCTCGATGAATCCGAAAAAAGAACGAAAAGGTACACATTAAATAGAAATAATGCAGAAGATACATCTTTATTATCTGGTAATCAGATATTAGCACAAAACAAATCACGTGTTTATATTCCTATACCTTTACTGTTTTCTCGTAAATACGAAAGTGATGAATACGAAACAAATACACCAAATCGTCCTTATTTTCCAACGTGTGCTATCCATAAACAAAAACTTCAATTTGAGTTCGAATTTCATAAACAAACATTTTTTACAAACGAAACAGATAATATCACTATAAATAGTTTTGATATCGTTACCGAAGAGATAACACTCGAACCAATTGAACGTAACTATATAGCAAATAAAAGACATGTTCTCGTTACCGATATTGTTAAAAAACATCCCACTTTGGATATACCAGTGGGTGTACAAAACGCAAAACTCGAACTTGTTCCAAAAACACCTGTAAAAACACTTAATTGGTTTTTAAGACAAACCGCGTTTGAAAATGAAGATATAGTCACGGGTGGTACAACTTTACTTGCAAACGTATTCGCGAATAGGTATAATTTCTCTTCAAATGTAGAATATTCCGTAAATAACGAATTTTACAATCCACCCATGTCAAGTGCAAAAATATTTGTAAATGGTGAAGATGTGCCAAATATTCAAGATAGTGATCATAAATATTTTAAATATGTTGTTCCATTTTCAAGTCGTTTATCACGACCTTTGCGAAACATTTATACATATGCATTCTCGATGAATCCAATTAATGTAGAACCATCGGGAATGTTGGATTTTAGTCAGTTACAATCTAACCGAACGGTTTTAGATGTTACTATGAAAGAAGGTCTTACGAGTGATTACACGCTACATTTATATTATGTAGGATACCAGACATTCATTTTTGTAAACGGTATCATGACACTTGTTTAGAAAAAAGTGCATTTTTATGATCGTGTATATACTCGATTATGTTATTTTTTATACACCATCTTATGAAATTCAGCTGTGCAACAGTCGTATGTATTTCATTGGATGTACCCGGTACAGTATATGATATTTTAGATGAACGACAAAACGGATCAAAAAGTTTTTTACTATACCCGTCTAAACTCGATTTATATGCGCAATGTACACTAAATATTTTACCGTCAGTCGTTTTATATGATAAATTGTTTTTCTTTGAATAATTTGTTATAAACCATTCGAGATTTCTTAAAGAAATGCCACCTGTTTTATTTAAAATTTCTAAAAGTGTAGCTCTATTCTCGGAGTTATTATAAAATGTATCGATCGATGTTAGTAGAATAGCTGATTTATTCATTATTACATTATTCCACGCAATTCTCTAAATCCCTTTCTTGATACTTCACATGCAGGGCAACCCGGTTTAAATATACATTCTGATAAACTATGTGTATGTCGTATACCATCACTGTTTTTAGGACTCATTTCGATAGGTCCCATAAGTTGTGGTTGATCTATATGACTTCCACACATTCCATTATCTTTGGACCTTGCAAGACATGGTGTACCATCCTTTTTGAAACCTTTACAAAATTTAAATGAATCTGGGATAAACTGACATAATAATTTTGAATTCATATATAATTCTTTGGAAAGTATCATACACATTTCTACACGTGCTACATGACGTTCTTCATCAAGACGTTTATTTATAATAGGTAATAGATCATCTACAAGTTCGTGTTTCTTTTGTTTTCGAGATACCATTACTATATATATCACGTTATTTTTTAAGCTTTTTGAACATATCACTTATTTTCTGCTGCCCTTCAGTTTCAGCCTCTACTTTTTTATTTGGACGTCGTTTCGGTTTCACACGTGTTAGAAGTTCTCCAAATATCTCTTCTTTCGGATCTTCGAAGAGTGGTTCAATTAAATCACACACGGGGTTTAGAAATTTGTTTATAAAATAATAATTATAATCAACTTTTAAATTATTATCTTTTGCGTATTTTGGATCTTCCGACTTTTCAAACGCCTTTGCTTTAGGATCACCCGTATCGAGAAGAATATAAGGTACGCGATCACCCGATTGTGGTTCAGAACCCGGTTGTCTTTCACGCATTTTTCTTACAACTTGAACATGAGCTTGATTAATATCCTTAATATCGGGACTATTAATAGAAACCGTAAACCCTTTTGCTTTATACGAATCCGATAAACCCTGACTCAAAATTAGTTTTTCGTTAGGTACGTCACCTTCAATAAGTTCAATAGCCCTTTGTAAAGCGAGTTCTTTAGGTGGTCCAGTATCACTACTTTCTAAAACAACATCGAGAAGTTCTTTACACACTTCGCGCATGTGAGGTGTATTATCTCTTCGTACCAATTGAAGTCCTTTGACATCTATATAATCCATATTCATGTTCCCATCTTTACCCTTCGTCCAAAGTTTTGCCGCATACCGTTTCTTTGAATATAAGAAATAGGGGCAATATACCTTTTCGAGTTCAAGGTTATTCGGTGCTTTGAAGAGTTTAGTACACTCTTGTGCGGCACGTTCACCTATTTCCCAACTGTATTCAATTGCTTCTTTTCCTGTCCGGTTTCCCACATCAAATTCAACCATAACTGAATCCGTGTCACCGTACCTTACCTTTGATCCCGGAAAATTCTTTTCAACATACGCTTTTGTTTCATCAATCATGCTTCGACCTTTTAGAGTTACCGTCGACGCAATTTGTACACATGGTAACATACCTTTTGCTGCACCAGTAAAACCGTACACTGAGTTCATAGACACTTTATACGCTAATTGTTTACCGTTATACATCTCTTTTAGTGCACCGGTCGAATTTGCCATATCCTTCTTAGCTTGTTTACGAAACTGTTTTAGTTCTAGAAGAATACTTGGTAAAAGACTGGGAACATCTTGTGCAAATTTGTAAAACCCAAATGTTTCGTATGTTACACCAGGTATATTTTCATATTTGGAATCCATAACCATCGATGAATAACATAAATTGTGTGCCATCATAATTGATGGGTACAGACCTTCAAAATCCAGTGCTGTTATTGGTCTATAATAGGCGCCTTTCTGTGCGTCTAGAACAGTTGCACCTTCATACCCATCTGCAGAATATTGCCCCCATGATATAGTTGGAATCATAAACCCCATTTCACGTGCCTTTTTTGTTAACAAGCTAAACACTTTGATCTGTTGACCCCTTTCGACTAGATAACATAGAGGGACCCAAGTGGCTTTAGCCATCTCAAGTAAGTTAACAAGTATAGATAATTTTGATAACAAACGGTGAGGTAAAAGTGTATCCTTAACACAATACTCGGCGACTTCACGCAATTTTATGGGATCTTCTTCCACAAAACGCGCAAACATCTCCTTTGGGGGCATATCGATTTTGTTATCACCAAGGTACAACTTAGAAACATTATCGAGTTTATACGAATCGAGTTTATACCCCTTTTTAACTTCGTGGAACAAATCGAAAATAAACCGCCCAGGCATAGGTAAAATCTTAAGTGCATTATCACCAAGTGCACTCGACGATAACTTCTTATATACAAGTTCACACGAATGATTTTTCATTTTACTCATTTCGTAAAAAGTTTGATCACAATTTGTCATGACCGCACGTTTCATTATATATTCTAAATCAAAACCAAATATATTCCACCCAGTTATGATATCGATATCTTTTTCCATAAGGTACTCCTTAAATGCCATAAGCATTTCACGTTCAGTGTCGTAACTCTTAATTATACACCCGTCTAATTCTGAATCTGTTTTTTTATAACAAAAACATGTTTTATCATACGGTACGTCAGAACCAAAATGTGTAAGTGATACGGCAATCTGGAAACATGCATCGCCTTTTACGTCTGCATCAGGAAACTTACCCGTTGAACTATTACATTCAATATCTACGGACGCGACTACAAAAGGTGCAGTCTCTGGAATATCAACTGGTTTAAGTGTTTTCCAATCGTTACAAAACAGATCTATATTAACCCGTGCTAAGTGTGAACGTACACACATATCTCCCGAATCCATCCATCCAGTGGATTGAATATTAGTTCGGTGCATCAACCTCAGAACAGGATCCAGATTTGATTCGTATACTTTATATTTCACGGCTTCATCGGGTAATGTACGTTTTAATCGCCCATTTACCATACGTCGTGCCGCGAGGTTCTTAAAGTTTAATTGCATAAAAATAAATTTTTCGTTATTTTGAAAACCCCAGACATCTTTAGATTGAACGATATCGTAACTTATCAAACATTCAGGACATACTTTATCAATCTTTGTGTATAAATTACGAATATCCATTTGTGATGTTTTCTTCGGGAGTTTCACGAAGAAGTATGGTGTAAAACTTGTCGTAACACATACAGACTTACCTTCGTTTGTTTTACCAAAAATACTAATTAAGTGTTCGTCTTCCGTGTCTTGTGTTTCCCAGGTCAATACTTGGAACACGACCATTTTTATCTTATTACGTTAACGCCCGATTTTTTTAATATAGTATAGTAGTAAATATGTCAGCTGCTTTGATTGATCTCGTCTCAGTCGGTGCCCAGGACGTCTATATCACAGGCGATCCTCAAGTCTCTTTTTTTAGACAAAACTATAAACGTCACACAAACTTTTCGATAAAACCAGAACGTATGGATTATATCGGGACGTTTGGTTCGGGAAACGAAGTTTCCATCCCTATCAAATCGAAAGGTGATCTCTTGAGTTACGTGTGGATTGAAAATACCAATATTAATAGTCGTAATAACGATTACTCTCTTTTTTCGGATGCGACAGCGACTGAAACTTCACCAACTGAATTCTCTTTGTGGATTGGTGGTCAAGAAGTGACTAAACTGGATACACTTTTTATTAATACCGTACACAATACGTTATATAACGAATCTTCGGCGAAAGCGTCGTGTGCCACGACGACCCAAGACGGTGGTGATAATGCATCGAGTGGGAGTTACATAATTCCATTCTTTTTCAGTGAAGATTGGACAAAATCTTTACCACTCGTCGGTCTTCAATACCACGAAGTTGAAATTAGAATTAAATGTAGAAATGGTACGTTTGATTTAGGTACTGATAGACCAAAGGTATACGGTTCGTACGTATTTGTCGACACAGACGAACGTGAATTCTTTGCGAACGGTGAACACGAACTTCTCATTACACAAACACAACACCAACCAATGTCTGTTTCCGATACGTCGATTGATTTGACCTACTTTAATCATCCAGTAAAGGCCGTTCACATAGCTGCGGGTAATAAATCGACTACGGCATACACTTTCACAGATGCGTCTATGTTTATTAACGGTGTTCCACTCTTTGAAAATATGACACACGAATACCACAGAAACGTCGTTCCATCGAGACACTGTTCGGTTCTTAACACCACGGTCGATTCGGAACAAATATATACATGGCCATTCTGTCTTACCATGAACAAATCTCAGCCAACGGGTACATTGAACTTTTCGAGAATCGATAACGCGAAGATAAATATTAACGGTCTATCGGGTTCAAATGCAGACATCGATATGATTCGCGCGTATGCGGTCAACTATAACATTCTTAGGATTAAGAATGGTATGGGTGGTATCGCATTTGGTAACTAAATTAGTTCCTACCCGAAGATCCAAAACCTCGTTCGCCACGTTTTGTTTCTTTTAATTCATCAACTTCCTCAATAAGTGGTGTTTCACACTTTTCCAAAATGAGTTGGGCGATTCTATCGCCTTGTTTAATTTCGAACGGTTCACTCCCGTGATTAAACAAGATAACCTTCAATTCACCCGTATAATCCGGATCAATAACACCAGCACCCGTTTGAATACCGTGTTTTACACTTAAACCCGATCTCGGTGCAATACGACCATACACACCATGTGGGATCGTTGCACAAATACCCGTACTTACAATACCACGTTCACATGCGTTGATCGTCATGTTTTCCATGCTATACAAATCGTATCCGACAGATCCAGGGGATGCGCGTGTCGGTAAAGTTGCTTCGAGAGTTAATCGTTTAATTCTAAGTGTTTCCATGTTTTTTTATTAATCTAAGAGTTGTTTCTTTAAAACCATTTAAAATATAATTGTATTGTAAATGTCAGTAGAAGTAGTAACTTATGCGAATAAATCGTTCGGTATGTTTGAAGAACTTGTAAATAACGATCACAACATTAAAGTAAAAGTTCTTGGTATGGGTAATAAATGGAATGGATACATTGATAAATCTATTGGTCTACTTAAATACATGGAAACAAAAAAAGACGATGATATAATTGTTTTTGTAGATGGGTTTGATACAAAAATAAATAAAGATATTTCAAACGTTAAGAGTCTTTTTGAAAGTTACGAGTGTAAAGTACTTGTATCTAAGGATCCCGAACTTATGAATAAATTTGGTGAAATATTTGTTTTTGGTAGTTGTGATAATAGTAACGTCGCAAATGCTGGTATGTACATGGGTTATGTTAAATACCTTAAAATAGTATTAAAAGAGTCTATACGAATGAAATGTAAAGATGATCAGGTTAATTTAAATACTTTGTGTAAAAAATACGATTTCATAAAAGTTGATAATAAGGAACTAATTTTTAAAAATTTTGGTCCACTTAATAAAGAAGAAAGTGTAAATGCATCATTTATTTCTTTTCCAGCTAGTGCAAATGAAAGTAGGTGGTTTAGAATGTTAACAGAATATAACCAATTTTATTACATTTACATTTTGTTAATAAATATCACTTTACTCGCAGTTTTTCCTAAAAAACAAAATTATTTATTGATTTCTTTATTATTTTTTACTACCTTTTATGTATTTTACGCCGATAAAAGCTGTACAACTTATTAAAATACACAACAAAGACAATACTAAATCTTCGACAGATACTTCGTAACCTAATACAGGTATTCGAAACATGCGATAATCTTTGTAGTGACAAGCGGTTTTTTCACCTCTATTCACTACTTTTTCTGTAATTTTATCATATATACCATGACAATATCTATTATACCTATTTGAACTCATTTCACCACTCATTTTATATTCCTCATCTGTCCAAAACGAATTTTTTTTATCTATTTTTTTATTTAGCTTTTTCATTGTTGTTGTTTGTACATCATAATGAAAAGAATGTTTATAGTTTATTATTTTTTCTGCGCCGTCTCGTGTAATAAAATATGCAGCGGTCGAACCAGATAATAAATAAGGAATACCACCCTCTTCTGGGCATACACCGTCACAATGTAAACTTAAATAGTCCCAATCTGTATTTTTGAGTTTCTTTTCCAAATGAACAACGTTAGTAAATAAAGGAAACACATCATCTTCTAATATAAGAGCAAATTCATTTGTATCGTTCTTTAAAAAATGTTTAAGTGCCTGTATATGACTATATGTACATCCAATAGCAGATCTAGGCTTTAATAAAGGTGTTGTTCGAACAAAATGTTTTTGTAATTCACTCTTATCAATATCTTCAAATCTATACCCACTGATACGAATTGGATATATCGAAACCTCATTAAGTTTCTTTTCTTGAACATCATACCGTTTCTTCTGTGAATCAAGATTTATAACATACGTATTAAAGTTCATTTATTTATATAAATATTATATTTTACACTTAAGAGATGTAAAAATAAGCCATGCAATAATATGATCGACTGAATAATGTTCTCTAGAAGCCACGGAAAACAGGGATGTTAATATTGGCCATATAGGCCATAAAGGTGAACCTACATAATACGATGATATTATATTGACCGTGGCGTGCCCAGAAAACATATAATCATTACAAAAACCAAATGGTGGTTTTAAGTTACACTCCTTTGATGATGGTAATGTCGTTACATAATTAGATAAAGCTCTAAATGTATACATCAAAATGAACATAGTTAAAAATTTTTCACGTTTTGACGTTCCCCATGATCCCCATAAAAAAAGAACAGAAAATATAGGAATAATTAATGCATAATCACCCAAATGATCATATTTTTGTAAATTTGGTAATAGTTTAAATCCTAAATCGTATACGGGATCACCTTCTTTCACATCCCTTTTATATGAAGCGGTATATCCGATTAAAACATTCAGCAGTAAAGCTAATAAAAATAATATGTATATAAACATTTATATATACTGAGAATATATTTATAGGTATAAAAAAATAATACGTATATTTAAAAATGAGTCTTAAGATTATTATGGGTAACATGTTTTCAGGAAAAACGTCCGAACTTATCCGACGTTTAAAACGGTACAAAGTTATAGGTAAACGTATTCTCGTTATAAACTCTAAAAAGGATACGCGTGCATCAGAAGATGTTTTACGTACCCATGATAATATTCGTTTCGATTGTATAAAAACAAATACTCTCGATGAAGTTGATTTTTCAGATGTCGACGTTATAGCTATGGATGAAGCTCAGTTTTTCACGGGTCTTA
>Ga0209306_1001523_pt1 | contig 11041 bp, 5 predicted proteins | sample COGITO_mtgs_1103_3_FD_184793 | JGI IMG/M metagenome (GOLD analysis project Ga0209306, IMG submission 184793) | Pelagic marine microbial communities from North Sea - COGITO_mtgs_110328 (SPAdes) (version 2) | ecosystem: Environmental > Aquatic > Marine > Epipelagic ... | reverse complement strand
CGTATGAGTATACCATGTCGTGACTACATTCTCTGCGCATTCTTTTTTACGACTAAAATCCGTCAAATGAGATCCCTTCCTCTGCGTTTTCGACAAACACGCGACCGAGGCCGACGCCGGTGGATAAGTCGCATTGGACTATTTTACCAATCGCGGAGGAAGAGGCGTATCCGTTTTCGCGAAGTTTTTGAATGCACTCAGTCGCTTCGTTCGCTGGAATCGTCGCGAGCATACCGCCGGCGGTTTGTGGATCGAATAAGAGTGGATAGGCGGAGAAATTTTTCACGTCGTCGATGTTCGCTATCGCTCGGTTTAACCGCGCGTTGGACTTTTGGAGGCTACTGGTGATGCCGTTTTGTACGCACTCGACGGCGCCGTCGAGTAAAGGGAGTGAACTTAAATCAATAGTGGCACCTGAAGTGGCGCTGTCTTTGATCATTTCGTGAAGATGGCCTAAAATACCAAAGCCAGTGACGTCCGTGCACGCGGTGGCGCCGTGGAGGAAGAGAATTTCCGCCGCGCGTTTGCTCGGTTGTCGCATGCTTTCTAAAGCTTTTTGGACGTCCGAGGCTTTCGCTCGGGACCGCATGTCGGCTGCGAACAAAGCGCCGGTACCGATTGGTTTGGTTAAAACGAGAACTTGACCGGATTCGACGCTCGTTTTCCTCAAAATCAAATCTTTTTCGACTTCGCCGGTGACGGAGAAACCGAGCGAGAGTTCCGCGCCTTCGCCAGAATGGCCGCCGCCAAGGGCACACCCGGCGTCGCGCAACGCGTCGCACGCGCCAGACATGAGTTGAAACAACGTTTCTTCAACTTCCGATTCGATGCCAAACGGGACGACGACAGTCGCTAGCGCACTCACGGGGTCTGCGTTCATCGCCCACACGTCGCCGAGCGCGTGGACGGCGGCGATTTGGCCAAACACGTACGGATCGTCGATGAAACTTCGAAAAAAATCAACCGTTTGGACAGAAACTTTACCAGGAGAGGTTTCAACGATAGCCGCGTCGTCACCTGCGCCGAGCAAAACGTTCGGATGCGTTGGAATCGGTTCTAATCGTTTCATAACTCGCGATAATATCGTGGAGCCGACTTTCGCGCCGCATCCGCCGCATCGCATCGGCGTCGCTTTAATCGCATCTAGCGCCTCTTGTCCGGCGAACGCGGCAACTTTGTTCGCTTTAGCATTTAGCGCGTTCTCCTGCTCTTCGCGTTCCATTTTTTCCAGCATCTCTAAATTCGGTTCGTACATTTTCATCCACTTTTTATCGATTTTATCTTTCCACCGCCACAATCTTTCGCCGACGGCGGTATCGTGCGCGCCCCAAGATCGAGATCCGTACGACGCGATGGCGTGACCGTCGCCAGTGCTAATGAGCGCTAGGCACGTCTTTTGCGGCGTGAACGGGACGACGTTTTCTCCAACGCACCGTCTTCGTAAGTTCTCTGCTAAAGGCGGACCTTGTCTGACGGCGTACACGCCCGCTTTTGGTCTCGGATGTTCGACGTTGTTACACACGTCGCCAACCGCAAAGACGTCTGGAATGTTCGTCGATTCTAAAGTCGCTTTAATGTTTACGAACCCTTTTTCATTCAACTCTAAGTTTGTATTCGTACGCAGCCATTTCTGCGCTTTCGCATCCGTGCACCACACGCACTCGTTAAAACCGAGTTTCTTCCCAGACTCTAAAGACAAACTCGACTCCGCCACTTCTTCGACGCCGTCGTTCTCGTACACTTCAAAGTTTCTCGCTTTCAAAGCCGCTAATATTTTCTCCCGCGCAGATTTTCCGTGTCCTTTGAGGACTTCACCCCTCGTCACGAGCGCGAACTGATACGGCAACGCAGCGTCGGAGGAGGAAGAGGATGACGACGTCAGGCCAACTTCGCTGGCGAACCTTCGCTCCATGGCCAAAGCGAGTTCCACGCCTCCGGCGCCGCCGCCGACGACCACCACTCGAAACCGTTCATCTTCTTTCCTCTTCTCATCGCACAATTCTTTGAAGTGTCTCAGAACGGTCTCAAACCTCGTCGCAAACGTCCCGATTGGTTTCACCGGCGTGACGAGAAGCGCCTCTTCTTTCGCGCTCTCACTCTTCGCCGAGGCTTCCGACGGCGAATTCGAGGACGACGCCGCTCCCGGCAACATCCCCGGCGTAATCCCAACATCCAAGCTGCACACGTCGTACTTCACGCTCGGTTGATTCTTTAACAAAACTCTCTTACTTTTGTCGTCGATCCCGACGCACTCGTCGTGTATCAATCGATGTCCGCCCTCGCGGCATAACTTCCCCAAGTCCACGTGACACTCCTCGTACGTGTACTTCCCGGAGACATTTCCGGGAAGCATACCGCTGTACGGCGTCATCACGTCTTTCGCGACGAGCGTGATTCTCACGCCAGGTTCTGGGTGCATGGTGAAATTTTTCAGAACGAAGACGTGCGAGTGTCCGCCGCCGACCAGGACGATGTCTCTGATGATTGTTTGACGACGACTTTTCATGGTGGTGGTGTTTGAGTTGAGGGCGGCGGCAGCGATGTTTCCAATCGATGATGGTTTCGTACGACGATGACTTTTGGATCTCCTGCAAAAAGAGGACGAGGATGAAAACAAAAACGACGACTGCTTTTCGCAAACTTGTTTTTGTCGCGCGAGAGAGAGCAGAGTTTTCGTCGTCTGCGCGTACATTTGTGTGGAATGCATCGATGAAAATACAAGCTCGTGTCATTCGTACTTGTCTTCGAGATACAACGCGCATCTCTCATCTAAAAGTCTAATGAAGTATATCATCTCTATCTCTACCTACCTACCCCCGAGCATTCTCCGAATGACAAACCTGGCGACGTTTTCTAACACTCGGAACGCGACACCGACAATCATTCGAACGCCGGCGGAGCGCATCCACGTCGCGGCGACGGTGGCGAGCGCCGCGAGCGGACTCAAGGCGAGCGGATTGTTGTGTTGATTCTGTCCGCCGTAGTCGTACGATTGTTCTTCGCTCCCGCCACTGTATTGCTGTTGAGTAGTATTACCACCACCCGCAGAAGATGATCTTCTGACCACTCTCCCCGCGTTTGGTCCGCTGATGACTCGCTCCACAATCTCTCGCTTCCCGGTTCGCATATCCGTCGACGTGACTCGAGAAACGACGTTTCCGTTTTGATCTTGGAATCTTTCTTCGCTGTAACTCGCGCCAAACGCTGCCGCACCTCTCGTCATCGCTTGCATCCCTCCGAAAACGGCTCTCGCTAACTCTTCTATGTCTATGCCGTCGAAGCCGGGAGGCGCGCCGGCGGGTCGCCCACCTCTCCGGAAATTTCCATACGGCGCGTACCCGCCGCCGTTCATGCCGCCCGTGGATCCCATAGACCCTCTCATTCGCATTTGGCGTTCAAATTCCCTCACGAAAGCCTCACCCGTGGTCCCAAACACGTCCCTAAAAATTCTATCCGCATCTTCTCGCGTAAAATCATCGCTTCTTCTGTACGTGTACTGTTGCTGCTGCTGATTATATTGTTGCTGTTGATATTGTTGTTGCTGTTGTCGTTGCGCCTGTCGGTACCTCCCGCTCGCGCTCGCGCTCGACGCCGATCCGTACTCGTAACTTTGTCGTTTCATCGGATCCTTCAACGTCTCGTACGCTTCGCTCACTTTCTTAAATCTCGCCTCTGCTTCCACTCTTTTCTCCGGATTTCGATCTGGATGCCATTTCAACGCTTGCACGCGATACGCTTTCTTCAAAACTTCCTCGTCTGTCGTGCCTCTCGGGACGTTTAATATTTCGTACGGGTCTGATGAAGAAGATTGCATCGCGCGAGTGGAGGTTTGGAATCCCCTACTCGTCGCATTTCTCTTCATAAAATCTTCAACGACTGGCCCACCACCACGAATACCTCGTTTTATACTCTCATCACCATCGGCGGTCGTCCTCGCGCGATGATGATTGAAATTTCGACGACGATGCGATGTTGTCTCGAGTGTTGTTTCCCGAAGACATTCGCTCACAGAATCTCGTTTTCGTCGTACTTGTTCGGACGACCACCCAGAAGCTCGAACGCGGCAGAAACTGCAACACCTGCTCCCGCTCGTCCTGGAACTCGTGCTTCTCGTCGTTTTCAGTAAAGAAGAGCCCTCCCGCCGAAGAAGAAGACGAAGCGTCTCGCGCCTCCTCCTCATCTCTCTCTCTCTTTTCCTTTTTTGTTTTCTGAAGCAAACGCCAGAACTCTTTTTTTTCTTTCGTGCTGCTCTTTTTCCTTGCTTGTTGAAAAAAAGGTCCATCCTTTCTTTTAAGCGAGGAGCGTTCTGAGACACAAGTTTTTTAACAAAAAGAGATCTTTTTTTCAATTCACGCGTTTTTGTGGCAAGAAAGAGTACTTCTGTGTTACAAAATAACGGCACAAATAAACTCTACTAAAGTTTGTATTTATAAACACATTATTACATTTACCGGAAGATGACGACGACGACGAGGATAACGAGCAGTAATAATAGTCGCAACTTTTTTGTTGGAAACAAAGTTCCTCGCGCGCGTCGCAAAACTCTCTGTCGTCGCGCTCTTCTTCTTGGAGAAAATCATCATCGAACGGTGGTGATGATGATGATGATGAAAAAGATTAGTACGAGAGATGAGAGGAGGAACGAGAGAAGCAGGTTCGGCTGCGTTCGAGTAGCGGCGGCGGCGAGGAGTAGTAGTAGTGGTAGCAGTAACGACGACGACGACAAGAACAACGTTAACGGCGCGACGACGACGAGAGATGAATTATTGGAAGAAATTGAAAAGTTAAAAGCTGAAAACGCAAAGTTGAAGATGTTGCAGATGCAGTTGGAGGATGTTTCTTTGCCTTCTTCTTCTTTGTCTTCTTCTTCTTCGAATTCTTCGAAGTCGACGACGACGACGACGACAACAATAAAAACAACGAAAAAAGCCGCCGTCGGCGCGCTTCGAACCGATCCTAAGAGTGAATCTGAAATCGAATGGCCGTTACCGATTACCGCGGAAGGATGTCCCGTAGGCGAGGAAGACAAGAAACCGTTCTGGGAAACGAGACCGAAGAACGACCCGGACGAACTCTTTGAAGGAAAAACGGCGACGGAGGAAACAAACAGACCGAAAAAAATTGCGCACGTTACGGCAGAGTTAGCACCGCTGGCAAAAGTTGGTGGATTAGGCGACGTGACGCAAGGGTTAGGTCGCGCGATGAAAATGCAAGGCCACGACGTGGTCATCATCTTGCCGTTTTATCAATCGCTCGACGCGAACGAGATTTTCGATTTAAAACACGTGATGGATTTTGACGTACCCAAAGGGACGAAATGGGACGGAGAAAATGTCGTGTCGATGATGAAAACGTCCGCGTATTCGGGAAATATCGGCGGGTGCGACGTGATTTTATTGAAACCGCACGAGGAGACGAATTCGAACATTTTCAAAGGCGGGGCGATTTACGGCGGGAGTTATAATGAGCTCGAAGCGTATTTATATTTCTCCCGAGCGAGTTTAGAATTTTTGGATAAATCTGGAAGAGACCCGGACGTGATTCACGTCCACGAGTGGCAAACGTGCGCGGTGCCAATGTTGTATTGGGAAGAGTACCACGGGAAGACGAGTTTGAACAAAGCGAAAATTGTCATGACTATTCACAATTTGGACAACACCGGAGAGTGCCGAGAGGAGGAGTTTTTCGCGACTGGCGTGAATGGAGAAAAGTTTAACGTTATCGAGAAAGCGTTGGATGAACGAACTATCGGACACAATCCGGAAAGAATGTGTTTAATGAAAGGTGGCGTCGTGTACTCGAACAAAGTCACGACCGTTTCGCCGACGTACGCGAAAGAAACTTTGGACGGGAACGGCGGCTTCATGTCCAAAATTCTAAAAGCGAACCAAGAAAAGTTCTCCGGCATTTTGAACGGCATCGATTACGATTTGTGGAATCCGGCGTTAGACGCGACGTTGCCGGCCAATTTCGCCCCAGGGAATAAAATGACCGAAAACAAAAAGCTGTGCAAAAAATACTTACAAATCGGCTTGGGATTGGACGCGGACGAAACAAAACCGTTGATCGTGTGCATCTCGAGGTTAGTTCCTCAAAAAGGCATTCACTTGATCGAACGCGCGGTCACGCAATCCGAAAATAACGGGAATCAGTTCGTGTTACTCGGCAGCGGCCACAGCGATGGTGGTTTCAAGCGAATGGCCAACGAAGAGTTTTCCCAAACGAACTCGTCCAACGTCCGATTGATGATTACCTACTCCGACGCGCTCTCTCGATTAATGTACGCCGCCGCGGACTTTGTCTTGGTCCCTTCAATGTTCGAACCGTGCGGTTTGACGCAAATGATCGCCATGCGCTACGGCGCCTTACCCATCGTCCGTTCTACCGGCGGACTCGCCGATACCGTCATCGATTGCGACGCCGACCAAGAAAACGGCAACGGCTTTGTCTTTTACGGCGCCGACGACCAATCCTTAGACGAGTGCATTCAAAGAGCCAACAAAACGTTCCAAGACCGAAAGAAGTTTCACGAGTTGCAAGAACGCGTCGCCAGAGTCGATTACGGGTGGGAAGCGAGCGGTAACGTCTACGCGGAGTTGTACGAGAGTTTGTAATTAAAAGACACACACTGTTGATATTTTTTGCATGTTATTGCATCTCATAACTGTCTGTACTTTATCCTCCAAATCTCTTCATTTACTCATCACTTAACAACCGCTTTTTACGGCGGATTTTCTTTTCCAATGACGACAACGACGACGACGCGCGCGGCAGCTTTGATGAGCACCACTCGCGCCTGTTTGTTCCTTCGCAAGTCTTCTTCGAAAACAACGACGAGAACGAGTGGAAAATGCACATCGCTCTTAAAGGGGAGGACTAATCTTCCATTTCAACGAGGAGGAGGAGGACAACGACGACGCGGGAGTGCGCGAGGAGGAGTGCGCGGGAGTGCGTCGTCGTCAGCTGCGACGACCGCTGATGTTGTTCGTAATAATAATACTAACAACAACAACAGAGTGAACATTCAACCATCGTCAGATGCGAGGAAAATCCACCTCCCGACGTTTGTCGCCTTGTTAGTGGACGTCGCTGAGGACGGGTGCGATATCATTCGAGAGGTGACATCGAGAGGCGATTTGGCGGTTAAAGACAAAGGCGGGAGCGAAACGTTGGATAAAAAGTACATCATGGACGCGCAAACGGAAGCGGACAGACAGGTGGAGATTATGGCGTTGAGACGGATTACGACGTTCGCGGGCGGGAGGTTGCGCGTCGTCGGCGAGGAATCGTACGAAAACGCGTTAGAAGGCGAGGCGGAGTGCGACGACTCGACGTGTTTTGCCTCGTTCGATGAGGAAGAGGAGATGATGAGGAAAGAAGAAGGGAACCATTACGTAGATAAAGATATCTTAAAAGAAGTTTTGGAGGCGAAATGGCCGCCGGCGATTGCGTCCGGGGAGATTGACATTTCCAGAGTGAACGTGTACGTAGATCCTTTAGACGGAACGAACGAATACGCGAACGGGGAAAGACCGGCAGTGACGGTCTTACTTGGTGTCGCCGTAGATGGTGTCCCAGTAGCTGGGATTATCGGGCAACCGTTTTTTGGTTGGAACGCGAACGTTAACGATTCGAAACATTTAGAAAATTTGGGCAGAGTCGTCTGGGGCGGCCCCGGCGCCGGGTGTAAAGGTCTTCGAGTGGACGAGACGCAAAAAAAACTCGTAATGCCTCCAACAGGGCCGCACGTTGTTTGCTTGAACAGAAACATACGCGACGAGCGCCAAGCACCGGTCATGGAACAAACAAAATCGGAAGTCGCCGTCTTAGTTTCCGCGACTGGGTACCACTATTTGTGTTTGCTGGAAGGCAGAGCGCACTCGGCGATGCTGTTACGGAAAGCGAGTAAAAAATGGGACACGTGCGCCGGAGAGGCGCTGTTAAGATCCGTCGGTGGTGCAGTCACCGATACCGTTGGTCGACGATATAATTACGATTGCGACATGCCGGGCGTCCCGAACGTCTGCGGCATGGCGGCGTCGATCGATATCGATTTACACTTGGAGCTCACGCACTCGATCATCCAGAAAGAAATCGAAAAGTTGGAAAGTTTGTACCCTTACGACGTGGAGTGTTCGTCGATTAAACAACCGATTTTAAAAGAAGCGTACAGAAAGAATGTCGCGTTTAAAGCCTTATCAGTGGATGCCGGTGGTGTTCTCGTCACGCCGGCCAGAGCGGTCCACGACGTCTACGCCGATCACGCCAAAACGTACGGCTTTTCCGACGTCACGCCCGAATCTGCCAAGAAAGCGTTTAAAAGCGTCTTTTCCACGCCTCTGAGCGAAAACGAATTGCGGTACGTCGGCGACGGACGCGAATCGTTTTGGAAAAAATGCGTCTTTGCCGCACTAAACGTCGACGCGTCTAACGAAGACTCTTTAAAACGAGGCAACGAGTGTCTCGACGCGCTCATGAAATTTTACGAACAACCCGAAAATTGGGCCGTCGCCCCAGGTGCCATCGATGCCTTCCGTCGCTTGCGCTCGCGAGGCATCAAAGTCGTCGTCACCAGCAACTGGGACGACCGCTTACCGAACATCTTAGAAAAATTAAACATCATCGACGAAGTCGACGCGGTCTACTGCTCCGCCGTCGGCGGTTTCGAGAAACCTCACCCGAACGCGTTCAAACGCTCCTTAGCCGCCATCGATATCACCGACAAAAATGACTTCAAAAGCGTCGTACACGTCGGCGATTCCGACGTCAACGACATCTTCGGCGCCCAAAACGTCGGCATCGGTTACGCTATCAAATGGGGCGGCGACCGAGAGAACGCTCGCGTAACCCCGGCGTTTGATTTCCAAGAGTTGGCGGATGAAATGATTGCCAGCGCGTACGCTTTTGCAGACGATTCGAAGACCACTCGGCGGTACTTTTTTTAAAAGTAGTAGTATTGCGTGTGTAGGTGTGTGTATATGTATATGCATATATATATACGTAGTTCAAATTGTCTCACGTAAGTTGTCTTTAACTGTTTTCGTAACACACACATTTATTATTAGGTGTTTGCTCTTCGGAAAAAAAGTTCATTCCCTCGTTTTTTTTGAATTTTTCCTCAAAAACACTTCGCGTATTTTCTTCTTCTTCTTTACCTTCTTCGCGCGTTTAACGACGACGACGACACCCGAGGACGAACCCCAACCGCGCTGCTCAAAAACGTTGAGAACAACTTTAAAGTGATTTAAATCAGTATCGTCTTCTTCTCATGGTGGCCAAGAACAAAAGTTACGAGGAGTTTTACGAGGAGGAGGAGAAGAAGACGAGTTTTACGAGGACGAAGAACGAGGACGAGGTTTTTTACGAAGACGACGACGAAGAGTTTTCGACGCCTCCGAAAGAACAACAACACGGTAGTTATGTTCAAGAAGCGATCGTGTGCGTGCACACGCTCGTCCACCGGTCGAAGGTAGGCGTCGTCGTCGGTCTTCGCGGGAGAACGATATTTGACATCGAGAGAAGAACCGGAGCGAGCGTCTCTATCTTGCGAGAAGAAGAAGAAGAAGAAGAAGGAAAAGGAGAAGGAGAAGGAAAAGAGGAAAGAGTAAAAGTCGTCTTAACCGGCACGGCGCAAATGTGCAAAGAAGCGGCGAAAATCATCGAAAGCATCTCAGATGGGAACATTATCGACGAGAAGACGACGACCGAAAAAGATGGAAGGAAAGAGACGTACGGACGACGATCGGTATCCGTTTCGAGAGCGGGAGATGGTGAAAAGCTGCTGCGCCCGCTCGAGAAAGCGTTTTTAGGGTGGACGAGGAAAACGGGAGAAGAGAACGAGGTCGAAGATGCATATTCGAGCGGAGAAGAAGATATTATATCCACGGAAGACGGAGAGAACGACGACAACGGCGAGGTAGAGGAATGCTCGTTTAACCACCATCACGCGACGACGACGACGGCGATGACGACAAAGCATCGAAAAACACCGCCCCCGTACGAACGAGACGCGTCGAGGTTCTTCGGAACGCTCTCGACGGCGACAGTGCGAATCCCAGACGCCAAAGTGGCTTTAATTATCGGGAAACAAGGCGCACACATCGAGTTCTTACGACACATGACCGGTTGCTCTTTGAATATGGCGAGCCAGGTTGTGGATGTAGGGGACGTTTTTTTGAATAAGGACGAGCGCGTATTCAAGGCGGCGACGAACATGGCCGAACGCGTTTTGTTGATCGAGAGCACTTCGTTAACAGATGTGGCCAGGTGCGTCGCGCTCGTGGCTGATATCGTCGAAGGCACCTTGTACTTACAATCGAAAAAATCTGGAGGAGTTGGATTTTCGTCCACCGACGACGACGCGATGCCATATATGAAGGAAATTCACGTCTCCATCCGCGAATACGCGAGCGTAATGACGAAAACGACGTTTCGCGTAAAAACGAAAGCGAAAGAAGTGAAGCGCACTTTCACTTCTTCTTCTTCGCAACAACAACAACAACAACAACAACAACAACAACAACAACAACAACAACATCAACATCAACAGTGCACGTCTACAACTTCTTCGCAATCGAGACGCATGTCCACTTCCTCCTCCCCGGAACGGCGTTCCTATCACCAAGAGAACCGCCAGCATCGAGTGCGGCAAGAAAACGAACAACAACAGCACTATTCCTCTTCCTCGTACTACGACTACTACGCAAACCCTCCTTCATTAAAGTTTGATCCAATAACGAACGAGTTATTAGCAGTCGTACCACCTCACGTTGTTTCTGCACCGCCACCACCATCAATCAACGTAGTAAACGTCGACGAAGACAACTATTTTTGCGAAGACGACGAGTCCGACGCGTACAGCACCGACTCCGATTTCGCCGCGTGAGAGAGAACGCGCATCGACGAACGAGAGAAGCGCGCGTTGAACGCGTATATACATACACGAGAAAGAAAGAGAAGAAAAACACAAATCTAACAGACAATGTAATGAACACACACACACACACACACACACACACACACTACGCAAGAGAGCATACAC
>Ga0209306_1001516_pt1 | contig 11066 bp, 10 predicted proteins | sample COGITO_mtgs_1103_3_FD_184793 | JGI IMG/M metagenome (GOLD analysis project Ga0209306, IMG submission 184793) | Pelagic marine microbial communities from North Sea - COGITO_mtgs_110328 (SPAdes) (version 2) | ecosystem: Environmental > Aquatic > Marine > Epipelagic ... | reverse complement strand
CTTTTGTTAATTTTTGAACTGATTATTTGATAATTATAATCATAATTTGTGCTTTCATCATCAAAAGTAACATCACTCATCTTTTCAAATTTAAAGTTATCATTAATATCAGGAAGAAGTGTTCCATTTTGGATTGCTAAGTGAATAAAATCAACCTCTACTTCAGGAATCGATTTAGGCACCTCATATGCCCATAAACTTTTTGATAATTTATTAAAATCAATTTTTTTACTAATGCTTGACTTTAAGAGACCATTAAATACTTCGGGAGAATTAATAAGAACTGGATTAGTATTTTTATTTTTACTACTTTTATCTAAGTATTTAATAAATTTCTTTAAATCAAAGTTTTTTAACAAATCATCAAAATTAATCTTTTTCATTACTCAATCCTAACCCAACTCTAAATCGAAGTCATCTATCTAATATTAAGTAAATCTTGACATTGAATATCAATTATTCAATGTCGTTTGCTTCCGTGTTTGAGGTCAAAAACTTCTCTGCTTCAATGTCGTTTCAATGTCAGGTATTTAATAGTGTTGTATTTACTTATCTTTTTACTTTTAGAATGCGAATGTAATTACCCTTTTCGTACCTACGAAATTTAAAAACCCCAACGGTAGTAATACTTTTGGGGTTTTTTTGTGTTATAAGATTAGGATATGTCAAAAAGATACAGTGGAAAATCGTTCAAAGATTCGAGTGTTAGTAAAAAACCTAAATTAAGCTTAAAAGAAAAAAGAAAACTTAAAAAAGAAAAATCTAAAAAATCTTAAATTTTAGCTCTTTTTTGACTATGTTTTTTGAAGGTAAAATTTTTTGGCCTACTATTTCTACTTTTAAATTTTTTCTTTCCTTTAAAAGCAGAACCTTTTTTATCAAAATCTACTTGCAAATTATCTGATACTTTCTTTCCAAAATATTTTGGATTATTTGTAAAACCAGATGGTTTTGATTTATCTCCAAAACTAGATTTTCTAGAGTCATCTTTTTTAAAGAATTTTTTCTTATCTCCAAAACTAGATTTTCTAGAGTCATCTTTTTTAAAGAATTTTTTCTTATCTCCAAAACTAGATTTTCTAGAGTCATCTTTTTTAAAGAATTTTTTCTTATCTCCAAAACTAGATCTTTTTTCATCTCTAAATTTTCTTTTTTTGTTGTATGGAACTTTGCTTCTTTTTTTTCCTTTTGAATTTTTTCTTAATCCACTTGGTGCAGGTTTGAAATTTGGATCAATCAATTTACTAATTGAGTTCCACATAGATCTATCATCTGGTGTAAGGAATGTTAAGGCAGATCCTTCAGATCCTGCTCTAGCAGTTCTGCCAATTCTATGAACATAATCTTCCGGAACTTGAGGTAAATCATAATTTATAACATGTTGAATTAAAGGAATATCTAATCCTCTTGCCGCAACATCAGTTGCTATCAATATTCTCTTAAGGCCTTTTCTAAATGAAGCAATTACTCGATCTCTTTTACTTTGACGAAGATCTCCATGGATAGCGTCAGCCGAATGACCTTCTTCTTTTAATCGCTTAACCATTTTGTCTGCACTTCTTTTGGTTTTAACAAAAACTAGAATTGATCCTTTTCTGGATAAAAACTGATCTATTAATTCATCGTATTTATTTTCTTTAAAAACTTGAAGGGTTGATTGTTTAATTTTTGCAATAGGAACTGATGTAGATCCTGTAGAAATTCTTTCGGGACTCGTCAGGTATCTCTCTGATATTCTTAAAATATTTTGTGGTAATGTTGCTGAAAATAATAGTGTCTGATGATCTTTAGGTACAAATTTTAATATCATCTCTATTTGTGGTGTAAAACCCATATCTAACATTCTATCTGTTTCATCTAGTACCAAATATTTTGTGGCTGAGAGGTTTAAGCTTTTTCTTTTTAAGTGATCATTAATTCTACCAGGTGTGCCAACTATTATTCTAGATCTATTACTTAGTTGCCTAAGTTGTTTTTGCATAGCTTCTCCACCAATAAGCAATGCTGTCCTGATATTAATCTTATCGCTAATAATGCTTTTAATGGCCCCCATTACCTGAGATGCAAGCTCTCTAGTAGGGCACATAACTAAAGCAAAAGCATTTTTGTCTAGTATTAATTTATTAATTAGAGGAATGCTAAAAGCTAAAGTTTTTCCTGTTCCAGTTTGTGCTGTTCCTAAAATATCTTTACCTTCTAAAGCTACTGGTATAGCCATACTCTGAATAGGGGTAGGCTTTGTAAAATTCATTTTTTGTAATGAATTTTTTAACGAATCTTCAATCTTTAATAATTTAAAATTTTCCATTTGATTGTTTAGATTTTTTAAAACTTAAGGAGATGTGCTCTTAATCCTTTAATACGTCTAACTTATATAGCGATATCTATACGTTTTTATAACAATCACAAGAACTGAATTTTTAATTGAAGTACAGCTAGTGAGTAAATAATAGCTTTTTTTAAGTTTTCAAATGACTCAATTCATGTATAAGAACCACAAATTATGAGTAACAATATTCGAAACATCACAATTATTGCCCACGTTGACCATGGTAAAACAACCATGATCGACAACTTAATGAAACAAAGTGGTTCATTCAGAGAAAATGAAGTTGTTGATGAAAGATTAATGGATTCTGGCGAGCTAGAAAAAGAAAGAGGTATCACTATTTTAGCTAAACCAGCATCAATAGATTGGCAAAACTCAAGAGTAAATATTATAGATACACCAGGTCACAGAGACTTTGCGGCTGAGGTTGAGAGAGTTTTAAGTATGGCTGATGGTGCTTTATTACTTATAGACTCTGCAGAGGGTGTAATGCCTCAAACAAAATTTGTACTAGCAAAAGCTCTTAAACAGGGGTTAAAGCCTATCGTCGTCATTAACAAACTAGATAAAGCAGACCAAAGAGCCAATGAAGTTTTGGATGAAACTTTTGATTTATTTGTGAGTTTAGATGCTAATGAAGAACAGTTAGATTTTCCAGTCATGTATGCAAGTGGTAGATCTGGTTGGGCTAGTAAGGAAGTTGATGGGCCAAGAGAAAATCTACACCCGCTATTGGATTTAATTATTGAACATGTAAAACCTGCAGAACTTGACAAAACAAAACCTTTTGCAATGCTGTCTACGCTTTTATATGCAGATAGTTTTTTAGGAAGAAGTTTAGTTGGAAGAATATCTCAAGGAACAGCAAAAGCTAATCAACCGATTAAGGCTATAAATTTAAAGGGCGAAAAAGTAGATGAAGGAAAATTAACTAAAATTTTTCGTTACGAAGGAACAAAAAAAGTGCCAATAGAAGTTGGTGAAGCTGGTGATATTGTTGTCATTGCAGGGCTAGAAAAAGCAAATGTAGCTGATACCATATGTGATCCAGAATTAAATGATCCCATCCCTGCAACACCTATAGATCCACCAACTATGTCTATTACAATAAGCGTCAATAGTTCTCCACTAGCAGGTACTGAGGGTAAAAAATTAACTAGCACCCAAATCAGAGATAGATTAGTTCAAGAGGCTCAAAATAATGTTGGAATTACTTTTTCTCAAAATGAAAATGTAGACTCTTTTGTAATTAGTGGTCGTGGAGAATTGATGCTTGAAATTTTACTTACTCAAATGAGACGTGAAGGTTTTGAAATGACAGTAAGCCCCCCTAAAGTTTTATATCAACAAGATGAGGCTGGAAATAAATTAGAACCTATTGAAGAAATTACTGTTGACTTAGATGAGGAATTTTCTTCAAAAATAATTGACTCGATGAATAGAAGAAAAGGAAAGTTGCTGGATCTCAAGGATACAGGCAAAGATAAAAAAAGATTAATTTTTCATGCACCAACTAGGGGTTTGATGGGTTACACAAGTAGATTTTTGACCTTAACAAAAGGTACTGGTGTAATAAATAGAATTTTTCATGGTTATGGAAAATTTGAAGGTGAAATGGATGGAAGAAAAAATGGTGCTTTAATTTCAATGGCCACTGGTAAAGCGGTTGCTTTTGCAATATTTAATCTACAGGCAAGAGGTGAGATGTTTGTAACTCACAATGACCCAGTTTATGAAGGTATGATAGTGGGCTTAGCACCAAAACCAGGTGATATGATCATCAATGTCATGAAGGGTAAACAATTAACAAATATGAGAACACAAGGTACTGATGAAAATGTAGTACTCACACCAGTGAGAAAAATGTCAATTGCAGAACAATTAAGTATGCTAAATACTGATGAAGCACTCGAGATTACTCCAAAATCTCTTAGATTAAGAAAAGCTATACTTAATCCAAATGAAAGAAAGAAAAACGAAAAGTCTAGTACACCTCTCTAATTAAAAATTTTTCCAACAACATACAAACTTAAAGCAACTGCAGGACCAATTCCAAAAGCAAACAATAATGTTCCTAAACCTACAGTACCACCCAAATACCACCCAATAGACATGACTGTGATTTCGAGAGTTGCTCTAACAACAGCAATTGGAAAATTTGTTTTTTTTTGTAATCCTATCATCAGGCCATCTCTTGGCCCTGCTCCTAAATTCGCAATCAAATAAATTCCACCACCTAAACCCACTGTTAGTACAGCTGCTACAGCTAAAAAAATTTGGGGAATAAAATCTTTAGGTGTAGGTACAAACCTAATACAAATATCAATCATAAGGCCAATGATCAGAGCATTTAAGATTGTTCCCATTCCAGGTTTTTGACTTAAAGGCACCCAAAGAATTAATAACAAAATACTAATGATTATAGTTATTGCTCCAACAGAAAGACCAACATTCAAATGAATTCCTTGTGCAAAAACAGACCATGGTGAAGCTCCTGCAGCTGAAACTATTAATAATCCCTCACCAAGACCAAATAAGGTTAATCCAAAACATAAAAAAAATAATGTAGAAATTTTTGGTTTTAAATTTAAAGGTTTATCTGAGCTCCATGAAACTCTCGGAACATTTTTTATAGACAAAAACATACTTTGACTAATTATACACTTTCACAAGAAAAGAAAGTCTATTATTCTTAATTTTAATATGAAAAAAATTTTTATAAACATTATTCTTTTTCTTTTATTATCATCGAATTTAAATGCTCATGTTTCTCATTATAAAGATTTTAAAAAAATTGAAATGGAAATTTTTCGAAATAATGAATTGATTGGATATAATTATTATTTTTTTACAAAAAAAAATAATGAGATACAGGTAACTAATCAAATTAAAATTACTGTAAAATTACTTGGAACAATAATATTTGATGTGGAGGGCTATGGAGAGGAAAAATATATTGATGATAAATTAATTTCTTTTAATTCAAAAACCAAACAGAATAAAAAACAAAAGTTTGTAAACCTGTCGTTAAATGAAGAAAAAAATAGATTTATCATAAAAGGTTCTTCTTTTTCAGGGGAAGCTAATATAAAAAATGTAGTGGGGAATTGGTGGAATCATAAAATACTCCAGGCTGAAAGCCAAATTAGTCCAGTTTCTGGCAGTATAAAAAAACAAGTTGTAACATTTGTTACCAAAGAAAAGATTGAATTATATGGAAAAAGTTATGAAGCTGATCGCTTCACTCTAAAATCTAAAAATTTAGATCTTCCTGATGATAAAAAATTAAATTTTGATATTTGGCTTGAAAAAAACACAGGCTTAATTCTTAAAGTAAAATATTCAAGAATGGGTGATTGGGAGTATAGATTAAAAAGTTTTGAATAGTTTTTATTTACCCGCTACAACCATACCTTCTATTAACATTGTTGGAGAATTAGTTGAATACTTAAATTCAAGATCATCGGCTATAGTAATATTTTTAAATATATCTTTAAAGTTTCCTGCAATAGTAATTTCACTAATGGGATATTTAAATACACCATTTTCAACTACAAATCCTGTTGCTCCTACAGAATAGTCTCCTGTAACTAAATTGCTTCCATGTCCAATTGTTTCTGTAATATATAAAGTTCTTTTATTTAACTTTAAAAGGTCTTGGTACGAAATAGATCCTTTTTCAAAAAATAAATTACTAGTTCCATCACGTCTGCCATTTGATTTTAAATTCAATTTTTTTCCGTTGTAAGTATCTACTAGATAGTGTTTTAAAACGCCATCATCTACTAATTTTAATTCTTCTGTTTTAACGCCCTCTGAGTCAAAATATCGTGAGCCAAGGCCTTTAACTATATCTGGTTTGTCAAAAATATTTATCGATTTTGCAAATATATCCTCATTCATCTTGTCTTTTAAAAATGAAGTGCCTCTTGCTATAGAAGAAGATGAGATTGCACTAGCAAAAGTACTTAATATTCCTTTTGAAATTCTTCTATCAAAAATGATACTAATTTTTTCACTTTCTATTTTTTGAGGATTTAATTTTTGAATTGTTTTTTTTGCAGCCATTCTCCCAATTTGTTTAGGTTTCGACATATCATTTAGATGACACACATTTGTGAACTCATAATCTCTTTCCATATTGTTAGAAACTTTCGCAACAGCAACGCATGAGGCTGAAAAAGATGAGGATTTATATCCATTTAAAAAACCATCACTATTAGCTAAAATAAAATTTGATTTACTCTCTGAAAAGCCTGATTCAGTATTAATAATTTCTTTCTTTTCAAATGCAGAATCTTCAACTTCTTTTAAGTACTCTATCTTTTCATCGTTTTCTATATGATCATCATCGTATAAATTTAGATCATTAATTTCTTTAGCTAATAAATCTTTGTCTGGTAAAGAATTAAACTCATCTTCTGGAGTAATCTTTGTAGTTTCAATGCATCTCTCGATTAAAGTTTTAATATTATTTTCTGTTAAATTTGATGAAGAAATACTAGATTTTTTTTTTCCTATATAGGTTGTTAATGTAATGCCTAAATTATCTGACCTTTCAGACTCATCTAATTTTTTATTTCTAAAATTAACAGTCTCAGAAACAGAATGTGTTACTAGTGCAGTTGAGTCTGTAGCGCCTAATTTTTTTGCAAAATCTAAACAAAAAGATGCTGTTTTTTCTAAATGATTTTGATCTTTAACCATATGATTTATAATTGAGTTCCACCTACAGTCATTTTATCTATCAAAATAGAAGGTTGGGCCACTCCTACTGGAACTCCTTGTCCTGCTTTTCCACATGTTCCAATTCCTGGATCAAGCATCATATTATTACCAACTAATGAAACTTCTTTTAAAATTGATGGACCATCTCCAATTAAAGTTGCTCCTTTTATAGGAGATCCTATTTTACCATTTATAATCTCATAAGCTTCTGTACAATTAAATACAAATTTACCTGAGGTAATGTCAACCTGACCACCACCAAAACTCACTGCAAAAATTCCCTTGTCTACTGACTTAATCATTTCTTCCTGAGAATACTTTCCATTTAACATCATTGTGTTTCTCATTCTTGGAAGAACAACATGTTTATAACTTTCTCTTCTTCCACTCCCTGTTGATCTGGTACTCATTAATCTTGCATTGAGACGATCTTGCATAAAATTTTTTAATATACCATTTTCAATTAAGACTGTTTTTTCTGTTGGAGTTCCCTCATCATCAATTGTTAAACTACCTCTCCTATTGTGTAGAGTTCCATCATCAACAATCGTAACTCCTTCGCTAGCAACTCTTTGACCCATCAAATTATGGAATGCTGAAGTTTTTTTTCTGTTAAAGTCTCCTTCTAAACCATGACCAATTGCTTCATGAATTAATATTGCTGGCCATCCAGGACCTAGAACTACTTTCATTTCTCCAGCAGGAGCAGCTTTGCTTTCTAAATTTACTGAAGCAATTCTAAAAGCTTCATCACACACTTTTTTCCAATTATTATTTTTAAGATACTCGTCATAAGATTGTCTTCCACCAATTCCATAGACGCCCGTTTCTTTTTTTCCATTTTTTTCCAACATTACGGAAACGTTGAAACGTATCAAGGGCCTTACATCTGTTAATACTTCCCCGCCTGCCCTAATGATCTCAATTGATTTATGTTCTCCAGCAAAACTAGCAGTAACTTGTTGAACAATACCTCCTTTTGCTCTTGTATAATTATTTACTTCTTTCAGTAATTCCAGTTTAGAGTTGAGTGATTTCTCTTCAATTGGGTTAATATCTTTATATAGTTTTTCATTTGTCTTAGGAATTTCATGGTTATAAATACCTTTTTTTGATTTTAAAGTTGAACTTAAATTATTTGCAGATTGCTTAAGTGAATTTTTTGAAATTTCATTTGAGTGAGAATATGCAACAACTTCTCCAGTCACAGCTCTTAACCCATAACCTAAATCAGAGCTATAGCTAGAACTCTTAATCTTATTGTCATCAAGCACAATAGACTCACTTTTTGAGTTTTCTAAATAAAGTTCACCATCATCACACTTATTTAAAGTCTCAGATATAACAGCTTCAGCATCTTTTCTACTAAGATCTGTTTTAGAAAAAAAATCATTCATATATATAAAGTAATATTTGTCTCTTTTTTATCAACTGTTGTAATTAGCACATGTACAAACTAATCATTTTTTACTAATTATATAGATATAATTTATGAAAGTTTATTATAATGAATCTTGTAGCATTTGTAGAGCTGAAATAAATCTCTATAAAAAGCAAAATATAAAAGAAATTGAGTGGATTGATATTACTAATAATTCAATTGCAGAAAAAGATACAACAAAAGACAGTAAAACTCTTCTAAGACGACTACATGTTGAGGAAAATGGAAAAATATTTGGAGGTGCTGAGGCCTTCTTGCTTGTCTGGAAAAAAATCCCAAAGTATAAATTTCTTTATACTTTTTTAAAACTCCCCATAATTTTTAATCTTTTTAACTTTTTTTACGAGATAGTAGCTTTTTTTTTATTCTACAAAAATAGAAAACAACTAAAAAAAAATTAGTTCAGTATCAACAACAACAAATGACTTGTGAAAGACATCAATACAACAAAAAAAGTAAATACAACTAAATACATTAGGGTAATAATTAAATTTCTAAATCTTCTAAGCCTTACAAAATTTATATCATCTAAGTCTGATATATCTCTTTTGCCAACTACAGGGTAATCGTAGGAATATCTCCATACTGATTTTTGAAGCCGATCGTCAATACTATTATAATACTCAATCCAAGATACAATATACCTAAAAATCAAATATAATATTATTAGTGTAAGCGTGGTTGAGATCATCTTTATATTAAATTATATTGATTAAATGAGAATTTTCATATTAATTTTTTTCATGCTTTTAACTGCTGTACATTCAGATAATTTAGATCAAAAAAATAAATTAGATAAGTTGTTTAAACAGTTGGCAAAAATCAATAATTCTAAAACTGCAGAACAATTAGAAAAAAAAATTTGGCTAATCTGGAACCAGCATCCAAATAATTTAAAGTTAACAGATAGACTAGAACTTGGAACAGAACTGATGCACTATGGTAACTATGATTATGCATTAGAGGTTTTTAATAATATTATTTATACTGACCCTAAATGGTCTGAGGCTTGGAACAAAAGAGCTACTTTATTTTTTTTAATGAAGGATTATAAATCATCTCTTAAAGATATTGATAAAGTTTTGGGTCTTGAGGTTAGACATTTTGGTGCATTATCTGGTCAAGCTAGAATTTACATCAAACTGAAAGAATATGAAAAAGCTATTTTAAGTTTAAAAAAAGCTTTAGAATTTTATCCATCATTTAGGAGTGGAGAGTTAATCCCTGAAATAGAAAAAATAATTAAAGAACAAATTATATAGCTATTCTTTTTTTTCTCTTTTTTTAGCAATTAACTGAGTTAAAGAATCAACCATTAAATCTGAGGCTTTAAAAATTTCATTAGGCTTAAACTCATGAGATGAATTCTTTTCTGGATTTGTTTTATCTTCAATAACAATACCTTCATCTGGTGAGTTATTTTTAATATATATTAGAAGTAACCACTCCTCATCTTCGGACTCGTCCCACTTAATAAAAATTTCTCCTGTTTCAAATCTTCGATCAATACATCTGAAGATAGACATATTTCTAGTTATATGTCGTTTGTTAAGTTGAAATGCTAAACTAGCCGCACTTCTATAAAAACTTTCTAACGAAAGTTCAATTTTTTGTCTGGCGAGTACATATTCTTTTTCCTTATTTAATAATGTTTGTCTATCTTCATCTCCTTGAATTTTTATTCCTAATGCTTCTACTCTTTCTCTAATTTTTTGATCTCTTATAATTCTATATTTCTCTTTAAGTTTATCTATTCTTTCTTGTAATCCAGAGTAGTCTTCTCTTTTTTCTTTAAGTGAAATTCTTTCAAGTTTTTCAAGCTCTTTGACCTCTCTTATTCTAAATCTCTCAATTTGTTTTTCTAATCTTAACTGTTTTAAAAACTGTTTTTGTTTTTCAGCTTGTTCAATTCTAAGTAAGGCTTGCTCCTTACGTAAGAACAATCGTATATCTCTAACTCTTTCTTTTTCTAATTTAATTTCATCTTTTAAAGATTTTTCTTTAATTTTTGTTAATTGTTGTTCTTCTTCGAGTTTTTGTTTTTGTAAAAAAATTCTTTCTTTCTCTTTCTTTTCAATTTCTTCCAGCTTTTTTTTTCTTTTATCCTCTAGTTTTAATATTTTATAATTTAGGATAATATTTTCAATTTTATCAAAGAAACTTTGTATATATTTTTCTAAACTAAAACTAATCTTGATTTTAAAGTTAGGCTTTAAAAAATTCTGTAGCTGTATTATTTTAACTACTAAGTTTTCTCTTTTTTTTATAACAAACTTTTTTGAAATAGGTTTCTTCCTAATAGGCTTTCTTTTAATAGGTTTCTTTCTAATAGGCTTTTTTCTAATAGGTTTTTTTCTAATAGGTTTCTTTCTAATAGGCTTTTTTCTAATGGGTTTCTTTCTAATGGGTCTTTTTTTAGATGAATTTTTTTTCATTTTTTACGATTTTATGTACCTAAGATTTATCAATTTATTTTTGATAAATATAGTCCCTTGTAGAAGGTGTAGATGTATAATTTTTTGTCAATTGAAACTGATACACAACCTGATCTCCCCACTTAAAAGCTAT
>Ga0209306_1001501_pt1 | contig 11127 bp, 10 predicted proteins | sample COGITO_mtgs_1103_3_FD_184793 | JGI IMG/M metagenome (GOLD analysis project Ga0209306, IMG submission 184793) | Pelagic marine microbial communities from North Sea - COGITO_mtgs_110328 (SPAdes) (version 2) | ecosystem: Environmental > Aquatic > Marine > Epipelagic ... | reverse complement strand
TTAAGTTATTTGGAGCAACTATTTTTGAAGTTGAGAGTTATGGTGAGGAAAAATATATCAAAGATAAATTAATTTCTTTCAATTCAAAAACTCGTCAAAATAAAAAAGATAAATACGTTCAGCTAAAGTTAAACGAAGAAAAAAATGAATATGATATTAAAGGGTCATCTTACACAGGAAGTGCATCAATCGAAAACGTTATTGGAAATTGGTGGAGTCATAAAATTCTGCAAACAAACTCTCAAATAAGTCCAATTTCAGGAAGCATTAAAGAGCAAATAGTTACTTTTATTGGAAAAGAAAAAATTGAATTATATGGAAAAACCCATGAAGTAGAGCACTTTAAATTAACATCAAAAGACATGTCTATTCCTAAAGATAAGAGATTAAATTTTGATATTTGGTTTGATAAAAAAAATGCTTTAATTCTTAAAGTTGCTTATTCTCGAATGGGAAACTGGGAATACAGAGTTAAAAAATTTGAATAAATTTATTTAATCATCTTTTTGAAAAGATCATTGGCGCTTATCCAGCCAGCTTCAAGTCTTGGTCCCACAAACCAATCTGCACATACTCCTATATTTAATGATGAGTTCCAATAACTTTTTATATTTAAAGGATTTGGGTTTGATGAATATTTCCATCCATGATTAAGAGAAAATAATATTTTAGTTTTTTTAATACCGGTAAGTTTAAAAAAATGATCAATCAATTTTTTTGAATTGATATTTTTATTTTCTCTATTTTTGTTAATCTTTTTATTTGCCCAATTATGAGTACTTTGCAAAGTCCATAAATCTTGATCACTTTTAAATCTTTTTTTACTATTTTCTTTTGCTGCCCAACCTAAAACTTTATCATCAAATAAATAGCTACTCACATTTTTATTTGTTTTTTTAATTACTAACATAATCGTAATATTAGCATCCATTTTAACTTTCATTTTGATAAATGGAGCTTTTATAAATTTTTTTGATAACTTTTTTAATTGAGCAAATGGACAAGTTAGAATTAATTTTTCATAAATCTTTTTATTTCCATCAGAAAAAGTAAGAACCCATTTTTTTTCACTATAATCAATTTTTTTTAATTCTGTTTGAAAATAACATTTGATATTTTTTAAAAGATATTTGCTGATATCGTTATTTCCTTTTCTACCTATTATTTTTAAATGATTTTTATTTTCTTTTTTAACTTTATTTAGAAATAAATGGTTGCCGCTCCACTTTTTTAATATTTTTTTATTTATTAAATTGTTAATAAATTTTTTAAATGCAGGGCTTTTTGGTGAAATATATTGTGTTCCATGATCAAATCCTTTGGTTTTATCTAATCTTTTAAAAGAAGATCTGCCACCTGGTCCTCTTGCTTTATCAAATAAATCAACAGAGTGTTTTTGGGATAATAGATGAGCGATAGTTGCGCCTGAAATTCCTGAGCCGATTACACAATATCTGCTCATTTACCAGCAACGGTCATGCCATCAATCATCATAGTAGGTGAATTAACCGAGTATTTAAATTCTAAATCATTTGCTAATGTAATGTTTTTAAACATTTCATTAAAGTTTCCAGCTATTGTAATTTCATTTACTGGATATTTAAACTCTCCATTTTCAATCAAAAAACCATTAGCTCCTACTGAGTAATCACCTGTTACAAGGTTTGTTCCATGACCTATGGTTTCAGTAACATATAAAATTTTAGAATGACTTTTTAGCAAGTCGTCATAATTGATATTTCCATTTTCAAAATAAAGATTAGTGCTTCCACCACTTCTTCCATTAGATTTTAATTTTAATTTTTTTCCATTATAGGTATCCACCAAGTAATTAATCAGAACCCCATCACTTACTAATTTTAATGTATCTGACCTAACCCCTTCAGAGTCAAAACACTTTGAACCCATACCTTTAATCAAATCAGGCTTATCAATAACATTAATTAAATTTGAAAAAATTGGTTGGTTTAATTTATCTTTAAGGAACGATGTTCCTCTTGCAATAGCTGATGCTGATATCGCACCTGCAAAAGAACTTAAAAATCCTTTAGAAATTCTTTTATCAAAAATAATACTTAGTTTATCACTACCAATTTTTTTAGGATTGAGTTTTTTTATAGTTTGCTCAGCTGCATTTTTTCCAAGTTCAGAAGGATTAGAAATATCATTTAAGTGACATTTACTTGTAAATTCATAGTCTCTTTCCATGCTATTTTCATTTTTTGCAACAGCAACACAAGAAGCTGTAAAAGAAGATGATTTGTAACCATTACAGAAACCATCGCTATTAGCTAAAATAAAGTTTGATTTATTTTGTGTAAAACCCGACTCTGTATTTATGATTTTTTTATCAATCGAAGCTGTTTCTTCTAACTCTTTCAAATAGTCGATTTTTTTATCATTTTCTATATGTGATTGATCATACAAGTTAAGATCTTTAATATTTTTGGCTAATAAATCTTTATCAGGAAGAGAGTTAAATTCATCATCAGGTGTAATTTTTGTAGTTTCAAAACATTTTTCAATTAATGTTTTTAAATTTTCATCTAATAAATTTGAGGAAGTTATTGATGATTTTTTTTTACCTAAATAAGTCTCTATACTTATTGCTAAACTATCAGATCTATTAGACTCATCTAAAACTTTATTTCTAAAACTAACTGTTTCAGAAATTGAATTTCCAACAGTTACGCTTGCATCTGTTGCTCCAAGCTTTTTAGCTAGATCTAAGCAAAAAGAAGCTTTTGATTTTAAATACTCTTCATCTTTAATCATGATTTAGAGTTTTGTTCCTCCTACGGTCATTTTATCAATTAAAATTGAAGGTTGTGCTACTCCAACTGGCACACCTTGACCTGCTTTACCGCAAGTTCCAATACCTGGATCCATCATCATATCGTTTCCAACCATTGATACTTCTTTTAAAATTGAAGGACCATCTCCTATTAAAGTTGCACCCTTAATTGGTGAACCAATTTTTCCATTATTTATTTCATAAGCTTCTGTACAATTAAAAACAAATTTTCCTGATGTAATATCTACTTGTCCTCCCCCAAAACTTACTGCGAATATTCCTTTGTCAACTGACTTAATCATTTCATCTTGAGTTTGATTTCCGCTCAACATCATTGTGTTTCTCATTCTAGGTAGCACAATATGTTTGTAACTTTCTCTTCTTCCACTGCCCGTAGATCTAGTATTCATTAGTCTGGCATTTAATCTATCTTGCATGAAATTTTTTAAAATTCCATTTTCAATTAGAACTGTTCTTTCTGTAGGAGTACCTTCATCATCAATAGTCAAACTACCTCTTCTTTTATCAATAGTTCCATCATCAACAATTGTAACTCCTTCGCTTGCAACTTTTTGGCCCATTAGATCATGAAATGCTGATGTTTTTTTTCTATTAAAATCGCCTTCTAAACCATGGCCAATAGCTTCATGAATCAATATAGCTGGCCAACCTGGGCCTAAAACAACTTTCATTTCACCCGCTGGAGCTGGCTTACTATCTAAATTAACTGTAGCAATTCTGAGCGCTTCTTCACAAACATTTTTCCAATTATCATTTTTTAAATATTCATCATAAGATTGTCTTCCACCTATCCCATAAACACCCGTTTCTTTTCTTCCATTTTTTTCAAGCATTACAGAGACGTTAAATCGTATTAAAGGACGAACATCCGTTAAAGCTTCACCCCCAGATCGAATTATTTCTATAGATTTTTGCTCTCCACTAAAACTAGCTGTAACTTGTTTAACTGTTGAATCTTTTTTTCGCAGATAGTCATTTACATTATTTAAAACTTCTAGTTTTGCATCTAATGTTTTTTGTTCAATAGGATTAATATCATCATAAAATTTATTATTACTTTTTGAAATTTCATGATTATAGGTTCCTTTAATTGATTTAAGAGTAGATTGTAGATTTTTTGCTGAATTTTTTAATGCATCTTTTGATATTTCATTTGAATGAGAATAAGCAACTACCTCGTTAGAAACTGCCCTAAACCCAAATCCCAGATCAGAACTATAATTTGAACTTTTAATTTTATTATCATCTAATAAAATTGATTCAGACTTTGAGTTTTCAAAATATATCTCTCCATCATCACAATTTTTTAAAGTTTCAGATACAATTTCATCTACATCTTTTCTGCTTAAGTCAGATTTATCAAAAAAATTACTCATAGACAGTACATAGTTGTTTGTATGTAATTTTCAATGGATGATTTAACACATGTACAATATTTAATCTGACATGTAATTATAACCAATAATGAAAGTCTATTTTAACAATTCATGTAAAATATGTCGGTCTGAAATAAATCTATATAAAAAAGAGAATATTTCAGAAATAGACTGGATTGATATTACAAATAATTCAAGTGCTGAAAAAGAAACGTCAAAAAAAGATAAAGAACTTTTAAGAAGACTTCATGTTAAAGATGGTGGTAAAGTTATTGAAGGAGCAGAAGCTTTTCTTTTTGTATGGAAAAAAATTCCTAAATATAACTTTTTGTACAAGTTTTTTAAACTTCCAATAATTTTTCAAATTTTCAAATTCACTTATGAAATTATTGCCTATTTCTTATATTTAAAAAATAAAAAACAGTTAAGAAGCTAGCTTGTAAAATATAATAAAATTTTGCTTAATAAAGACATAGAGGCAATAAACATAATCATGACAACTGAATACATTAAAGTAATAATCTTATTTTTTTTTCTTCTTAATCTTATAAAATCTTTATCATCTAAATCAGAAATATCTCTTTCACCAACTACATGATAATCATAACTCCAACGCCACGTAGAGTCTCCAAGTCTGGGGTCTAGATTATTAAAATAAGTTATCCAAGAAAGAACATACTTTAAGATTAGATACAGAATTAACATTGTAATTGTTCCAAAAAACATTCAAGATATTACTTAATTTATTTAGATAATTTAATTGTTATTTTTAGACCTTTTTCTAGCAATAAGTTGAGTTAGCGAGTCTACCATCGTGTCTGATGCTTTAAATATTTCATTATTTTTAAACTCATGAGAAATATTTTTTTCAGGGTTTGTCTTATCTTCAATAACTATTCCTTCATCTGGAGAGTTATTTTTAATATAAATTAATAATAGCCATTCCTCATCAGGTGACTCATCCCATTTTACAAAAATTTCTCCTGTCTCAAACCTTTTATCAATACATCTAAAAATAGACATATGTCTTGTGATGTGTCTTTTATTTAACTGAAATACTAAACTACTTGCGCTACGATAAAAACTTTCAAGAGCAAATTCTATTTTTTGTCTTGCTATTGTATATTCTTTTTCTTTTTGAAGTAATGTTTCTCTATCTTCATCACCCTGTAATTTTACTCCAAGAGACTCTACTCTTTCTTTAATTTTCTGATCTCTAATTATTCGATATTTTTCTTTTAATTTTTCTATCCGCTGTTGAAGACCAGCATAATCATCTCTTTTTTCTTTAAGGGATATTCTTTCAAGTTTTTCTAATTCTTTAACTTCTCTAATTCTGAATTTTTCAATTTGTTTTTCTAATCTTAATTGTTTTAAAAATTGTTTTTGTTTTTCAGCTTGCTCTATTCTCAATAAAGCTTGTTCTTTTCTAAGGAAAATTTTTATATCTTTCGCTCTTTCTCTATCTAATTTTACCTCATCTTTTAAAGCCTGCTCTTTAAGTTTAAGTTTTAATTCTTCCTGTTTTTGTTTTTCATTTTCAAGATTAATTTTTTCTAATCTTTCTTTTTCTAATTTTTCTAATTTTAATCGTCTAGCTTCATCTTTTTTAGTTTCTTTGTAATCAGAAATTGTATTAGCTATCTTATCAAAAAAAGCTTGGATGTATTTTTCGATGCTAAAATTAATCTTAAAGTTTATTTGAGGTTTTAAAGAGTTTTGAAAATTTATCATTTTCAAAATAAAACTTTCTTTTTTTATTTTTTTAGTTTTTTCTTTAAATTTTGTCTTTTTAAATTGTTTTTGAGACTTTTTAAGTTTTTTAACACTTTTCTTTTTAACTGGGCTTTTCTTTTTAACTGAGCTTTTCTTTTTAACTGGGCTTTTCTTTTTAACTGGGCTTTTCTTTTTAACTGGGCTTTTCTTTGTTTTTGATTTTTTCATGTTCAAGAAATTTATTTCTATCAATTATTTATTGATAAATATAGTCTCTTGTAACTGGTGTTGATGTATAATTTTTTGTTAATTGAAACTGATATACAACCTGATCTCCCCACTTAAATGCCATTTCACAACCAGCTAAATAAAACTCCCACATTCTATAAAACTTCTCATCAAACATTTGAATAATTTTTTCTTTATTTTGAATACAATTTTCTTTCCAATGTCTAAGTGTATGTGAATAATGAAGTCTTAACACCTCTATATCAGCAACAATTAAACCAGCTTTTTCAATAGGAGTGGTCACTTCACTTAAGCTAGGAGTGTATCCTCCCGGAAAAATATACTTAGTTATCCATGGATGGGGGTCTCTTGGTGGATTTACTGATCCAATTGTGTGTATTAAAGACACTCCATCATCATTTAGTAATTTATCTATTTGCTTAAAAAATTTTTTATAAAATTTTCTACCCACGTGCTCAAACATTCCAACACTTACTATCCTATCAAATTTTTCATTTAGCTCTCTATAATCAACTAATTTAAAGGTTAATTGATTCTCCAAATTAAGTTCCTTTGCTTTTTTATTACAATAATTAAACTGATTTTCTGACAATGTTATGCCGGTAACCTCACAGTTAGCACTTTTTGCAATATCAATTGCAAGAGACCCCCATCCACAACCTATATCAAGAACTTTTTGATTTGATTTAATGTTAAGTTTTTTAATTATATGTTGAATTTTATTATTTTGAGCTACCTCCAAGGAGTCATTTACATCTTTAAAATATGCACAAGAATATTGTCTTTTAGGGTCTAAAAATAAATCATAAAGATCATCTGAAATATCATAATGATGAGACACATTCATTTTAGATTTTTTGATAAAATTAAAATTTGTTAAATACCTATAAGATCCTCTTAATCTATTTATTAAATAACTAAAAAAATTAAGTTCGCTTCTTCCAAAATTCATTAATGCTAAATTTAAAAAATCTGTAAGACTTCCATTTTCAATCACAATATCACCATCAGTATAAGCTTCACCAAAGTACAGATCTGGATGAAATAATAATTTGTAATGAAGTTTCTTATTTAAGATTTTAACTTTAATTGGATTATCATTTTTTGGGTTTCCAATAATATAATTTTTTGAGTTTGCATCTACTAAAATAAAACCATCTTTTTTAAAAACAGAATTTAGAAATCTTGCTAATTGCATTTTACGCTACCATTGTAGATTTTGTTAAAAAATTTAATTTTTCTAATTCATTAATCAAATCTTTTTCATCTTGTGATTTTAAAATTGATAATGGTGGTAAAACATTTTTATAAATACCATTAGTTTTAGAATAATAGGAATGAAGAGCTGATATTAGATTGTATTTTTCAAAAACATTTCTAATATCACATAACTTTTGATCACTAGTTTGTTCTTTTTTGTCACAAAAATCATCATAAACTTTTCTAGCTAATGCAGATGTGACATTACAAGTAGCAGTAATAATGCCTGAACATCCTAGATTAAGACCTTTTAATAATTTTGACTCTGAACCTGGCATAACTGAAAAGTTATCTATTTTTAGATTTTCAAAAAGATTATATGAACTATCTTTAACTCCTATGATTTGTTTAGGAAATTGTTTCACTAGTTCCTGAACACACTCAACAGTAAATTTATAACCACATAATTTTTCAAAATTATAAAGTATTATTTCACTTTCTGGGTTTGCATCAATAATTTTAGTATAGTAATTAATTACATCTTTATCTCCAAACTTATAAAAAGCTGGGGGCATAATTAAAAATTTTTTAAAATTTAATGTATTAGAAACGTTCATTAAATTTATAGTTTCGCCAAGTGAATTCAAACCAGTACCTATTATAAATTTTTCTTTATATTTGCTTTTTGTTAAGTGGTTTAATAAGTCAATTTTTTCTGAGATTGGAATAAGTTGAGCTTGACCTGTGCTACCAAACACTGCAATTCCATGGCACCCTTGATCTATAAGCTTTTCAGCATGACTGATTGTTCTTTTTGCATTTAGGGTCAAATCATCATTCAAAATCGACATTGATGCCGCGTAAATGCCATTAATTTTGCTCATATTAAAAATTTATATAAAAATAAACATTAGTAAAGTTTATAAATTTATTATGAGGATATTAGCAATTCAAAATAGAATGGGTATTGGTGATACTGTAATATTTTTGCCCTATATTCAGAAAATTTCAGAAAAATTTAATACCCCAGTAAATCTGTTAGTAAAAAAAAGCTCTAAAGCAGATCAATTTTTAAATCAAACTAATTATATTGATAAAATAATTCATCTTGAGCAAAACAAGAAAAAGGAAAGACATGATGGTTTGGTTGGAGCTTTTAGATTAGCTCAAGATTTAAAAAAATATCAATTTAACAAAGTTTTTATTTTCAATTCATCTTTAAGATTTAACATGGTTGTTAGGCTTGCAGGAATTAGAAATATTTACCAATACCCTCTTTTTACAAAAAAAAACCAGCACATAATTAAACCTGCTGTTAAATTAATTAAAAAAAGTTTAAATGTAGAAGTAAATAATAATCCTCAAATAGATATAGATGAAAATTTAGTAAAATTAGCGATTTCAAAATATAATATTAATAAAAAAGAACTTAACATTCTTCTTGCAATAGGTGGATCTGGGCCAACTAAAAGAATTCCAGCTAATACTTTTTTATCAGTAATGAAAAAAATTACTAATGTAAAAAAATGTAATTTTTTTTTGGCTACTGGAAAAGATGAGGAAGAGCAAAAAATTTTAAGTCAAATAATGAGTTCAGAATTTAAAGAAAAATGTATTCCACTTGATCATTTAACAATACATGAAACTTTGCCAATTATTAAAAATTGTAATGCTTCAATTTGTAATGATACTGGTTTTGGTCATATATCATCAGCACTAGGAATTAAAACAATTACTCTGATGGCTGATACCCCATTAATATATGGATCCTATAGTTCAAATATGTACCCCATAATTCCTGATGGAGAAACTTCTGTAGGTCACGATACTCTTGGAAAAGATAAAATTAATCCTGAAAAAATTTATAATAAATTAATATCAATTATAAATTAGGAAATATCTTTAAGAACTATTTCTTTGGCCTCATTAACTATTGTTGATAACCTTGCTGTTTCAGGAGAAACATCTGGGTGTATTTTTTTTTGAATTTGTATGTACGCTTTATTAACTAATTCTTTTGTGGGTTTACTATTAATATCTAAGTTTAAAACTTTATAAGCCTCTGAAACTGAGAGCGTAGATGAATTGGCACTTCTTGATTGATTAAAAGAAAATCTTCCTGATTGTCTAAGTGTTTGAATTAATCGAAATAATGAAAAAATTTGAATAATTGAAAGGCCTTTCAGTTTAACAAGAGCTAGACTTAAAAGTGTTAAAGGTAAAGTAAGTAAAAATTTGCCTCCGATAGCAAATAAAAAAGCCAAAATAATCAATACTAATATTGTTAGCAATCTTACACTTTTGGACATTTTTTTTGGCGATATATTTGCCCACCATTTCAATAATAAATAAGAAAAGGTCAAAATTACTAGTATAAAAATTATTATATTCATATATTTCCTACAAATAATGAAGGTACCATATCTTAAAAAAAAACCAGAGTTAAAAACTTGTCACAACATAGAGTGGGAAGATAACTATAGCTGGATACACCAGAAAAATATTTTAGAAGTTTTAAAAGATAAGAAAAAATTAGACCCTGAAGTAAAGAAATATTTAGATGAAGAAAACTCTTATGCTGAGCATCATTTAAAAGATACAAAAAAACTTCAAAAAACTTTATTCGATGAAATTAAAGGAAGAATAAAATTAGATGATGAATCTCTTCCATACAAAGACCATACTTATGAATATTGGACAAAAACTACAGCTAGTGGAAATTATTCTAAAAAGTTAAGAAAGAAAATAAATTCAGAGATAACTGAAGAAATCTGGAACGGTGATGAGGAAAAAAAGATACTAGATACAGAATATTTTGGTGTTGGAGATTTAGAGGTTAGTAATAACGATAAATACCTTGGTTACTCATTAGATATTAAAGGATCTGAATACTACACAATTTACATAAGAGATATTCAAACTAAAAAGAATATCACAAAAGAAATCACTGAAACTTCTGGTGGCATTACTTTTAGTTTAGATGACAAATATATTTTTTATACAAAACTTGATGAAAATCACAGAGGAAGAAAAATTTATAGACATGAAATTGGAAACTTTACTAATGAAGATGAATTAATATTTGAGGAAAAAAGTGAAGCATTTACAGTAAGTATAGGTCTAAGCTCAGATGAAAAATATTATTTCATTAATACTTCAGATCATAATACCTCTGAACAATATTATTTTAATGTTGATGAAGATAAACCAAATCCTAAATTAATAATCAAACGAGAAAAAGGAACTCTGTATTCTGTAAGCTCATGGGATGGTAAATTTTATAATCACACAAATAAAGATGCTGAGGACTTTAAGATTGATGTGTCTGATAGTTTGGAAAATCAAAATTGGAAAAGCTTCATATCGGCTAAAGAAGAGGTATTAATTGGTGGATGTACCTTTTTAAATAATTGGATTATTAGATCAGAGACATCAAATGCTTTAGACAAATTATTTGTTAAAAATATTTCTACAGGAAAAGAGGAGGAGTTAATTTTTTCAGATGAAAAAGTTTATGTACCAGGTGTTTCTTTGTTACAAAGAGATAGAGATACTGACAATGTTTATCTTGGATACTCATCGCCAAAAACTCCCTCTAGAGTTTATTTATATAATTTATCCAATAAATCTAAAAAGCTTATTAAAGAACAAGAAATACCATCTGGACATAATCCAGATGATTACGTTGTTGAAAGAATAGAATACAAATCTCATGATGGAAGATTGGTTCCACTGACAATTACCAGACACAAAAAAACAAAAATTGATGGA
>Ga0209306_1001481_pt1 | contig 11210 bp, 13 predicted proteins | sample COGITO_mtgs_1103_3_FD_184793 | JGI IMG/M metagenome (GOLD analysis project Ga0209306, IMG submission 184793) | Pelagic marine microbial communities from North Sea - COGITO_mtgs_110328 (SPAdes) (version 2) | ecosystem: Environmental > Aquatic > Marine > Epipelagic ... | reverse complement strand
GTCTGCAGTTGAATATTCTGAAACTCGACCAATTGACTCCAGGGTCCATTGCTCTCCAGAAAATCGAACATGCGCGGCATGGCATAGACAGCCTGATCGGTTGCCGACATTGCCTCGTGCCCCAGAAACATCAGCCCTGCATAGTGACCGATATGTGCATGGGTAAGAAATATGGCCGACAGTTGAAAGCGCTCGTTGGGAGCCTCTACCTCAAGTTGATAGAGCTGAGTGGGTAAATTGGGAGTGGCCTCGAAGAGAAACTTCTGCTCAGCGGCAGGGTTGATCACCGCGATGGACGTAGCGCCTCTCTGCGCTTTACTGCCTTCCCAGCCAGGAAGACAGTGGGGCGCATAACATCCAATTTGTGGATATCCGGCGTCCTGTGCGACACCGAGTATGAATATATAGGGATTATTGTCCTGCGCTGCAGCGGGGGTGGCAGAAAGCAACACGTAAAGTAAATAGAACATGAAGGAAAGCTGTCTCATTTTTCGTCACCGGTGTCTTTTACTTGTTTCGCCGTCTTGAAATGCGACGTGCGCCAAAGAGCCACTGTTAGGGCGAGAAAGGGTATGGCGACCAATAACCCGGAAAATGCGCCACCGCTGCGCTCATCGAGATAGCTCCAGATGAACATGCCTAACGCGATCTGTGCCGTATACAGGGCAGCCCAGGGAAACATCCAGCTACGCATTTTCCAGAAACCCCAGAAGCCCGCGCCATATACATACCAGTGAGCAAGGGCGCCAAGCTTCGCCGTCCAGCCAGTAAAGAGCAGGCCAAACCATACTTCCTGATCTTCGCTGAGTGGTTTAAGAAAGATGTCCCAGGGTAGATAGATGAAGCTCATATAGGCACAGAACAACATCAAGGCGTTCATCCAATGAGGGCGTCGTTTCAAGTTGGCCGACAATGTCGTCATAAATTGCATAATCAGTTACCCAGCGTCGAGGTCGGTTCGATAGCATCGCCGATATTCACTTCGCCATCATCCAGTATGATGGCACGCAGTCCAGCTTTCTTCTTCAACTCCGGAAGAACCGCGCGATGTACGGTAGCGGCGAGAAAGGCACAGGGTTCGCAGTCTTCCACACCTTGGCACAAGGCGCCGCCTAGCTTGAATTTCTTGCCAATGAGTTCATACAGATCGATGCCCGTGGTCAACACGTTGCGCCGAAAATTCCCATAGTCGATCTGTGTATCGTTGCGCTCAAGAAAGGCATCGAGCTCCTCTTTGGAGATCAAGCTTAGGTGATTCGCCTGCACATCATCACCCGCGGCGAGCAGTTCCAGGGAGCGCTGATGGTAGCGGTCGCCAGCTATGCCTTTGCCGGCCTCCAGCTGAGCCGATTCGATCGGCTGTGGCTGCTCGCGATGCATCTTCGTTATGTATATGTTCTCTACTGTTCCAGTCATGTCTTTGTTCTTCTCTCTCTCCAGCGTTCAATAAATATTCAATCTTTAGTTGGGAGGCTCGACGCTCAAGCCTATGCCGTCGGTCATGGGAATATCCCCCAGGCTGTCTAGATCGATTCCTTCGATGCAAGCGACGTTGTAGGCAAATTCATTCGGAGCCTTGCGCCGCCGATGGTGAGTATAGATTCCGCAGATAGAGCAGAAGTAGTGGCGAGCGACGCGCGTATTCCATTGATACAAGCTTAGTTTGTCTTCCCCCGATGTGACCGTTAGGTCGGCGAGTGGGGTGCTCGCCATGATCGCGCCCCTTCTTGTGCACAGCGAACAATCGCAGCGCTTAAGGCCTGTCGGCCCGGACTCGCTGCTGACTTCAAATTCGACCGCGCCACAGTGACAACTTCCTTTTAAGGTCTGCACGCCACTAGTCCGACAGTAGTGCCATTACGGCGCCGGCAGGGTCTTTAATGACGCAGAAGTAGCTACCACCCATTCGCCTTGGGCCATCTAGTACCTCGCCGCCTAGCTTCTCACATTGTGCTGCACTGTCGGCGACACTCTCTACGCGAACATAGACCAGCCACTGACTGGGAATATTCGCGTTACTGTGACGGGTATGGCACACACCGGCAATGGTGTCCTGTGTGTCGGGCAGGTTAATATTAAAGTCGCTATAGCTGCCCATATCTACCTCGCTGCTAGTCCAACCTACTACCGAGGTGTAGAAGTTGCGCACCTGTTCCGCATTGGGAACAGTCAGATCCATCCATTCGATGCGGCCGATCTTGGAAGGCTTTGCTTCCTCAGTCGGCTCGGTGGCCGCCTCAAGGTCTTCTGCTTCGTCATTCATGTTTAGTCTTCCTTAGTGATGAATCGGTGTCAATCTTCGTCAAGAATATGTGTAGGGAGTCCATCCAGAGAGACCTGGTTCTGCTCGCGCCAGTACTCCTCGATGCCCTCGTCACCTCGAGATGCCAGCCATCTGTCCATATTATCGCGCTCTTCAGCAAAGTTATAGAAGGGTACGCCGAAGCCGCAGGAGGTCTGCGCCAGATCTATTCTAAAGTCCACATACTGTCTTGCACTGGCATGGGGCTCGAACAGCTGTGAGAGCTCGTCCCATTGTTCGTCACGGGGGTGTGCCGCCACCGCCTTGCCGTACAGGCGCAGAATCTTGGGGTTGCCATCGAACGCACAGAACATCATGGTCATGCGCTGGTTCTGCGCCAGATGTGCGGCGGTCTCGTTGCCGCTACCCGTGATATTTAACCAGGCTATACGATTCTCAGAAAGCACACGCAGGCTATCCCAGCCCTTGGGTGAGACATTGACTGTTCCATCGTTCGCGGCAGTGCCGACAAAGAACAGCTTCTGTTGCTCGATAAAGGCGATGTGCTCTGGCTTCAATTGCTCATAACGGCGAGCCATATTAATTTGCTCCGATGGTTGTGCTGGGCGCTACTTCGCGCGTAATCGTAGGTGTAAAAAACTATCAAAGCCCGACCTGTCGTTGACAGAGCGGGCTTTGAGTAAGAGCCTTATCGCTGCGGTATTCTAGTCTGGCAGACTAAATACGTAGACCGCATTTCCCCAGTCTGGATATTTGATTTCGGTAAGAATGACACCCGGCACCGAGCGTGGGCTCGTGCCACCAAGGGCGGCGGTGACCGCGATATATTGCTTGCCATCTACCGCGAAGGAAATAGGGTGGCCCTGAACAGAAGTTCCAAGTCTGGTTTCCCAGACGATATCTCCATTGGTCACATCGAAGGCCTTAAAGCGTCGATCCAGATCGCCAACGAAGACCAGGTTGCCAGCTGTCGACATCGTGCCGGTATGAAAAGAGGCGCGCTGCTGATAGCTCCACACTTCTTCCATGGTGTCCACATTATAGGCGCCAATTTTGCCGAGGTTGCCATCGGTTCCAGGCATCTCAAAGAATTTTCTGCTAGCGGCCAATCCACCACCACCTTGCACCAGCGCAACTTCCCGTGCCGCGTTTTCGAGACAGGTCTGGCTAAGCGGAGCGATCATAGTACCCGTAGGTGGGTGGTAGGTCATTGAGTGCCAGTCCTTACCACCTGCACTACTTGGGCAGGCCGAGGTCCACTCGTTCAGCTTTGCATTCTGAATATCTTCACGATAGGTAACCAGACCGGTTTCATCGTCGATATCGGTAAACGCATTCTGAAAAACCGTTTCCTTGTAAGCCTGAAATTCGCCGGAGACTCTATCGTTCTTCCACAGGATTCCGTACTTACCTAGGGAAAACACCAGCTTCTCATCGCCGCGGTTTACCAGGATGCGCTCGAATACCTCATCGAGATCCAGCGCCTCTGCAGGCACGTGTTGAAAGAACCAATCCAGTTCGCCGGTATCGGTACTCACCGCCACAGTGGAGTTGGTGAACAGGCCAACATCATCGATGGTTAGGTGACGGCTAACCGGTACCCAGGGCTTCTGCTGTGCTGTGCCCCAGTAGGTAAGCTTTAGCTCGGGATCGTAGCTACCGGTAATCCAGGTCTCGCCGCCGGCGCGGAATATATTATCGAGATCGCCCCAGGTATCTCCACCGGGCTCGTTCATCTTGGCGATGGTATTGAAACGCCATTCTAGCTCGCCAGTGTTGGCATCATGAGCACTGATATAGCAGTCCTCTGGAATGTATCTGGCGCAACCGGCAAGGCCCAGTATGACCTTGCCATCCGCAACGATAGGCCCGCTGGAATTTGAAAAACCCTTGCTCGCGTCGGCAACTTCGGTTTCCCAAACCTGCTCGCCGGTTCGCGCATCTAGCGCAACCAGTCGGGCGTCGGTTGTAGCCTGAATTATCTTGTCGTTATAGATAGCTATATTGCGCATATCCTGGCGGTTTGCGGGCCCGGCCCAGTTCTCCCAGATCAGGTCGCCAGTCGCCGCATCCAGGGCCTGAATTACATTGCCTGGATTGATCAGGTACATGATGCCGTCATAGACCAGCGGCGCGGGCTCGGAATCACCCTCGTGCATGTTCCAGACCCACTCCAGAGTCAGGTTGCCAGCATTCTCGGTGGTAATCTGATCTAGGGGGCTAAAGCTGTGCCCATAGTAGTTGCGGCGATGCATAGGCCAGTCGGCCGGGTCCGGATTCTCCAGCATGGCGTCGGTGACAGGCGTGAAGTTCTCGATCCTGCCGGCGACTGTCACTCCCTGAGGAGGCTCGGGTTCGGGGCGTGAACGCTGCGCCACCACCCGTGAGATATTGTCGGCGATCTCGAAATCGGTGCTCGCGGTAAGTGCCTCGGTGACGGCATCGACTCCGTTCGAAGACAGGATATGCGCGACGATGTTGGTGTAGTCCTCATCGCTAAGGCTATCATTGCCACCGGGAGGCATGTTCGCTTGAATATTATTCAGTAGCAGTGCCGGTGTCTGCGTTCCCCAGCGCTGCAGGAAGGCATTGCCGATGAGTAATGGGCCCAGCGTAGTGCCTTCCAGCTCTGCCCCATGACAGGCGGCGCAATTGCTGGCGAAGGCGTTGGCGCCGTCCTGGGCCTGTGAACTAAAGGTCACTGCGGCCATCGATGCTGCAGGTGCTGCAGCCTGCTCCGTGCTCTCACCACCGCAGGCGGCGAGCAGCAAAATCAGGGCAGAGGCAAAAAGGGTGCGTGTGTTGTTCGTATTCAGTGATTTCATGCTAGACCTCGATTAGTTTCTTGCAAAAATCCAACCGCGCAACTCGCCGGGAGGATTTGTTTCGCTGTGCACTTGGATATAGAGCTCATTATTCCTCAATGCCGTTACCTGAGCATCGGTGAGTTCCAATACCGCGCTGATCTCACCAGCGGGCATCTTGGTTACCTCTAGTTGGTGAACAACCGGGCCGGGCTGAGCGGGAGGGCCATTGTGCACATGAGCCATAGTGGCGACGGAATTCATGCCGGTGAAATTGCCGCTGACGGTAAGCGTGTTCCCGTCGAGCGTGAGAATCACCTCACCCTCACCGGTTATGGTAGTAACCGTCTGTGGCGTAGTGGGCATGGGGGATAACCTTGCCCTGAAGGTTTCCGATTGTGCCACTGCACCTGCAGAAAATGTCAGGACAAGTGCGCAGATTAGCGAAGCTGTAAGTCGTGAGAATGCTGTATGGCCGAGTTTCATAGCTACCTCTTGGCGCGTTTATTCTTCTGGGATTGATATCAACAATTAGATTAATTAAAAGTAGGAAGAGAAATTACCATTAACTGGGCTAAATAGGAATGAATGAGGGCTGAAGGGAAGGGCTGGAATTATACCCACATAGCTATTTAGTGTGAGTCGTGCGATCGCATCGAATTGAATCTTTATGCTTCAGATGTCTTAGTCGCCTCATCTAAAACCTAGGTCGCCTGAAGTGTTTGACGAAGATCAACGTCACTCACAGCCAGGGCTGTTAGTTTTTCTCCTGGTTGGCTAGCTATCCACCGATCTCAGATTCTTGTATTGTTGGCCCGATTCGACGGAAATCCAAATGGCAAAAAGCTTAACGCTAAAGCGAAGCCTCTCGTTCCCATTGGTGTGTCTCTATGGATTGGGGAACATCCTTGGCGCAGGGGTCTATGTGCTGATAGGAAAAGTCGCAGGGGAGGCGGGTTACTTCACACCGCTCTCGTTTCTGATGGTCTCAATGAAATAGGTTGGGGCCATCCGCGTTACGAGGAGATTATTAACAAAGGTAAGGAGTTCGATGCAGACTTGATCGTTCAGCACTGTCGTGCCTATGCCAAGATAGAGCACTACCATCTCACCCATGACTCATGGGAGCTTGTGCGACGATGTCCAATCCCGGTACTACCGGTGAAGAACGGGGAGTGGGGTAGCGACATGACGGTGATGGCTGCCGTCGATCCTATGCATAGCCATAACAAGCCGGAAAGCCTGGACAATCGCGTGATCGATGCGGCGTCGATCGCAGCGAGCCAGTTAGGGGCAGAGTTGCATGTAGTACATGCCTATGCCGAAACGGCACGCCCCTTTGCGGTGGCAGGTACGATCAAGTCGGAACACAGCAAGGCTTTCGATGCGTTGCTGAAAGACTACAGCATAGATAAAGATCACCAGCATCTCATCGATGAAACTCCCCTGTATGCGCTAAAGGAATACAGCGAAGAGTCCAATTCCGACATCGTTGTTATGGGTGCTATCTCGCGCAGCCGGCTCTCGGAGGCCTTGATTGGTATCACTACAGATGCTGCTCTGGACTACATCAAGAAAGATTTATTGATCGTGAAGCCCGCGTCAATGTGACGCCGGCAGGCCGCGGAAGAAGGATTGACTTGAATCAATACCAATTCGTAGCACTGGGGTAACGTTAAACATGAAGTTCCTGTACCAATGAATAACCGAGAGAGCCAAAGTGAATATTGATAAAGTGAAGCAAGACCTAATCCAGCAAAAGAGTGAGCTATAAAGTCGCCTGGAACGAACCCATAAGCACCTCTTCTCGAAGGAGAGTCCAGTTAGTCCAAATTTTCACGAACAGATCAAAGAAACCGAGAACGATGAGGTCGTTGCGGCGTTGGAGACTCAAGGTCTGGGCGAGCTTATTCAAATTAGTAGGGCGATAGAGCGCATCGAGAATGGAACCTACTGTAACTGCAGCGACTGTGGCGGTCAGATTGCGGAGGAACGCCTGATCGCTATCCCCTATGCGGATGTGTGTATTGGCTGTGCAGAGTCTAACTCTTGATTTGATTCAGTACTGAGATGGAAGAGATACAACCGAAGGCGCCTGGATAGGCGCCTTCTTATTCTTGTGTTAGAAGTGATAATTCAACTATTCGCCCAGAAGCCGCTGCGCGGGCTAAGAGCTAAGCGGTAGTTTCCCTTAGGAGCTAGAGTTGTGCAGAACCTGCTGCAAACGTTCCTGCGGCTCGCCTTCCACCAGGCTATAGCATAGTTCATATTCTTCGATCTTTGTAACATAGAGCTCGAACAGTTCGTCGCGGTTATCCGGATTCTCTCGCAGCGGGTCAGCTTCCCAGGGGATCTTGTAATCACACAAATAATAATACCTGCTGGAAGTTTGCTGTCTGAGGCTATCTTCAAAAGTAGAGTAGATCCATGGGTCAGAGTGGCCATACTTAAGCTCGCTCCAGATCATAATAACCAGCAGGTCGGTGTCGCAGACAATTTTCTCCGGCGAATGAGAAAGAAGAGCTTGTTCCTGCTGATGCTGCTGCTTGGCGACTTCTAATAAGTCATGTTGCTGATAGGAATCTTTTTCCCTGAGATAGTCTCTGGCAATTTCCGGGACGAGAGGAACGTTCCAGCAATCGGAAAGCTGCGTTGCTAGAGTAGTCTTTCCCGAAGATTCGGGGCCAGTCATAACTATAATTTCGGTGCTCATTGAAAAACTCTTAGGCCATGCCGTATAGGCGCTTAAGGTTAATGCTCTGCAGATGATATACAAAAGACTGGAGAAGACTATCTGTTTATGAAAATAGCTGTGGCTGCCGCAGCGTCAGTTAACCAGCACACCACCCTGCGAGCGATCACCTATTTCCAAAATCTTCCCAACTTATAGATCGGCTGATGCTATACTGCATCCAGTTCCTTAGGGGTGGTCAATAGACCTGAGATTCTGGCTTGCCAGTCAACCCTAGAACCTGATCCGGTTAATACCGGCGTAGGAAAAGGATGCACACCACATCTCATCACACGTCCAAATACTGCCGGGTCTCTTACATTAATTTTTGGAGAGACTCATGTCTAATGCTAGTCGCACATACTATTTCACATTACTGCCGTTTGCCTTCCTAGGCTGCATGCCGGGGCTTGCTGTTGCCGCAGAAAACACCATCGAAGAGATTATCGTTAACGCAGATTTCAGGGGCAGAAGCGATCTGCAAACGGCGACAAGTGTCTCCGTGATGACTGAGGCGGCGATAAAATCCAGAGCCGCGCAGCACTTCGAGGAGCTTGCGAATGCCATCCCCAATGTTAACTATGCCGCCGGTTCCAATCGTGCACGCTTCTTTCAGATTCGGGGCATTGGCGAGCGCAGCCAATTCGTCGCCCCCATCAACCCCTCGGTAGGTTTTCTGGTGGACAACGTAGACTTCAGTGGCGCGGCCACCATCGCTACCATGATGGATGTCGAACAGGTTGAAGTACTGCGAGGGCCCCAGGGAACGAGATACGGAGCCAACGCACTGGCCGGCCTGATCAACGTCAAGACTCACGACCCCGAAGATCAGTTTGCGGCAAGCCTGAAACTCGGCGCGGCGGGCTACAATACAAATACCATGGCGGCAATGATAACCGGGCCTTTGTCCGAGACGGTAAGCGCACGATTAGCCGTCGGTAGTCACCGCTCCGATGGCTACTACGAGAACGACTTTCTAAGAACGAAGAAGAACAACGCACAGGACGAGCTGTCAGTTCGCGGCAAGCTAAGCGCGCAGATGTCCACTAATTGGACGCTGGACCTTAGCCTGTCCCATGTAGATGTGGACAACGGCTACGATGCATTTACCCTCGATAATTCGCGCAGCACACTCTCCGATGAGCCAGGGCAGGACCGGCAAGAATCTCTCGCCTTGGCAATCGACAGTAACTGGCAGCTGGATAATTTCGATCTGGAGCTCATCCTGGGCCTCGCCGATTCCGATATGGAATATGGCTATGACGAGGATTGGACCTTCGCAGGTATTCACCCCGATGGCTATATGTCACGAGATAATTATATCCGTGATCGAGAGACCCGAAGTCTGGAGCTAAGATTTGTCTCCAATGACAGTAGCCGGCTATTCTCCGATTCAACCCAGTGGTTGTTCGGTGTATACACGCTCAGCAGTAGCGAGTCATTGCGGCGCGACTACACCTATCTCGCCTCAAGCTTTCACAGCGACTACGACTTCGATACCGCCGCGGCCTTCTTCCAATTAGACTCGGCGCTCAGCGAAAGACTGACCCTGGAGACAGGCCTGAGAGTCGAGCGGCGCGACACGCGCTATAGAGACTCTCAGCAGCTTGTCTTTTCGCCGCAGGAGACCCTCTGGGGCGGTCGAGTCGCTGCCAAGTATCTGCTGAACCCGGATACTATGGCCTACGCCAGCATCGCCCGGGGCTATAAGGCCGGTGGTTTTAACACCGATGGCACGCTGGATGCAGATCTACGCGAGTTTGGTGAGGAGTTCCTGATTGAATATGAGCTGGGCATAAAATCTAAACTACTCGAGAACAGGTTGCACCTCAAAGCCGCTGTGTTTCACGATGACAGGCACGAGCAGCAGGTAAAGAGCTCCACCGGAAGAATCCGTGATAACGGCAGTACCGAGTTCATCGACTTCATAGGCAATGCGGCCGAAGGGACGAATAACGGAGTCGAGGTCGAAGCGCTTTGGTATCCTACAGAGCAGCTAGGCATAACAGCCAGTTTAGGGTTGTTGGATGCTACCTTCGATTCTTTTCTGAATTCCGAGAATCAGGATCTGTCGGGGCGCGACCAGGCTCATGCACCAGGCTATATGGCACATCTGGCTGCTGACTACAGCCTGGGTGCCTGGTCACTCTCCGTCTCCATCGATGCGAAAGACGACTTCTATTTCTCCGACAGCCATAGCGTGCAGAGCGATCCCTATGAACTGGTGAATATGAATCTCAGCTATACCAGCGACCGCTGGAGCCTGAGCCTTTGGGGCCGTAATCTTAGCAATCAAGACTATGCGGTGAGAGGGTTCTTCTTCGGCGAATTCGGCAACGATCCAAGAAAAGGCTACGCCCCCGAACCCTATCTTCAATTCGGTGAACCCCGAGTCATCGGAGTTTCCTACGAACTACAGTTATGAGGTACAGCCATGAAAGCTTCAGTAGATATTAGTCTCTATCCCTTGGCAGATGACTACATTCCCGCCATCAAGGAATTTATCGAGAGGGTGCAGCAATACCCCGATGTGGCGGTTGTACGCAACGATCTGTCGACGCAGCTCTATGGTGACTACGAACAGCTAATGGACCTGCTGAAGGTCGAGCTCAGGCTAAGCTGGGAGAAGTACGGAAAGAGCATCTTCGTGATCAAATTTCTGCGAGACGATCTTCGGGGTCTTGCCAGTGACTGAATTCCCTAGTGCTGTCACAGATCAATTCCTGCAGAATTCCTTGCTGGAATTAACGGCAGTGGTGTTTGCGATCGTCTATCTGATTCTTGCGGTCAAGGAAAATAGTCTGTGCTGGTATGCGGCCGCTGTGTCTACCCTCATCTTTTTGGCTATCTTCTGGGAGGTTAAACTCTACATGGAGTCTGGCCTGCAAGTTTTCTATCTGGCCATGGCGGCCTACGGCTGGTACCAGTGGCGAACTGCCGCTGACGGCTCAGTGGGCCTGCAGGTTTCGATGTGGAACATAGGGCAGCACGCAATAGCTCTGGCCCTTATCGCACTGCTTACGCTTGTCTCAGGGTATCTTCTAAAGTCCGGAACCGATGCCCAGCTTCCGTATTTGGATTCGTTTACGACATGGGCAAGTGTGGTTACCACCTTCATGGTGGCGCGCAAGGTATTGGAAAATTGGATCTATTGGCTGGTGATAGATTCAGTCTCAATCTATCTGTATATCGACCGTGGGCTCTATTTCACCGCGATACTGTTTGCGGTGTATATAGTCATCATCTTCTTCGGATGGGCGTCCTGGTCTAAGAGTTATGAGCTGAAGATGAAAGCCGGCTAGAGCAGGCTTGTTTGCCGCAAGACGGCGGGCCCATGCCGCAGCCTGGGCTGATCTGTCTGTTACGTGCTGGCAAATCTGGAATTATTTGGAACTGTTCGCAAGTTCGATTT
>Ga0209306_1001475_pt1 | contig 11250 bp, 6 predicted proteins | sample COGITO_mtgs_1103_3_FD_184793 | JGI IMG/M metagenome (GOLD analysis project Ga0209306, IMG submission 184793) | Pelagic marine microbial communities from North Sea - COGITO_mtgs_110328 (SPAdes) (version 2) | ecosystem: Environmental > Aquatic > Marine > Epipelagic ... | reverse complement strand
AAAGAGTTGAGCAAAGAATAATAATAATAATAATAATAATAATAATATTAAAGTGCTTTAATAGATTTTTAGCGAATGAGAGAAAAGTTGCAACGAATACTAATAATGTCCATCTACTACCTATCATAGTTTTATTAAAACTTCGATTCCTTGAATACTTTCACCACGGCTTTAGCCCAACTGGCGTTATCGCGCGTTTTGATTTTTGCGAATTCGCCTTGGACTTTCCTACCAACCACGCCAGCTAAATTTTCACAGAAAGAACACGTTTCAGCGTTGGATTTCGCGAGAAGTGCGGTGACCGCTTTCTCTTTCGCCGATGTAACGCTCGATTCGTCCACTAAATCGAAAGTCGCCTTTATAATTTCCTCTTTTTCCTTCTTTTTCGAATTTGAAGGCGCTTCTTTTTCTTCCTCTTCCTCTTGTTTCATTTCCACGTCTTCCTCGGCGACCGCCGGGAGCGGAGACGAAGATCTCTGCCGCTTCCGGCCCGTCGTCTTTTGGTCCTCCTCGGACCTTTCTACTTCGCCCAAACGACGCTTCGCAATCGCAACGCACCGTTCAATCACTCGATTATCCAATTGTTGACACATTTCCGTGATGGTATCTTCCAACGCGTACGCTCGACTGACAAACTGGCGTCCTTTGGAATCTTCACAATCCTCTCCCCAATACTGTACGGCTGCGACGACAATCAAGTGCACATCTTTCAGAAACGACTCTATGGTTAAATAAGCGCTCGAATCAATTCTCCAAAGCAAAGTGGATAAATCCATCGGAGATTGCACAGTCTTGGAGTACCCGTCGAGCTCGGCGTCGGTAATAGGCGCCGCTAATTTGGACCACTGCTTCTTAAAGAGTAAACGCGTCACAATGTCCCGCAAGAACATGCGCTGCTTTCTTAACATCTGCTCTTCAGCTTGAATGACTTCTGGACTCACTTCCACGGCCTCGTCTTTGTTTGCGGCAGTGGTGGCGTTCGCCCCGGCGTTGACATCTTTCGCTTTTTCCAAGACTTCCAGCTTTTCTTCCACCGCGGCGGCGGCGACGTTCTTCAATCCAGTTTTTGCGGAAGCCACGGTTTTGCCGTCGTTCTTCTTCATTTGCTCGTCTCGTTTCCGCGCCGCATTCAGTGCCGCCGAAACGATAGCTTCAAAATATTCCTTTCTTTCTGCATCCTTTGGCTTCGTCAACGCGTACGAGCGCTGCTCGCCCGCAAAAGCTTCGGCCAACTCTTCATCCAACTCATTTCTCTCGCAATCCGCTGTCGCTAAGAGCATGACGGGTAAATTTGGAGGGATATCGTCTAATAAAGTCAATAACGTCGCGCGCAACGTCGCGTTGGCACTTTCCCACCATAAGCGAATGTGTGGAAGGTACAAAATTGAAGGCGCCGCTCTTCGCGCCTCGGTCACCGCGGCGACTAAAGCTTCTTCCGGTAATCTACCGCCATCCGATAAGAGCGCGGGCAAGGATATTGCGTGCACCGCAAACTGCTCGAGCGCGTGTAAGAGCGCTGGAGCAATGTGCGCCTGTCCAGAACCAGGCTCACCGCAGACGAGCAATCGTGGATTTTGTGAAGGCGGCGAGCGAATAAATTCAGAAGCTGCGATTTTCAACGTATTTTTCTTCGTTTTACCTCTGATCTCGTCGTCGTCGTAGTCGTCCTTATCACCCGCGGTAGATGCTTCGGCGAGAAGGAGGTTGTTGCCCTCATCGTCGGAGTCGTCGTAGTACGCGATTTCTAACTGGTCAGTCGTCGATTTCATGATATCGTTGTTCGCCTCTTCATCGTTCAAAGACGCATCACTAGCAATATACGCCGCTGGTGGGTACACGTCTCCAACGATTTCTAGAATTTCCTTCAGCGTGTTACCCAGAAGCGGACGGATTAGTGCAGACAGCGGAGCAGAATACGTCTTTGCGCTTCGATGCGCGGCAGGAACAATTTGCTTCAACGCTGTTTCAAAATCTACTCTTCCCGGAACGACTTGCGAAGGATCGAGATTTAATCGATCGTCCGTGGCGTAAATTTGCGGGTATCGTCTTCGCAAAGCTGCAATAGCGGACTCCGTACAGAGCGCTTTCAAATCGGCGCCGCAGTAACCGACGCATTTTTGTGCCAAATGATTGATTAAAGTCGTCGACGGAGGCTTTTTCCAACCTCGAGTATGAATTTTCAAAATTTCAGCGCGCGCCGATAAGCCTGGTAACGGAAACGCGAGCTCTCTGTCAAATCTCCCCGGTCTTCTGAGCGCACCATCGATGGAGTCTACTCTATTTGTCGCTCCTAAAACAACAACGCGACCGCGATTATCCAAACCGTCCATGAGCGCTAAAAGCGTCGCGACGAGCGAATTGTGAATCTGGTCTGACTTAGAACTTCTCACTGGAGCTAAACCGTCGATTTCGTCGAAGAAAATAATCGACGGTTGGCGTTTGGAAGCTTCTTCGAACAACAATCGCAACTGTCTCTCGGATTCACCGACCCATTTTGAAAGCACATCGGCTCCTTTTCTCATGAAGAACGAAACTTCGCTCCCAGCGCGAGAACACGATGCGGCTAAAGCTCTCGCGATTAACGTCTTACCAGTTCCTGGAGCGCCGTATAAGAGCACTCCGCGCGGCGGCGTCATTTTAAACCGTTCGAAGATTTCCGGATAGAGCAACGGGAGGAACACCATCTCTTTCAGAGCGTCAACGTATTTATCCAGGCCTCCTACGGCGTTGAACGTCAACGAAGGATCCACCGTCAGTGGAGTAATTTCTGCATCCTTGGCTTCGCCAATCTTCTTCGGTCCGCCCCCGTCGGCGGTATATCCTGGAGCGCCTAACAAAGCGTCGAATCGAGAGATGTCGATGTTATTCGTATTCCCAATACCTCTTTGAGGAGCGGCACTCGGGTGCAACGCGTCGAAACCGTCCGCGTCAGAATCGTCGGTATCATCGAGCCATCGACCTGACTGTCTTCTGCCATTCTTCGGCGCCGACGGTGGCGTTCCCGCGCTAAAGAACGCGCCTTTCTTCTTCCCATTGTCACCGCCGTCGCCGTCTTTTCGCGGACGACCCCTGTTGTCCTTCTTTTTCTTCTTTTCCTCGTCGTCGACGATGAAATCATCGAAATCATCGTCGTTAGCGTCTTCGTTGTAGTTTATTCCGTTATTACCACCATTCGCGCCATTCGCATCTTCCCCGCGTCGTCTTCGTTTCATCGCTTCGACTCTCCCTGGACTCAACCGTTGTACTTTTTGTCTGTCTCTGGTGCTCCTTCGAATATTCGCGAACTCGCCGTCGTCTGACTCCAACTCTTCTTCTTCGGAGGAGATGAAATCGTCGTCGTCGTCTTCCTCCTCTTCGTCTTCGTTGACGACGAATTCGTCGTCGTCTTTATTTTCTTCTTTGTACGAGACTTTTTTCTTCTCCCTACTTGTTGTTCGTCGTTTTCCTCCCTTCTTTTCTTCATCCATCATGTCGTCGTCGTCTGAGTCTGAATCTTCTTCGCCTAATCGAATTCTTCTCCCTCTCGTGCTTCGTTGCGGACGAGTGGGTCCTCCTCCTCGCGTGAGCTCTTCCTCCTCGTCTTCTTCTTCTTCTCTAAGGTCGTCGGGGTCGTTTGATGATCGTCGTTTTGATCGACCAAAACCCATTTTTATTCTCTCTCGCGTTTACGACGAGCAAAAGATGTTTTTCAAAAGCAACAACAAATGAAGAGAAGAAGACGAACGAGAAGAGTTTTTGAATTTTTAGACTCGTCGTCGTAAATTTGACATCATCCTTTTTGTTGTTTAGGGTATTTTTTCTAAACCCTAATACGTAAAAAAAGAGAGAGAGAGAAGAGAAAAATTTTCCACATGCAGGACTTTTTAAAAAGTGATTTCGAAACGTTTTTTGTTTTTGGTGGTGTTTGTTGGTCTTCCTTTCGTTCTTTTTGGTTAGGTGGAGCAACGGGAACCACAGAAGACAGGAAGAAGGTCGTTATTATATTTCGAGCTCTGTCTCTTTCTTGCGCGCGCGAGAAAAAACGCCAACTCTATCGACGACGCGAGGATTAATTCACCTCGAAACGACAGTCACGTGTTGAAATATATATTCATTCGGACGAAAGCATGGAGGAAGAGAAGAACGTCAAGTCAGCGTGGACCATCGAGGTGCGTTTAAGAGCTCATTCTTTTTGTTGTTAGCTCTCTCTACAACCGTCGGTCTTTCTGTGTGTGGAAGGATTGGACGAATTTTTGCAACATCATTCGCGCGCTCGTTAGGCGTCGCGCGAAGTGAGTTTCGCCGAACGAGTTTCATTTTCGCGCGGATGAAAGATTCAGGCGGGATATTTTCGAGCGCGATGTAGATTTTGTCGCTCGCAAAAGACCTGTATCGCGCGCGTGAAATTCGCACGCGGGGGAGCGTAACTGTTTCAAAATTTTCCTTCTCTTCGGCCTTATCGTTTTTGTTATCTTCTCTCGAGTTTCTTTCTTCGAGAAAAAAGAGAGAAAAAAAATTATGACTAACACAAAAAATGAATTGTTTTACTATCCTCTTTATCAACAACACAGGAGGACACGTTACTGCGCGAACAAATCCAACGATTAGGAGGACCTGGAAACTGGACGGCAATTGCCGAACGATTACCAGGAAGAAGCTCGAAATCGTGTCGTTTGCGATGGTGTAACCAGTTGAATCCAACCGTGAAGCGAGGACCGTTCACTCCCGAGGAAGACGCGCAGATATTGGCAGCGCACGCCGTTCATGGAAATAAATGGGCGGTGATTTCGCGCTCGATGCCTGGAAGAACCGATAATCAAGTGAAAAATCGATTTAACTCAACGTTACGAAGAACCTTAGCTCAAAATGGGAAAGCGCCGCCGGCATCCTCACCACCAAAGAAAGCGTCGAGTCCAGTCGCCGCGGCGCAACACTTATCTTCGCCCATGGGATCGAGAAAGCAGTCGTCGAATCAGTTGGCAAAGCAAGCAAATTTGAAAAGGGTGGCGAGCCAAATTTTAGAAACTATGAGCTGCGACGAATCCATGGAGTCTTCGCAAGATAACAAGGACAAGAGAAATAATAATAATAACAACAACATGACTAACAACACCGGAAAAGAAACGACGAGCAAAAATGCGATGAAACGACCGAGAAAGTCTCCAACGAAAACGAAACTTGGCAAAAGCGTGCGCGGACCGAGTCGTGGACCAAGTCAAGATCGAGAAGATTCGGGAGGTTCCGAATCAGTTGGTTTGGAAACGCTCATTCAAGCGAGTTTAATGGAATTACAAAGAATCAAGAGCGGTAAGAGCGCGAGCGGTTTCGAGAAGGAATACTACACGATGAACAACGACCAAACGAGCGCGCATGGCGGATTCGGCACTAGCACTAACAACAACAACAACAATAACAACAATAATAATAATATCAATAATAATAATCCGACGCAGAACAACGCCACCATGAGCAACATGAGTGACCGCACTATGAACGACTCCAGAGGAATGGTGTCGTCCATGAGCATGGAAAATTTGAACAGAGCAGCGAGAGGTGGATTTTCCATGCCCGGGATCCCAAACGATTCTTACGATTGGCGTGCGAACTCTCCCGTAATTGGCCTTCCTGCGTTCCATAGTTTGAATAATCAACTCGTTCGTCGTCCGTCGATGCTGAATATTGCGAGCCAAAGCGTTATGGTGAACAACGCGAATCCTGGTGGAGGAGGAGAACAACAACAGAATGCAAACGAGTTGAACGACCCCCGCGCGGGTACGAGCGCGCTCTCGACTCCAGTCACCATCACGCCGAACCTCGCTTCTTCCTGGTACGGGAGAATGCTTGAGAATTTGGGATGGCGAAACCACTTTCCGCTGGACGTTCTTCCCATGCAAGAGCAAGAAGACATACACCAAAAAGACGCCAAAGAAGCACACGAAAAATTTCAACCGATTGAAAACGGCGAAGACGAAGAATGCGCTCCGAAAGAAGCTGCCACCGCCGCCACCACGAAAACCACCGCTGCTACCGACGCCGCTTTGATTGTAAAAACAGAAGAAGACAATGTCAAAACGCAAGACGAATTGCCGTCGCCGCTTTCTGACAACACGATGAAGAACGATATGAACGGGACGACTGGTACCGCTGTCAACGAAGCGGTGGCGTGTTGATCTCTCTGTACATTAATATTAATCAATCAATACTATTATCGAATTGCAATTATTCTCGTTATATCAACGTTAGTTATACCCTTCTCTACTTTTCGTTGCATCATCATCGTATATATGATGATCTGTTCCTACTTCTCTTTCTTTATGTGGCAGTGTTAGATTTGTCTCATCAGCAAAATCGTCAGAAATGAAGGGAACAGACGACGCTCTCGACGACGACGACGACGACGAAAAGATTATGTCCTCTTCACGAGGAAGACGACATACGCGAAAATGTCTCCAACTCCTTCTCGTCTGTGCGTTCGCTCTCGCATATTTGATGAAAACATCGTCGTCATCATCGAACAATCATTTTGATGACAGAGGAGAGAAGAGCGCTCCTTTGTTGGCGGCATCGGCGTCGTCGTCGTTTTCAACCGCATCATCATCAGCATCATCATCAGCATCAGCATCATCATCATCTTCAAAAGACTACTCGAACCGAGTTTGGATATTCACCTCCGTGGCTGCCGATTACGACGGCGCCGTCTTGTTGAAACAATTCGTCCACCATTACACCGATTTAGGAATTAAAGCGGAGAACTTCTTAGTCGTGATTAACTCTAAATCTGGATTTCGAACCGCAGAGTTTGACGAGTGCGCGAAGATTTTAGACAATCTGGGTATCCCATACCACGAGTGGTTGACGCAATACTCGAGCGAAGTGATGTATAAGCATCGGATGCAGTTGTTAGAAAAAGTCCCACCGACAGATTGGATTGTCCACGCGGATAACGACGAGTTTCACTCGTACGGCGGGAAATCAGTCATCGACTTCTTGAAAGAGATGGACAAGAAAGGGTACAACGAAGTGAGAGGGACGTACGTCGATCGAGTCTCCAAGAGCGGCGAGTTGAGCAAGTTGAAAGAAGAACCCGGAATGTTTCAGCAATTTCCTTTGCGGTGTTCGGTGATTAAAACTGTCGCTGGTGGTAGAGATTTTAAGACTATGGCGTATAAAGGGTACTGGAGAACGGACAGAGGGAACCATCAGGTGTTGCGCGCGGCGAGAGCGAAGGCGTATTTAAGCGGGCCGGGGAGAGGCGACGGCGATTTAGAAGACGTCTATCATTTGACGCCGTACGCAAAGTATCCGGGAAAATACAAGTACCAGTGCGCTGCGCACGATAACTTATCTTTTCTCCCAGCCGGGTCGCAGTGTTCCACACCGAACGATAGTCACGAAAGTACCACCAAGTTATGGTCTCAATCGCGCTTTAGCGATGCGAAGGTTGCCGTGCACCACTTCAAGTGGCACGCGGGCGTGATTAACAACATTAAAGACCGATTGGCGTTTTACAAGGGCGACGTTGGCGCGGATGGGAAACCCAGGTTTGCATGGTATACAGATAGCGAAAAATTGATGAACGGGATAGTCACGACTGGGAAAATAGACACGAAGAAGACCAAGTGTAAAGTAGCCTAAAATTGTTTAGTAGCGTGTTGTGTATGTAGTAGTACTCGTTTAGTATCTCTGAAAAAAAATCGTACGCGCATTTAAACTTTTGGGTATTGTGGTTGTGGTTGCTGCTGTTGCTGTGGTTGCTGAGGCGGCGCCGCACCATACATTCCCGGTTGTGTTTCGTATGCCGCCATTCGTTGGACTTGCGGAGCTTGGAACACTTGTTGCTGCGGCGTCATGCTCTCGTTCCTAAAGTCAATTTGCGCCTCTTGTTGCGTTTGCATGCACGCGCACACAGAGCAATACGTCATATCGGAGATGCAATCCAATATGTCCGCAGCTTGCTCGATGGAATCGTCGTTGGACACCATTGCTGCCACTCTGAAGATGCACGCGAGTTGGTTCATCAATAACATGAATCCGATGATGCCGTTATCGCACTGCGTGTTCATCACTCGCTGTTCGTCCTGGATTAAAAATCTGGTCGTCGCAACGCTACTCGGAAAACACCAGAACACTTCGCACGCTAAACACAACTCCGGATTGTTCTGCTCGCCACACCGACCGGAAATGCAGCTTCCTCCGTTACAGCACGTGTACCCTTGCAACGACCCGTACATCTGTTTCTTCCTCTGTTGCCAGGCAACGCACGGCGAACACAGCGAAGCGTAGAGACAAAATCCAGGTCTCGCACACGGTGCTTTCATCAACTCTACCGCCCAGGAATTCGCGTAGAGCTTGCGCATTTCCGCCTCGCGAATGCGCTTCTTGTCCTGAGGGTTTTGCCCGCCGCCTCCTCCATAGCCTTGATTCATTTTAAAAGCGTCGTGGTCTTTCTTTGTCGTTTTGAATTGGTTTTGTTGACTTTTTGTTTTTATGATGTTTTGGTGTTCGTTTGCTCGAAAAGAAAACTCTCGATGAAGGAAGAAGCACTCAAGCACCACACTTCAACTCTCCTCAGAAAAAAAAATAGAAAAAGTAGTTCTCCAATACTCACACAATCATCATGTTAGGCTTAACCATGCGAACGGCATCCTTAGTTGGAACCTCGGTTTCTTCCACGTCTACGAACAACAGAGGTAATTAATATCGTCGCGTCGCGTTTTTATCATATTTGGCGGGGAGAGTGCGCGTGAATTTACGCGAATTTTTTTGGTCGTCGTCGTCTCCTCAAAAGAGGGAGGCAGAAAGAGATTTTGCCTCTCTCGCGTTCACTGTGTGGAGCGGAGTGAGAGCAGGAAGCGGTTTTTGAGTGCAAGAGTCCTCAGAAATGGTATTTTCGCATCCGGGAATGACTGTATATCGACGATTCCGTGGTCGCGTGTGAGGTTGCACGCGCAAAACGTGGGAATTTGGGAGGCGTAAAAACCTCAACATTCTATCCTCGTCGTCGTCCTCCTCCTCCTCTCGTCCTTTTCGTTTCAAGATGAAAGAAGAGCAAAAGCTCTCTTTTTTAACCTTTCGGCGGAACGAGACACTCACCTCTCTTTCTCTCTCTCTCTCTAAACTTTACAGTTGCGCAACAACCGAAACAAAAATCGGCTCCAGGCGTTGCTTTTGCGTTCAAAGGCGCGTTCCAAACAGAAATCAACGTCGGCGAAGGTGAAAACGGAGAGGCTGCGTTGAGACGTTTTCGCAAACAAGTCATGAACTCTGGTCACATCAACGAGGTCAGAAGACGACGATACTTTGAGAACAAACAAGACATTTTGAAGCGAAAACAATCCACGCCGAGAAAGTTGAAAGGGCCAAAGCCGAGAACCGCGGCGCAGGCGATAGCGGATAAAGAGGCGGGGCGAGAGGAAGGACAAAGACCGCAGAGACGATTCAACCGCCCGGGCGACGATAAACAACAACAGTAAGTTTGAGTTTTATGCGTCGAGTACTCTGTTGATTTGAAGAGACAGTTTCGTCTTCTTCTTCTGAATCATTCATCTGTTTAAAATTGAGTTGTAATAAACATACCTTTTAGTTCTTATATATATTTTTACACACACGCGTTCACGCGAGACCTCCAACCTCCCCCAACAAGGAGCAATTTACACGCACTGCTTCTTCATTTTTTCAACTTTCATTATTATTATTGTTAGTATTATGAATACTATGCTCTCGTTCGTCCCAACAAGAGGAGAGAGTATCATGCGAACAGGTGAAGGTGGGGGTGGTCGTGGTAGTCGTCGTCGCCACTTTTGCTTCTCTTCCTCCTCCTCTTCTTCTTCGAGGAAGTCAACAACGAGAACATTATTTAAAATCAAAGAGAAAAGGACGACGACGACGACGGCTATGAAAGGAGGCGGCATATTTCTAGACGATAGTGGGAGAGGAAAATGCATCGCGAATAATAAAAGTGGTAATAGCAGCAACAGCAGCGGCAGAGACGCGCTTCTCGGCGAGTTTGATGGAGGAGGAGGAAATGTTTTTGGTGGAAGCTCAGGCGGAAGCGGTTGGAACAACAACAACAACAACAACGAGAACGAGAACGAGAACGAAGACGAACGGCATAGCTCGTCGATGGCGACGCGGTTTCTGCTTTATGCGATGGCCACGTCTGCACTCACCGTCGTGCCTCTCGCGAACGCGAAGGGCTCGACGAACGCCGCCGCGAATAGAATGAAAGCACAAACTGAAAAGGCGTTTCAGTCGTTACCGTCGAAAGCGAAAGACTTCTTCGTGTCCATGTTGTACGGTTTCGTCATTTTCTTTGGCGTTAAAATGGCGTTAAAAAGTTTCTTCGCTCCAGTCGCGTTGTTTTCTTTCACCATGTTCGTTTTGCACAAGATGAAAGTCCTGTCGTTTGGACCGATGGACATGTATGAGAGTTGGGTGCGACCGTACTTACCGAGAGAGTTTCAAAAAGACAGTTTCGCTTTCCTCCGCGGCGCGGATACGATGTCCGAAAAATACACCAAGGCGTTCTGGTCTGCCGCGCACAGAATCTTGCCGGCGTGTAATTCTTCTCACGGCGAGAAGGCTTTGATTCTGGGCATGCTTGTGGCCGGTTTAGTTTAAGCAGTAGTAGATGTAGTAGTAAAAACAGGATTTCTTTCTTTCAACAAGTGTCTGTTGTTCACTTTTTACCTCAAATTTTTCTCCTCCATTCCTCAGTGTCAGTGCAGAGGCCTGCACACGCATCAACTAGATGTCAAAGAAGAAGTCAAAGAAGAATAAAAGTTCCCAAACACAACAACAAACAGATAACACAAACAACCAGCGACAAAATCAGCCTCTCTCAGCATCGTTATTGGGTAAACCTGCGAGTGGGAACGTGGAGAAGAACAAGAAGAATAAAGGGAAAATGAATTACAACAACAACAATAATAATTACTACGGAGGAGGTGGTGGCGGTGGTGGAAACTACGGAGGAGGATACGGAGGAGGATACGGAGGAGGATACGGAGGAGGATACGGAGGAGGGTACGGAGGAGGGTACGGGGGAGGATACGGAGGAGGATACGGAGGAAGAGGAGGATACGGGAGAGGTGGATATGGCGGCAGAGGATTTGGAGGTGGTGGCGGCCGTGGTGGAGGAGGTGGCTTTTTCGGCCAAAAGCAGAAAAAAGTAAAAGTGATACCGGAGAAGAAAATAGCGTACGGGAAGCAAATACGACGAGAGATGGACACGGGGCAGATTTCCCAAGCGTTCGTGTGGTTTGCAAAGTA
>Ga0209306_1001473_pt1 | contig 11259 bp, 11 predicted proteins | sample COGITO_mtgs_1103_3_FD_184793 | JGI IMG/M metagenome (GOLD analysis project Ga0209306, IMG submission 184793) | Pelagic marine microbial communities from North Sea - COGITO_mtgs_110328 (SPAdes) (version 2) | ecosystem: Environmental > Aquatic > Marine > Epipelagic ... | reverse complement strand
AGCAGAATATTATCCCATGCATTCAATAGAGGCTTTTTAAAGCTTTCTAAGCCCTTTTCTAGATCTTTCACATAAACTACGCCTAGATCATCAATTGATCTCATTACGGTGTATTTAAGCTCGAATCTAAGGGTTTCGTTATCTATAACATAACCTTGGTTTGTATAGTGCTTTCTCTTGTTGTAAAGCTTTACCAAATATTCAGTTAAACCAGCTTGTTTGTAATTCCCTTCATCACTATGAAACTTGTTTTCAAATACCTTGTTTTTATACATAAAGGCATTGTTAATGATAATATCACTATCAACAGGGGGAGTTATATTCACCCCTATTTCGATATTACTTAATCTAAATTCAGAGATATTAATATTAAGATGCTTATTTAATTCCACTATGGCATGAGATAGTTCTTTTCTTCCAAAGTAATTGAAGTTATGTTTTCCATCATTAAAGTATTTGTGAATACTTCCAGCTATCTCACACCTACCATTTGTATAGAGTTTTATTTTCATGCCTTTAGCTTCTGCTTCTATGTAAGGCTTCACTTCTTTTCCAGACCTATTACGACTTATTGATTCACCAGTCGTAACATTGTATGATCCCATGAAGTCAACACTGTTTTTAAGTAGACTAACTTCCTCTGAGCTGATATAACTCCAAATTTTTATGAAGTCTATCATAGCCTCTTCTTTTTAGGCTTAATTTCGATAAGAGCATCCTGAATCGAAGACTCTTTAAAAAATACTCTTGATCCAATAGAATGAGCCTTAAGCACTCCCTGTTCTCTCCATCTACTCAGAGTCGACTCGTTGCAACTTAAACGCACTTTGGCCTCTGCAACTGTGTGTATATGATCAATACTTTTCTTTAATAACTCACCCTCTAAATGAGCTATTTTATCATATAGTGGCGCAACAAACTTTTCGAGCTTGTCGTCTAGCATTTGCGATAAAATATGCTTGTCCACCATTACAGAATTTTAACATCTGCAAGGTTTTAAATTTGTGTGAAAGAGCTATCCAGAGATAGTCCTTGTATTCCCCGATTTAGAGCTTATTTTCCCCGAGTTTCAGATTTTATTTTAGAAACTAGATTTTTCATGTCCTTAACATGTGTGTAAGAAGTGTATTTTGCATCAATATCTTTGATGTCTAAGTCTAAGTTTTTTATGTTTTTTGTAATGGTGTCAAGGCTACCTCCTGTGAGAAGTTGAGTTATTTTTGCTTTATAAGCATTTGAGCCATTTAAAAGTTCTATATTATCATAAACACCAAGACTCTTAAGAAGTGCGATTTTTTTTGTTAGTGTCAATTCGGGGTTATCCTTTATGACTTCCATTTCATTAAAAATATTTTCGAGATCAATTACTAATAATGAAACCTTATATACTAATTTTTGGAGGAAATCATGTGATATAGGAAAATATATAATCTCATCCCTATCGTTTTTAAGTTTATCAAGGAATACTTTTTTTTGGACAATTAACTCCTCAAGGTTTATTCTATTTAAGTTTTCACATTGCTTACGAAGGTTTTCTGTGGAGGAATACTCATTATGGAATATTGTTAAATCCTCAGAGGCCATAAGTTCAGATAAAAAATCATCCATTATTTTCTGCTCATTTTTTATGGTTTGAAACAGATCCTCTTGATCCGTTGAATCAAAATTTATTTTTCCGCATTTAAGACCAATTTTAAATTTCTTGATCTTGTTTATTACTTCGTGGTATTTCATTTTAACTCTAAATAACGTTTAGCCAATTCTAAAGCACTGTCTATCTCTGAAATCTTAATATATTTTAAGAATTGCTTTTCAGTGGTGTGTCCAGTTGCGGACATTAAAAGTGGTGTTGGGATTTTACCATAAAAATTAGTAGCAAAAGATCTTCTTCCAATATGAGATGAAACTAGCATATACTTAGGATAAGTCCCTTTTACTTTCCTAAATCTTTTATTCTTATTATTTCCAATATTCTTTATGACACTCCCATCTACCTCATCAATAAATCCAATTTTTTTACATAGCTCTTTTACATATTCATTGAATCTTTGATCACTAATCTTTCTTGGAAATTCGCCACCCCTTTTATCTAGTATCTCTTGCACCTCAGGAAGTAAAGGAATTACAATTTCTTTTTGAGCCTTTGTTTGCTTGAATGCGATTAATTTTTGATTTTCTACATTAATGATCATATCTTTCCCAAATCTTGAAAAGTCAGATATTCTCTGAGCTGTAAAACAACTAATTAAAAGCCAGTCCCTTACAGTATCTAACTTTTCAGATAATTTAGTAAATGCTTTTATCTTTCTTAATTCTTCAAGTGTAAAATAAATGTCTTTTGTATCCTCACCAGAGATTGACAGCTTTTTCAGATTTGAATTTATTTTGATTCCATTGTCTCTAGCGAAATAACAATATGTTTTTATAAACTTAAAGTTCTTATTTATAGTGTTTTTACTGTAACCGTGAAGTTCATGAAAATCATTAAATAAAACTTTAAATGATGAATCAACATCAGAAGCTTTAAACTTTCTTTTATAATATTTTTGTAATTCGTCAATCTTAGATACTATCGTTTTATGCTTCGCAATAGTTGCTTTGGTAGTATTAAGTTTTATAGATTTAATATAATCATTGGCAATATCAATAAGGTATTCGGATCTAAAGTTATCTCCATGCCTATAATGAGTCTCAATAGTTGCAATCAGCCAGGATTTATCTATATACTTAGGATCTGATTTATAAAAGGATTCTATTATTGTTTTTTCCAAAGAGTTTAAGTTCTCTTCAATTTCTCTTTGTTTGTTTCTAACTAATACATCTTTAATCTTTGATTTTTGATGATAGTGAATCCAATAATCTTTTGTAACTACTACTTTAGAATTTGACTCTAATTGATAGTCCCTTTCATTATACCTAAATAATAATCTTAGTTTTAAGGAAGCTTGATCTTTTTTTGATCGATATAAGTAATTAATCGAAGCCATGATAAAATTGTACGATTAATGTACGACAAAATAATCATTTATGCAATATTATGCATATTCATGCGTTTATTTAAATTATACTAAAATCCTTTAGATCTTATATTTATTGATAATATTTGTATATTTATTAAAATGAAAGAAAGTATTTTATTTGAGGTTCAAGAGCCTCCGGCTCCACTAAAGTAAAACCCTCAACCTTTTCAGGATTGAGGGTTTTTATTTTTGCTATTTTTACTAATATGGAAATACTATTCAATCCCTTATTTATTACCCTTGGAAGTTGTGGCGTAATTTTTATTGTCATGGGATATTTCATGAGTAAAAAGCCACCAAAGGAAATTAATAACCTATATGGATACCGCACCCCTAGGGCTATGAAAAATCAAAAAATTTGGGAATATGCTCAGGTGTATAGTGCCAAAGTAATGATGAAGTACGGAGGGTATTTTTTATTGCTTTGTCTTCCTGGGTACTTTATGGATATAGCACCAGAAATAGCTACTGGAGCAGGACTCATTGTTTTATTAATAGGTGTAGCATTCATGATTTTCCAAGTAGAAACACACTTGAAAAAATGGGAAAGTGATTCCAGTAAAAGGACTAATAAGTTAGAAAATAAGGCCTAAATAACTTGCATTTTTATTTCTTTTGCCCAAAAATGAAACCCAAAAGTACGAGAACTAGTATTATACAGACAGCGGCAAAAACCCCAATCATAACAATACCATTACTCGAGTCTACCAAGGGCAATATCAATGATTTCATATCCATGTGTTTTAATAACTCAAAGATATAAAGGGGGATGAAAAGGAAATATGATAAATATCAGCCTTCTCAAGGAGAAGGCTAATATATTTTTTTAAAGTGTGGAGGGACACACATAATCAGAGGTCTTAGCACCTGATTCTTGTAGGCTTTTGAACCCTCCAGCTACATCTATTAGGTTGTGTATTCCCCTACTCTTCAATATAGAAGATGCTATTACAGAACGGTAGCCTCCTGCGCAATGTACTAGGAAGTCTCCTTCAGAGGGGAAGGATGATAAGTGATCATTTAAAGCGTCTAAAGGCGCTGTTTCTGCAGATAATACATGTTCAGAAAGGTATTCTGGCGTATTTCTTACGTCAAAAACGGCTTGGTTGTTTTGCTCTATTCTTTCAATCGCTTCTGCCGCTGAAATGGAGTGAATTTGATCTACCTCTTTTCCAGAAGCTTTCCAAGCGTCAAAACCTCCCTCTAAATAACCAATGGTATGGTCAAATCCAACTCTGGAGAGTCTGGTAATAGCTTCTTCTTCTCTGCCTTGTGGGGCAATGAGTAAGATAGGTTGTTTTACATCTGCAATTAGGGCGCCTACCCATGGAGCAAACGAGCCGTCTAATCCTATAAAAATAGATCTAGGCACAAATCCTTTTACAAAGTCTGATTGGTGACGCACATCTAAAACAATGGCTTCTGTTTCGTTGGCTGCTGCCTCGAAAGCCTCTGGAGATAGTGGTTTTATGCCACGCTCTAGTACTTTGTCAAAATCTTCATAGCCTTCCTTGTTCATTTTAACGTTTAAAGGAAAGTATTTTGGGGGTGGCATTAAGCCGTCAGTAACTTCTTTGATGAATTCTTCTTTAGTCATGTCGGCCCGAAGGGCATAGTTCATTTTCTTTTGGTTTCCTAGACTGTCTACTGTCTCCTTCATCATGTTTTTACCGCAAGCAGATCCCGCTCCATGTGCTGGATATACGGTAATACTATCTGCCAAAGGCATGATTTTAGTCCTAAGGCTGTCGAATAGTGTTCCAGCCAAATCTTCTTGGGTCATGTGGGCCGCTTTTTGTGCCAAATCTGGACGCCCTACATCTCCTAAAAAGAGGGTGTCTCCAGAAAAAATTGCATGGTCTTTCCCCTGGGCATCCCTTAGTAAAAAGGTGGTGCTCTCCATAGTGTGACCTGGTGTGTGCAAAGTCACAAAAGTAAGGTCTCCTAGTTTAAATTCCTGACCATCTTTAGCAATAAGTGCTTCAAAAGTAGGATTGGCCAGCGGTCCATAAACAATGGTGGCGCCAGTTTCTTTAGCCAAAGTTACGTGCCCACTCACAAAATCTGCATGAAAATGGGTCTCAAAAATATATTTAATCTTTGCATTATTGGCTTTGGCTTTTTCAATATAAGGCCCTACTTCTCTAAGGGGATCTATAATGGCTACTTCACCATTAGACTCTATATAATAAGCGCCTTGCGCCAAGCATCCGGTATAAATTTGTTCTATTTTCATGCCTTTTATGTTTTGTTATTGTCAAAAGTATTCAATAAAGTCAGTATGCTTTGTAACATCTGTTACCAAAGGTGTTTTATAAATCAATCACGGTAATGTCATTTCTGTGCATGGAAATCTTACCTTCATTTTCTAACTTTTTCAAAAGTCTTGAAATCACTACCCTAGAGGTGTGCAAGTCATAAGCTATTTCCTGGTGAGTAGCATGAATATGATCATCTCCTGTGACTTTAGCTTTGTCTTGAAGGTGTTTTAAAAGACGATCGTCCATTCTAAGAAATGCCAAAGTATCTACCGTATGCAATAATTCCTTCATTCTCGCATGATAGCTGTCCAATACAAATTGCTGCCAGGTCTTATATTTAGCCATCCATTGCTCCATTTGAGCTACGGGAACCATAATAATCTCCGCATCTGTTTCCGCTACAGCTCTAATGTCACTCTTAGTTCCTCCCATACAACAAGAAAAACTCATGGCGCAGGTGTCTCCTTTCTCAATAAAATAGAGGAGCAGCTCATCTCCTTGATCGTCTTCTCTCATGATTTTAATGGCGCCTGAAAGCAATAAAGGCATGTGGCTAATAATCTCGCCTATTTCAATAAGCTGCTGTCCTGGGGCTACTTTCTTTAAACTCCCATATGCAAGAATTTCTTTCATTAATGGTGGCTCAAAAAGAAAACCGTAATGTTGTTCTAGTGCTTCTTTAAACATAAAATTATGGATGTAAAAGTCTGTAAATTAAGACAGCTGTTCTTTGTGTCAGTGCCTCTATAGTTTTTAAGTTCACCGTTTCCTGAGGGGTATGTGCGCCAGTTCCCATAGTGCCTAATCCGTCTAAACAGGCTACATAATTAGCCACGAATGAGGTGTCTGCTGCCCCTCTTTTTCCAGGATCATAAGCCAAAACGGCTCCTTGATTTAGGTCTAAGCTTACTTGGTTTAACTGGGCTAAAAGCGCAATATTCTGCGGTGTTGGTGGCATGGCCGGATAACTGTCAGTGAAAGATATTTCCGCAGTAGTTTGTGGGAGGTTTCTACTAATCACTTCCCTCATTTTATTTCTAGCGCTGTCTTTTTGAGCTTCGGTAATAAACCTCAACCCTCCTTGAACAGTAGCCGTCTGTGCCACTACATTACTTTTTCCAAAAGCGGTAGCGTTTCCTGTAAGTGGGTCAATACTGGTAAAGGTTCCCCCTACCATCATTCCTGGGTTAAAAGTCAGTAAGTCTGGGCCTTTAACCTGTTGGTAAAAATCATTTAAAATTCTGCCCATTTCAAAAATGGCACCAGCTCCAGTGCGTTCACTGAAAACACCCGAGGAATGGGCTCTTTTTCCAGTGGTGGTAACTTTCCATCCAGAAGCACCTCTTCTAGCCACTGTGGCGTAATTAAATCCTGTAGATGTTTCAAAACCTAGGGCAATATCTGATTTTTTAGCTGCGTCAATGAGATCCTTTCTACTGATAGAAAGCGGCTTCCCTGAACTCTCCTCATCTCCGGTAAAGGCTACAATTACCTGAGTATTTTTAAGTAATCCTTGCTCATTCAGGGCTTTCAAAGCATAGAGAATAATAACGTTTCCCCCTTTCATGTCATTCCCCCCTGGCGCAAAGGCAATACTATCATTGATTCTCTCAAAGTTTTGAAAAGGACTGTTTTCTTCAAATACGGTGTCTAGATGACCAATGAGAAGTAACTTTTTCCCCTTTGGCTTTTTAACTGCAGGTGTTTCTGCAAATAAATGCCCTGCCCTATTTAAGGAGTCAGGCATAGAAATCCACCTAGGTTCCATTCCAATAGATTCAAAAGCACTACTAAAAACAGACCCTACCTCTTTTACCCCTTTGAGATTTAATGTGCCACTATTGATATTAACGACCTTTTCTAAAAATAAAATAGCCTCTGAATTGTTTGCAGATACCGAAGCGATAAGCTGCTCCTCTATTTTGTTTTGTATTTGGGCGTTTAGGGAGTGAAAAATAAAACTTACAAGTAGCAGTGAGACTAAGAATGGTTTACTCATGGTGGTTCATTTGTTATTTAGAGGTTCAATTTACTAAAATTAGTACAAAGCTTTTAAAGTGTTTAGTCAAATTTTAATGCTTTAACCACAGAAACCTTAGACACAATGACAGAAGGAAGTAATAGCATTAAGGAACAAAGTAAGAGTACCAGCGCATTTAAACCCAAAACAATAGATACATCCATAAATACTGGAATTTCTCTAATGTAATATTCTTTAGGGTTCGGAAACTGAAGCCACTTAAAGCGGTCTTGCAGATAAATAATTGCTAAGCCTATAGTATTACCAACCAACAACCCAAAGCCAATTAAATAAATGGCCTGATACAGAAATACTTTTCTTACCGTCCAATCTGCAGCTCCCAAAGCCTTGAGAATACCAATCATAGGAGTGCGCTCAAGAATGAGGACTAAAAGTGCCGTAACCATATTAATTCCTCCAACCAATATCATTATCCCAATGATGAGAATCATGTTAAAATCGAAAAGAGAAATCCATTCAAAAATATTGTAATAGCGTTCTTTTACCGAGCGCACATCTAAATCTGATTGGGTGGCTGCATAGACTTCTGCTGTTTTTTGGTCTATTTTATCAAAATCCGATACAAATACTTCAAAAGCACTTATTTGGTCTGCTTCCCAGCCTGAAATTCTTTGTAAATGCCTCAAATCTACAAAAATGTAACTGCTGTCAAAAGCCTCAAAACCAGAGTCGTAAATCCCCGCTATTTTAAAAATTCGCTGACTTGGGACACTGCTTTTTTGATCGTTTTTTATAAAGAAAGTTCTAAAAGTGTCTCCTGTCTTAAGGGCTAACTTTTGGGCTACTAAATCAGAAATAAGCACTTCATTATTTAGTACGTCTCCGTAATTTGGCAAACGACCACTGATTAAAAAATCTTTAAAAGCAGTCCAATTGTAGTCCGTAGAAACCCCTTTAGCGACAATACCTTCAAAAGTCTCTTCTGTCCTAATAATACCGGGGGTCGTAATGATTCCTTGAATATGGGTAATTCCAGTAACAGACTTAAATTCAGGATAAAAGGATTGCTTTTTTGAAATAGGCGATCCTGAAATATGGGCAGTATTGGTTTCGTAGCTAATTATTTGTAGGTCTCCATTAAAAGCAGCTACTTTTTCCCTAATTTTATAATTCAATCCAAGTCCAGTGGCTACAGATATAAGCATCATCACCATACCAATTGCAATAGCCGCAATAGCAATTTTGATAATAGGAGCAGAAATATGGCTTTTACCATGACCTCCCAAAACAAGCCTCTTGGCTATAAACAGCGATATATTCAAATGAATAAGACTTTTAATACACCCAAAAATACCACTTTATTTATACTTCTATTCGTCCTTTCAGTACCTTTTATACAATGCAGCAGCCAATCGCAATTACCTTTAATAGTTGGCGCCAACAGGACAGAGACTTATTTGCCCTATCTCAAAGGAAAAAATATAGCTGTTGTGGCTAATCCCACCTCTGTGATATTCAAAAACAGTGGGCATTCACAAGGCCACACTCATATAGTGGACTCTTTATTGACATTAGGGGTGAATATAGTCAAGGTATTCTCTCCAGAACATGGCTTTAGAGGAAATATAGATGCTGGAGAAAAGGTGGCAGATGGTGTAGATGCCACTACAGGTATACCCATAATATCTCTTTATGGCAATCAAAGAAAGCCAAGTCCTGAAAGCCTCCAAAATATAGACCTAGTCTTGTTTGACATTCAAGATGTTGGGGTTAGATTTTACACCTATATTGCGACCCTTCAACTCGTTATGCAGGCCTGTGGTGACGCAGGCATTCCCCTCTTTGTACTAGACAGGCCCAATCCAAATGGACATTATGTAGACGGACCAACGATGGAAAAAGCCCACCAGAGTTTTCTGGGAATGACCCCTATACCGCTCGTTTATGGAATGACCATTGGGGAATACGCTAGTATGGTCAACACAGAAGAAGGATGGCTCGGAACAGACAAACATCCAGCACTTTCGGTAGTGGGTCTAAAAAATTACAATAGAGACGTCTCCTACTCACTCCCTATTAGGCCTTCCCCAAATTTACCCAACGACCAGTCCATTGCACTCTATCCGAGTTTAGGATTATTCGAAGGAACCACCATCAATGCAGGAAGGGGAACAGAAGCGCAATTCACCCGCTACGGCGCACCAGAACTTTCTAATAAAATGTCTTTTAGCTATACCCCTGAACCCAATTTTGGGGCAAAATACCCAAAACACAGTGGCGAAATTTGCTTTGGAGAAGACTTAGCTGAGATAAATCCTCCTAATTCAGTAGATCTCAATTGGCTGGTGAAAGCATACGCGAATAGTAGTAAGAAAGCACAGTTTTTCCTCACTTCAGGATTCACCAAACACGCTGGAAATGATAGACTTCAAAAACAAATAGAAGCAGGACTCAGTGTAGCTGAGATCAGAAAAAGCTGGCAAAAAGACTTGGACGCCTTCAAAGCTATTAGAGCTAAATACCTCAGGTATTAAAAAGACTTTTTTGAAATCCAGTCCCTGGAATATAAAATGGATAGGACCTTAAATAAAGGATACTACTCTCCAGGAATCTCAGACTTTCTATAAGCGTTAAAAGGAATCTTGAGAAGTTCTTTGAGTGACTTATTGGCTGCTGGATCTGGATAAGTATCTACCCCGTAAACAATCTGATCTATAGGCATGGTAGAAAAAGTACCAAAAAGTCTGTCCCAAATAGAAAATATGTTTCCGTAATTGCTGTCTGTGTACGGCAGTTGATAATGGTGGTGTATTTTATGCATATTTGGAGATACAATGACCCAACTCAAGAGGGCGTCTGCTTTAGCGGGCAGTTTTATATTGGCGTGATTAAACTGAGAAAAAACTACAGATAAACCTTGATACAACATAATGTAGGCCACAGGAGCACCTACTACAAAAACCGCTAAACAGGTAAATAAAAATCGTACTATGCTCTCTAAAGGGTGGTGCCTATTGGCAGAGGTGGTGTCTACTTCCATATCCGTATGGTGCACTAGGTGAAAGCCCCACAATACACGTACCTTATGTTCTACAAAATGAGCCAGCCAAGCCCCAATTAAATCTAGGAACAATACCCCTACAAATACGGCCATCCAAAGCGGCATTTCAGGCAACCAATAAAGCAAACCAAACGAATTTTTTGCCGTCCAATCACTGGTGTATAAAAGTAAAAAAGCCAATGGAAAGTTGACTAAAATGGTGGTAATCGTAAAGAAAATATTTACCCCAGCATGTTTGCCTTTATGATAAGACAATTTAAAGAGTGGCAAAATATATTCTAATATCCAAAAAAAAGTAATTCCACCCACCAATATAAGGCTTCTGTGCAAGGGTGGAATGGTTTCAAAATAAGAGATAATCTGTTCCAAAGTGATTTTTTATTTTAAAATTACAACTTTATTTTAATTTTCATAGCCTCAACAACCTGATATGCAGCAGGACAGATGGGAATATTTTTTTGGGTAATAGCAGTGATCTGATGAAACTTTTTGCGATTTGTATGCGGGAATTCACTGCAAGCTTTGGGTCTGTGATCGTATATACTGCAATAATTATCTGCCCCTAAAAAGGCACAGGGAACTTGTTGCAACACATAATCATTGTCTTCATCTATTTTTAAATATTGTGTCACGAACTGAGCAGATTTCATCTTTAGGTGCTTGGCTATTCTATCAATGTCTGCACGGGTAAAAAGGGGTCCTGTAGTCTTACAACAATTGGCACAACTCAAACAATCAACCTTTTTAAACACTTCATAATGTAATTCTTGCATGGCATAGTCCAATCGCTTGGGGGGCTTTTTTTTAAGTTTTGCAAAATAGGCAGCCGTCTCTTTAGAAGACTCTTTGGCCAGTTTAGGTAATTTTTTTAAAAATTCATCCATAGAAAAAGAACGCCTTTGTGAAATTAGTCGTGATCATTTGGGTTAAAAATAA
>Ga0209306_1001449_pt1 | contig 11358 bp, 10 predicted proteins | sample COGITO_mtgs_1103_3_FD_184793 | JGI IMG/M metagenome (GOLD analysis project Ga0209306, IMG submission 184793) | Pelagic marine microbial communities from North Sea - COGITO_mtgs_110328 (SPAdes) (version 2) | ecosystem: Environmental > Aquatic > Marine > Epipelagic ... | reverse complement strand
TTATTGATATTAGCAGGGTTTTTTCGGTAACGCAAAATGGCCAAGAAGAGGTTTGGTATAACCCAGATAGCAGTGAAACGGGTTACTCAATAAAAGAAATGCGGTATTACATAAAAGGACAGCAAGACGGCAGAAATGAGCATAAAACTACGCTTCCTGTAATTACATCATTTCTAGTTAGCGGAGCACTAGCTGCACTTACGGGTAGTCAAGAATTAGCCGTTGTTGTTCTTTCTCCAATTCCAGGAACCTTAATAGGAAGTTTGACTAAAGGAAATATGCCGTCCAATGAAAAAGCAAATGGAGGCGAGCCAATGAGTCAAGCTGCCTACATTGCCGGGTATAAACAATCGGCCAGAATGAAAAAGATATTCCACAGCATTTTGGGCTCGGTAGCAGGAACTGTTGCTGGCGGAATAATAGGATTAAGCATAGCGTCTAGTAATTCGTGAAAAGCCTTTTAAAAAACGCAAGCAACTTTCTGTTGTTTAGCAACCTCTACGTTGCTATTCCTGTAAGTGCAATTAGCTGCATTTCTTACTTCATTTTTAACCTTCCAATAAATTATAAGTTGTTGCTATTTATATACTGCAGCACTTTATTTATCTACAACCTGCACCGTATCGTTGGCTTATCTCAAATCGATGAAAGAAGTCTTTCCGCGAGGCATGTCTGGGCAAAAAAATACAAGTCATTTTTATTTTTTCTTATTGTGCTTTCTGGCAGTTCTGCGCTTGTGTTAGCCTTAATTCTAGGCACTTCATTTATTGCCCCTATTTCCATTCCAACACTTATTGCGTTGGGGTATAGTATGCCAATTGTGAAACGAAAAGGAAAGTACTGGAGACTCAGAGATGTGCCATTTGCCAAGGTGTTTTTAATTAGCATAACGGTTAGTTACGTGAGTGTAATTTGCCTGTATTCGAATCCTTTGAGTTGTATACTCAACCCGAGTTATTCTATTATTTCTTAAGTCGTTGTTTCTTCATTTTCGCCATCACTATTCCTTTTGATATTCGTGATTTGGAATTTGATAAGGGTAGTTCTTTAAATACCATTCCTATGATGATGGGTATGGATAAAGCCAAACAGCTTTCCTTATTGAGTTTGGCTTGCTTTTCTTTTATTGTAATGATTTTGTTCAGTCAAAGCGCCTATATGAGTGTAGCCCATTTGGTTGCTGCAATTTTTGCGGGGTGGGTAATCACACTTTGTAAAAAAGACAGTTCAGAGTACTATTATTCTTTTTTGGTAGAAGGCACTATGTTGGTGCTCTTTGGGTTGGTTTGGATCGTTTCTTAAGTCTTTATTCAAATTAAAGGCCAAAACTTAAGGGACAACAAACTATGGAAGAGTTGTTCGAGATACAGTTTCGCCAACACACAATCACTCGAACTGAACCAGAATGAATAAGCTGTATAAAGCAAATTAAACCTTCATCGGTTCAATAATCCCAAGAACCTCTTCCAAGGTTTCCACCCCTTCAAAAACAATGTATAAGCGTTCTTTGCGCTCCTTCATTTGAGTTTTGGCCGGGTTCTTATTTACGTATTGCACTATGTAATGGAATTGACTGGATTGGTAAAATCTTGATTTCTGATTGGATACCAAATAACAAAGCAGTTTTTTGTTTTTCAAAACAATCTTCTCTATTCCTAATTTCTCTGCTAACCATTGTAAGCGCACACCACTGATTAACTGATGCGTTTCCTCTGGAATTGGTCCAAAACGATCAATTAAATCCTTTTCAAATTTTTCCAATTGATTTTCGGTTTTTACATCCGAAAGTTCACGATATAATTGTAGCCGTTCATTTACATTACGCACATATCCGTTTGGAATTAGAATCTCTAAGTCCGTATCGAGCTGGCAATCCAACACGAAGTTTTGCAATTCGGCTTCTTCATCCTTAAACAAGTCTTTAAACTCGTTTTCTTTCAATTCGTGAATGGCTTCGTCCAGTATCTTCTGGTAAGTCTCAAACCCAATATCAGACATAAAACCGCTTTGCTCTCCCCCCAATAAATTTCCAGCGCCACGAATGTCTAAATCGCGCATTGAAATATTGAACCCCGAGCCTAAATCCGAAAACTGCTCAATGGCAGTCATTCTTTTTCTTGCTTCTGGAGTCAAGGAACTCATTGGCGGAGACAACAAGTAACAAAATGCTTTTCGATTGCTACGACCAACTCTTCCACGCATTTGGTGCAAATCACTCAATCCAAAATTGTGTGCATTGTTTATGATAATCGTGTTAGCGTTAGAAATATCCAATCCCGACTCGATAATGGTGGTGGCAATCAATACATCAAACTCATGCTCCATAAATGCATACATGGTTTTTTCGAGTTCGTGTCCTTCCAATTGTCCATGTGCAATACCAATGCGCACTTCAGGAACCAAACGCTGAATCATTCCCGCAACTTCCTTAATGTTCTCCACTCTATTGTGCACCACGAATGCCTGACCGCCCCTGCTTACTTCATAGTAAATAGCGTCGCGAATGGTCTCTTCGTTAAAGGGTTTTAGAATGGTTTCCAACGGTTGACGATTAGGCGGCGGGGTATTGATTACACTCAAATCTCGAGCTTTCATCAATGAAAACTGTAAGGTTCTAGGTATTGGAGTTGCGGTCAATGTTAACGTATCCACGTTTTCTTTAATGGTCTTCAGCTTGTCCTTAACTCCAACTCCAAACTTTTGTTCTTCATCGATTATCATTAGACCCAAGTCTTTAAACTTGACGTCTTTTCCAACTATGCGATGCGTTCCGATTATGATATCAATTTTTCCCTCAGCCAGTTTTTGTAAGGTTTCTTTTTGCTCTTTTCCAGTTTTAAAACGATTGATATAATCGACGTTACAAGGCAAATCAGCTAACCGATCTTTAAAGGTTTTCCAATGCTGATAAGTCAAAACAGTTGTTGGAGCCAAGACCGCTACTTGCTTGCTATCGATAACTGCTTTGAACGCCGCACGAATTGCAATCTCCGTTTTACCAAAACCTACATCACCACAAATCAAACGATCCATTGGATGCGGCTTTTCCATATCTCCTTTTACGTCAATTGTCGCTTTTTCTTGGTCGGGAGTATCTTCATAAATGAAAGAACTCTCCAGTTCGTGCTGCAAATAATTGTCGGGGGAAAATGTGAACCCAGGGGCCGCTTTTCGTTTTGCGTACAATTTGATAAGATCGTAGGCAATCTCTTTTACTTTCTTTTTGGTTTTTTGCTTGAGAATTTTCCACGTTTGCGTTCCCAGCTTATTCATTGTGGGAGCCGTGCCATCTTTTCCGGTAAAGCGAGCAATGCGATGCAAGGAATGAATACTTACATAAAGAATATCTCCATCCTTGTATAACAAACGAATAGCTTCTTGTTCCTTGCCATCGTTTTCTATTTTTTGAAGCCCATCAAATTGACCTACACCATAATCAATGTGGGTTACATAATCTCCTTTCTGAAGACTCGTAAGCTCTTTGAAGGTAATGGCTTGTTTGGCTTTATTAAACCCTTCTTTAAGACGGAATCTATGGTAGCGCTCAAATATTTGGTGATCGGTAAAACAGGCAATTTTAAGGTCCGCATCAATGAAGCCCTCGTGCGCCATTTGCAAAATGGGTGAGAATTCTACCTCAGCATCAATGTCCTCAAAAATGGCATGCAAACGCTCCATTTGTTTTGCCTGACTGGACAAAATGAAATTATTGATTCCAACTGTTTTGTGTGCATGTAAATCTTTAGCCAACAAATCAAATTTCTTATTGAATGTAGGCTGCGGTTTTTGGTTGAATTCTACTGTTTTAGTAGCTGAAGTTTCAAAGGTTCCTCCGTATTCCAAAACTTTGTGCTTTTCTAACCCCAAATCAAAATGCTCTGGTTTTATATATAAATCTGAGGGTTTGGATTGTAAAGTATCGTTCGAAAGTTTGCTAAAAGCCTCCTCGGCAACAGCAAAAGATTTGCGAACTTGTTCTTTAGAAACTTCGCGTTCTTTCAAATACAAATAAGAATTTGCAGGTAGAAAACCTAAGAAACTTTCACGCGATTCCATCAAATCATGATCCTGAACATTGGGCAAAATGTGAATCTTCTTATAGTTCTTTTTGGACAGTTGACTCGCCGGATCAAAGGTTCGAATCGAATCAATATCATCTCCAAAAAACTCAACCCGATAAGGGTCGTCGTTTGCAAAAGAGAAAATATCTACTATTCCTCCGCGTATTGAAAACTGACCGGGACCCGTCACAAAATCAACCCGTTCGAAATGATATTCGTAAAGCAACTCATTGATAAAATCGATGGTGATTTCATCACCTACCTTTAGTTCAAGAATGTTCTTTTTGAGTTGCTTTTTAGTAACTACTTTTTCACTCAGAGCCTCACCATAAGTTACTACCACCAACCAAGATGGTTTTTTGACAATCATGTCCAGCGTTTCAGCACGCATCAACACATTGGTATTGTCAACCGATTCTTGTTTATAGGGATACTTAAACGGTGAAGGAAAAAAGAGCACTTTATCGTTCCCCAATTGATCCTGTAAATCATTGAGTGCGTATGCAGCATTCTCTTTATCATTGAGCACAACTACATGAATGCCATGCACTTGCTTGGCCATTGTTGCAATAAAAAATTGAGAGGCGCTTCCCCTAAATCCTTTTAAATGTACGAGAGGGTTTTCGGTTTCCTTACAATGAGCTTGCACTTGTGCCAACTGGGGCCAAGTGCTAAAACTGGTATTAAATTCTTCTTTGGTAACTGACATTTACACTTATACAATCGAGGGCAGCAAATGTAGTTAGGTATGATAATTAATCTTTGAACTTTAGTTCTAATATTCAAGATTGAGAATCCTTCCCAACGGGGAAGGTGCTGAGGTACGAAGCGGAAGGGGTTCATGGCAAAACAATTCAGTTCAAGGCTTTATAAAAAGAACCCCTTCCGGCTCATTCTTCGCCACCTTCCCCGCTGGGAAAGAGAAGATATCCAACAATCAATCTCAGTATTTTTATAGTTAATCTCAACAGCAATCCTGAATTGCCCCAACTGCCTCAGCTGCAAAAGGCATTGCTCCACCACAGCCTTCGAAAATTCCGTAATGCGTATCCCAAGTTCCATGAAAAGTGAAATAGGATCTAAAGCGGGTATCGTGCACCATTTTGTAACTGTTTCCACAAACCGCCATGACCTTTCCTTTAGGAAAATAATGGTGATCGTCTAATTCAAATCCGTGCTCTTGACCTTTAATTCCTCCATTGTAAACCAATGCTTGACCGTAATCTTCACAATCAGATTCTAAGCCTTCTATTTTAAACAAACGATAGGTAACCGAGAAGAACTTAAGGTCGCCTACTTTTTCTTCCAGTTTTTTATTTTCTATGGTAATCGGTTTATTCTCAACAGCTCTAGGATCGGTAAACCCAGCTTTTTTGGCGAAATTCAAAAAATCGTTCCAGTACAACGCCCCGCTCAAACATTCGCCCCAAAGTACAGGGTCGTTTTGCAGTTCTTGAGAAACTCTGCGATCGCTGTATACATCCGAGAAGTACATCTCTCCACCGGGTTTCAATAAATCAAAAGCATCATCCAATACTTTTTGTTTGTCTTTGGCTAGGTTTACAACACAATTGGAAATGATTAAATCGAAGCTTCCTTTTTCTAACCCAAGCCTATCTAATTCTTCAATATTCCCTTTTACAAATTCAATATTTGGCACGGTGTATCCAAACTTTTCGGTGTGGTAATCGATGTGCCGATTCGCAACATCCAATTGCTCGTCAGTCATATCAACCCCAACAACATAGCCGTTAGGCCCAACCAACTTACTTGCAATGTAACAATCTCTGCCACTTCCAGAACCTAAGTCCAAAATGCGCAATCCTTCAATATCAAAAGGAATGGTTAAACCACAACCGTAATACTTCGCTTGAACTTCATCATGCACTTCACGAAGGGCTTCTAAGATGTATTCTGGTGGAGCCGTTAATGTGCAACACGCGTTGGTTTTCAAATCTGCTGAAGAGGCTAATTCTTTTCCGTAATAATCTTGAACTTCTTGATGTAAGGTTTCCATAAACGAGCTATTAATTGAGTTTGCAAAGGAAGGTAATGAATTGGAATTTAAATGGTTTTAAAATGACATTGTGAGGGTTTTGAATAATCCTAATTGTTCCAAAAACCCTTTCCGTCTCTCCCAATATTTATCGGAATCGACACCTTCCCAGTTGGGAATGACCTAAAACAAAAACCCAGTTGGTTCCTAATGCGGGAGGGTTTTTCTAAACTATTTCAACAAGCCTTCAATCTCATCCACCATATTCTTTGAGCCCACATAGTAAGCACAACGCTGGTGCAATTCAGTTGGTTCAATCTCCATAGTTCTTGTATAACCATCCGAAGCTTTTCCGCCTGCTTGCTCAGCAATAAATGCAAGAGGATTGCATTCATAAAGCAAACGCAATTTACCGTTAGGTGCTTTGCTTGTAGAAGGATAAAGATAAACTCCACCTTTAATCAGGTTACGATGAAAATCTGCCACCAATGAACCAATATATCGAGCCGTTTTTTCCTCTAGTTTACACTTGTCCAAATAGGTTTGAATGCCTTTGTGAGAAAGGTGGTAATTCCCTTCATTCATAGAAAAAATCTTCCCATCGTTTGAAGTTTTCATATCAGGATGAGACAAACAAAATTCACCAATAGAGGGGTCTAAGGTAAAGCCATTTACTCCACTTCCTGTTGTATAAACCAACATTGAAGAAGAACCGTACAGCACATAACCAGCAGCAACTTGCTCTGTTCCTGGCTGAAGAAAATCTTCCATCGTCGCTTTGGTTCCAGCTTCTGTTTTTCTTCTGTAAATGGAAAAAATGGTCCCGATAGAAACGTTTACGTCAATGTTCGAAGAGCCGTCCAATGGATCCATTGCCAAAACGTATTTTCCTTGAATGGATTTTTCGTTTTCAAAAGCAATGAAATCATCTTTTTCTTCCGAAGCAATTCCGCAAACTTCTCCGCCATGCCTTAAAGCTTTTATAAAAACCTCATCAGCAAATACGTCTAATTTTTGTTGCTCTTCTCCTTGTATATTTTCAGAACCATAAGCACCAGTAATATCAACAAGACCCGCCATATTTACTTCTCGGTGCACTATTTTAGACGCAAAGCCAATGTCTCTAAGCAATCTAGAAAGGTCTCCAGTTGCGAAAGGAAAATCGTCTTGTCTATCAATTATAAATTCGTCGAGAGTAGTAACTGCAATCATAGCTTTTGTTTCAGAATACAAATATAGTTGGGTTGATTGGTTCAACAGTTGGTTGAAACTATATTTGGCCTTATGAATAAAAACAATATTCAACTTAGAAAAGGAACCCCATCAGACATTCCAGAATTACTGAACCTCATTAAGGAATTGGCTGCTTATGAAAAAGAGCCCGACGCGGTAATTGTTACCGAAGAAATCTTATTGGAAGATGGGTTTGGAGAAAATTCAATTTTCGATTTTATAGTTGCGGAAAAAGACGAAAAAGTAGCCGGAATTGCTTTGTATTATAGCAAGTACTCTACTTGGAAAGGCCGTTGCCTTTATCTTGAAGACATTATCGTAAAAGAAAGCGAACGCATGAATGGCATAGGCAGTTTGCTGCTAAAAGAGCTTATCGCTATTGCTGATAAAGCTGGAGTTAAAAGACTCGAATGGCAAGTATTGGATTGGAACGAACCCGCAATTAACTTTTACAAAAAACACAAAGCTATTATCGACGGCGAATGGTTGAATTGCAAAGTGGAGTTTGAATAGGGATAGGATTACAGTCCGTCATGCTGAACTTGTTGCAGCAATTCCACTTAGTATAAATCGATTTACGTCAGAGACCCTGAAACGAGTTCAGGGTGACGCTAAAAATATCAATTACTTTTGTCACCCTTAAATTAACACCCATGAAAGGAATTATTCTCGCTGGAGGATCTGGCACTCGACTTCATCCGCTTACCTTGGCAATTAGTAAGCAGCTTATGCCCATCTACGATAAGCCGATGATTTATTATCCGCTTTCGTTACTCATGTTAGCTGGAATTAAAGACATTCTTATTATTTCCACTCCACACGATTTACCACTTTTTGAAAAATTGCTAAGCGATGGGAAAAATTTGGGTTGCAATTTTGAATATGCAGTTCAAGAAATTCCAAATGGACTTGCTCAAGCATTTGTCATTGGGGAAGAGTTTATCGGTAATGACAATGTAGCCTTAATTTTAGGCGACAATATTTTTTATGGTACCGGACTACCTCAAAAGCTCCGCGAATGCAACGACCCAGACGGTGGAGTTATTTTCGCCTATCGTGTTTCTGACCCAGAGCGATACGGAGTAGTTGATTTTGATGAAAACAACATTGCACTTTCTATTGAAGAAAAACCTGAAAACCCGAAGTCTAATTACGCTGTGCCCGGGTTGTATTTTTACGATAATTCGGTAGTCGAAATTGCAAAAAACTTAAAACCATCTTCCCGTGGTGAGTATGAAATAACCGACGTAAATAAGGTATACCTCGAGCAGGGAAAACTTCAAGTAAGTATCTTAAACAGGGGAACCGCTTGGTTAGATACGGGTACAATAGATAGCCTAAATCAGGCGAGTCAGTATGTTGAAGTAATTGAAAAACGACAAGGCACAAAAATTTCTTGTATCGAAGAAATTGCTTGGCACATGGGTTTTATTGACGATAAACAACTTGAACAAATTGCTCAACCGTTGGTCAAAAGTGGATATGGAAAATACCTATTAACACTACTCAAACACTAAATGTCAAGCACTTTACCCCTACAGCACTCAATAGAGGAGTTAAGAAACTACTTCGAAGAAAAAATTCAACTCACCGAGTTTACGAACCAACCCGAAAAATTGTACGAACCTATTCAGTACATTATGCAAATTGGTGGCAAACGAGTGCGGCCCGTTTGTACCTTAGCAGCCGCAGAATTATTTGGCGCTAACCCAGAAGCTGCTATTAATCAAGCGATTGCCGTAGAGGTTTTTCACAACTTTACCTTAGTTCACGACGATATAATGGACGAAGCTCCGCTAAGGAGAGGACAAACTACGGTTCATAAAAAATGGAATGAAAATACTGGGATTTTATCTGGAGACGCTATGATGATATTGGCGTATCATTACCTCAGTAAAAATACCGATGCTAAATTTCATAGACTGTTTTCAAACTTTAATCGCACGGCAATTGAGGTTTGCGAGGGACAACAACTGGATATGGATTTTGAACAAAAATCTACCGTTTCGCTTAATGACTATCTGGGTATGATTGAACTCAAAACTGCAGTTCTTTTAGGCGAAAGCCTAAGAATGGGCGCAACCATAGCTGGAGCTTCAGATGCAGACGCTAATTTGATGTATAAGTTTGGTAAAAACTTTGGAATTGCCTTTCAATTACAAGACGACATTTTAGACCTGTATGGCGATCCTGAAAAATTTGGAAAGCAAGTGGGAGGTGATGTATTAGCTTGTAAAAAAACGTACCTGTTTGCCAAAACCTATTCTATTTCAGATGCTGAGCAGCAAAAAGAATTAGTTGATTTATACAACAACACAAATCTACCCCACCAGGATAAAATTGAAAAAGTTAAAACGGTTTTTGATGCCTTAGATATTCGAAATAGAGCCAAAGCGGATATGAATACTTTTTATCTGAATGCTGGAATTGCCTTGAATAGCGTTTCTGTAAATAATGGAAGGAAAAAAACGCTAAAAGATTTTGCTGAAAGTTTGATGGTTAGAGAGCTGTAGATTTTTTCTTCTAGCATTTTTATTTCAAGGCTTCCTTCAAAGCTAAACTCACTTTAGGGAATTGAAAGGATAACCCTGCTTCTTCTAATTTCTTTGAAGACACATGTGCTCCATTCAACAACATTTCATCCGCTTTTTCCTTACCAAGGATTATCCTCAACACAAATGAAGGAACATTCGGCGCCCAAAATGGCTTGCCCATTTCTTGAGCTAAGGTTTTAGAAAATTCTCCATTGGTGACGGTTTCAGGAGCTACAGCATTAAAAACACCATTCATTTTTTGGTTATTTATACTATGGATAATTGCATTGGTAAGATCATCAATATGAATCCAAGGAAAAGGTTGTTTTCCTGTTCCCATGGCAGAACCAATTCCAAACTGAAACGGCATTTTTATAGGGCTTAATGCGCCACCCTTATCACTGAGTACAACACCTATTCTTAGCACTACTCTGCGGACGTTATACTTTTCAAAGTCAGCTGAAGCTTGTTCCCATTTTTCAGAAACTTCAGTTAGAAAACCTTCTCCTGCCTTGGCACTTTCGTCGTAAATTTTATCGGAATTATCAAAACCATAAAAAGCGGTTCCGGATGCAGAAATTATTGATATTGGAAAAGCTTTTAGTGCTTGACACTTTTTAAACAGCAACTGAATAGAATCAACCCTACTGTCGATTATTTCCTTTTTATACCTCTCGCTCCATGGACCATCGGCAACTCCTGCTCCTGCTAAATGCACAATACTATCAACGCCTATTAATGCATGATTGTCAATTTCATTATGGCCAACATTCCAGCGGTAATAATCGATCCCGCCTTTTGAGCCAGTTTTACTTCTGCTTAGAATTCTAACCTTATGCCCTTTTTCGATTAGTTTTTTAGTCAAATTATTTCCAACAAGACCAGTTCCACCGGTAATAAGTATAGTAGCCATATCTTTATAACTTCGTTTTAATTACTGAACAATTAGCATATACAAAAGTTGAAAGCTACAACAACAGATAAAATTGACCTCAACGGTTACAAAACTCGTAAGGAAGTTCTTGAAAAATTGCTGCAACAAATCAATAAAGATTTGGAACTCAATCTTCAAATTGAATGGGAAAAATACGGAACCTTACTTTATCAAGAAATAATAGATCAAGTTGCGCCTGTGATCGAAAAACTAATTCGACAAGGCAATGGAAGAGTAGAACAGCTTTTATATAAAATTGACGTGTCGGAATTGAAAGTTAAAGAAGCCATAGATTCTGCTTCGGAAACGAACCCTGCTGTTATATTTACTCACTTAATAATAGAGCGAGAGTTGCAAAAAGTAGTGTTTAGATTGGTGTACAGTAAATCAATTAACGAATGAGGGTATTCCTTTTTCTGCTGTGCTATTGTGCATCATTTTCAATATATGCACAAAACTTTTTTTTAACCAATTATGGAATTGATCAAGGCCTTCCTAGTAGTCAAGTTTATGATGTAGTTCAAGATCATAGCGGTTATATCTGGATTGCTACAGATGCCGGTGTATCGAGATTTGATGGTGCTGAAATGGTCTCCTTCA
>Ga0209306_1001446_pt1 | contig 11370 bp, 15 predicted proteins | sample COGITO_mtgs_1103_3_FD_184793 | JGI IMG/M metagenome (GOLD analysis project Ga0209306, IMG submission 184793) | Pelagic marine microbial communities from North Sea - COGITO_mtgs_110328 (SPAdes) (version 2) | ecosystem: Environmental > Aquatic > Marine > Epipelagic ... | reverse complement strand
TTAGTAAGAGACAAACAAGGAAGAAAAATGTCTAAGCAATTAGGCAATTCACCAGATGCTGTGAAATTAATTAAAGATTTTGGCGCCGATAGTGTAAGAGTTGGATTATTATTAAGTGCCCCAGCTGGAAACGACTTGTTATTTGATGAATCTTTATGTCAACAAGGAAAGAATTTTTCTAATAAAGTATGGAATTCTTTTAGATTAATAAGCTCTTGGACTGTTTCTGATGAAATTGATCAAAGCGAACATTCCAAAGCAGGTGTTGAATGGTTTGAACAAAAATTTAATTTGAAATTACTTGAATTAGAAGACCATTTTGATAAGTACAGAATTTCAGATGCTTTAATGATAATATATAAATTAGTTTGGGATGACTTATGTTCATGGTATTTGGAAATAGTAAAGCCAGGTTTTGAAAAACCAATCGATAGAACTACATATAATCAAACAATTAGTTTTTTTAAAAAATGTATGACTGTAATGCACCCTTTTATGCCTTTTATTACTGAAGAAATTTGGTCGAAAATAAAATCAAAAGAAGAATTTCCCTTAATAATTTCAGATTGGCCACAATCTAATAAAGTTAATAAATCAATAATTAATGATTTCGAAAGTTTAACTGGCTTAATTAGTAGCATACGAAAATATAGAAAAGAAAAAAGTATATCTTTTAAAGAAAATTTAACCCTATTTTCTAAAGTGTCTTTAGACAAAAAAGGAGATGCTATTTTATTAAAACTAGCAAATACTGAAATAACAAACGATTTTTCTAAAAAGCTAGAAAACTCAAGTTCTTTTATTGTTGGAAGTAATGAATTTCATTTCAATAACAAAACAAACGTTAAAGAGGACTTTTCAAAGATTCAACAAGATTTAGATTATAACTTAGGCTTTTTAAAGTCAATTCAAGCTAAACTTAGTAATAAAAGATTTGTTGATAATGCTCCACAAAATGTATTAAATAACGAACTCAAAAAAGAAAAAGATACGTTAAGTAAAATTGAGATTTTAAAAAATAAGTTGAATAAATAAATTACTTACTTTTCTGCAATATTATCTTCTCCACCTTTAACTATTTGGTTTAACTCCACCTTTATTTTGGAATCTAATGGAAGAAATAAGTCTACTCTAGATCCAAATTTAATAAAACCTGCATCTTCGCCTTGTACCACTTCATCGCCAACCTTTGCATAATTAACTATTCTTCTGGCTACCGCTCCAGCAATTTGTCTATACAGAATTTCACCAAAATTTTCGTTATCAATAACTACAGTTGTACGTTCATTTTTTTCTGATGATTTGGGGTGCCATGCTACTAAATATTTTCCAGGGTGATATTTGCTAAATTTAATTGATCCACTTGCTGCATATCTTGTTACATGAACATTTATAGGAGACATGAAAATAGAAATCTGTATTCTTTCATCTTTAAAATATTCTTTTTCAAAAACTTTTTCAATTGCGACAACTTTTCCGTCTACAGGAGAAATTATTAATTCATCATTAAGTTTAGTATTTCTTTTAGGATTTCTAAAAAATTGAAGAATTAATACTAATACAATAATGGTAATACTACCAATTGACTTAGTAATTATTTCATTATCAATAAAATTAACTGACAACAGATTTATTATTGCAATAATAATAAATGAAACGGTAATGATTGTAAAACCTTCTTTATGAAACATTTTTAAATATAATTAATGATAAATAAACAAATGGCGAAGCAAATATAATACTATCCATCCTATCGTAAAGTCCTCCATGACCTGGTAACCATTTTCCGCTATCTTTTACGCCAGCTTCTCTTTTAAATTGTGATTGCACAAGATCTCCAAGAGTTCCTAAACAGCTAGTCAATATACCTAAAGTTATCCATTCCATTAGTTTAAGATCGAGATTCAAATATTTAAAAAATATTAATGAAAGTATAATGGAGAATATTAAACCTCCCAAAAATCCTTCAATACTTTTTTTTGGTGAAACTGATTTGAAAAGTGGTCTTTTTCCAAAGGTCACTCCAAATACATACGCTGCTGAATCTGAAATCCAAATCAATGCTAAGAAACAAAACACTAAATATGGATTGTAAAAATCATCAATATTTGGAATAGAGCAAAACAGTACTAGAGATCCAACAAGGTAAACGTGTCCAATGAATCTGTTTTTTAAAAGTGAAAATGAAAAAAATTTATTTTTTAAGAGTGAAAATCCTAAAATAATATTAGTTAAAACAATTACAACTAAAAATATCATTTCAAATATATGATTTTTTGATAGAATAAATAATGAAATATACAATGGAAACGTCATATATAATATGAAATTTGATTTTCCTGAATCTCTTGATAAAAACTTGTGATTATATTTTGAAATTAATTTAATAAACTCGAAAACTAGGATTAAACTACAAATAAATCCAACTAGATAAAACATGTATTCATTATAAAATAATGGGAATAATAGAACAATTGCATAAGCAGTCGCTGTAATCGATCTTGTATAAAATTCTTTCATTTTTTATAAGTCTTCTAGTAGAAGCAAATACAAGTTTTTTGCTGAGCTTCCATATGTAAGAAAATTAGTATTTTCTTTTTCTTCACTATTAAAGTTTTTAATTGTGGTTATATTTGTAGGCAGGTTTTTTGGGTACTTACTTTTAATACCATTTAGACCTAGACTTAAAGTTTCTGTAAACTGACTGATTTTAGCAAACACAATAAAATTTTTCGGAAGATCGTTGACTTTATGTGATTTGATTTGTTCGGCGCAAATTAGTAAGCTACCATCAATTGCAACTAAAAATTCACAAGTAGTTAAAAAAAACTTAGAATTTAAATTGGTCTTTGATATTAATAATTCAGATTTTTTTGAAAATAAATTTTGAAGAGAATCATCATAACATAATATTTCAACATCTTTCCAATTATTCTCTTCTAATATTTTATTAAAAAATTCATCACATTCGTTTTTGTCTTCGCAGTATAGAAATTTACCTCCATTTTTTGTAAAGTTATAAGTGAAACGCTCTTCAATTGGATCTTGAATTTTGGGCATGTATTTGCCACTTTCAGACCCCGACGTGTTAGACTCAGATGGTTTATTGAAAAATGATTTTATAAATTTTTTCAAAAAGTTTTTTTAAACAGGTGTAAATATAAAAAAACTTGGTGTTAGAACACTAAATGTTAATAATTATAAATAATTATTTTTTTGATAAATCTTTTAAATCAAATGGTCTTTCTCCATATATTCTAACTAAATCTTCTTTAAAAATCACTTCTTTATCAAGTAAAAAATCTGCAAGTTCAATTAATTTTTTCTTGTGTTTTTTAAGTAATTTAATTGCTCTTTCATATTGAGTTTCAATAATATTAGAAATTTCTTTATCAATAATTTGAGCAGTTACATCACTGTATGGTTTAGTAAAGCCATAATCGTTTTGACCGCTTGAATCATAATAGGTTAAATTACCAATTTTATCATTTAGTCCATAAACAGTAACCATTGATCTAGCTTGTTTGGTCACTTTTTCTAAATCGCTCAATGCCCCAGTAGATATGTTATTGAACATTACTTTTTCTGCAGCTCTACCACCAAGAGCTGCGCACATTTCGTCTAAAATTTGTTCTGGCTTAACAATTTGTCTTTCTTCTGGTAAATACCAAGCAGCTCCAAGTGATTGTCCTCTAGGAACAATTGTTACTTTAACTAATGGTGCAGCATGTTCTAAAAACCAACTAACTGTAGCATGTCCTGCTTCGTGGAAAGCTATAGTTTTCTTTTCTGATTCTGTAATTATTTTATTTTTCTTTTCAAGACCACCTACAATTCTATCTACTGCATCCAAAAAATCTTGTTTATTCACTGATTTTTTAGATTTTCTTGCTGCAATTAGAGCAGCTTCATTACAAACATTAGCAATGTCAGCTCCTGAAAATCCAGGTGTTTGCTTAGCTAAAAAATCAGTATCCAAAGATTTAATTGTTTTAATAGGTTTGAGGTGAACTGCAAAAATTTCTTTTCTTTCTCTTACATCAGGGAGATCTACATAAATTTGTCTATCAAATCTACCAGCTCTCATAAGGGCTTTGTCTAATACATCGGCACGATTTGTAGCAGCAATCACTATAACATTTGTGTTTGTTCCAAAGCCATCCATTTCAGTTAACAGTTGGTTTAGTGTGTTCTCTCTTTCATCATTACCACCGTTCATATTACTTTTACCTCTAGCTCTACCTATAGCGTCAATTTCATCAATAAATATAATTGCGGGGGATTTTTCTTTAGCTTGTTTGAAAAGATCCCTCACTCTTGATGCTCCAACGCCAACAAACATTTCAACAAAATCTGAACCTGAAAGTGAGAAAAATGGGACTTTAGCTTCACCAGCAACAGCTTTAGCGAGAAGAGTTTTTCCTGTTCCTGGAAGTCCTACTAGTAATGCTCCTTTTGGTATTTTTCCGCCGAGTTTGGTGTATTTTGTAGGGTTTTTTAAAAAATCAACAATTTCCTGAACTTCTTCTTTAGCACCTTCAAGGCCTGCCACATCTTTAAAAGTAATTTTAATATCACTTTTTTGATCAAATAATTTGGCTTTAGATTTACCAATACTAAAAATTTGAGATCCTGCTCCACCGCCACCTCCTGACATTCTTTTCATAAAAAATATCCATAATCCAATTAATATTAAAAGTGGTAAAAAGCCAATAAGAACATCAAACCATTTATTTTCTATTGTTTTAAAGTTATAGTTAAATTGAATGCCTTTTTGTTCTGCTTCTTCAAGTTTATTTTGAAAAAGTTCTAAATTACCAATTTCGAAAATATAATGAGGACCATTAATATTTTTTTGACCTAAAAAATTTACTGAATTAGCATTTTTGTGATCTGGACTGTTCAAAGCATCTCTTTGTAAAGTAACTTGTGCTAAATTCTTATTAACTACAGTTACTTCTTTAATCTCACCTTTATTTAAAAATCTTTCAAAACTTGAAATATTAATATTTTTTGAGGCTGTTGTAGTACTGTCCCCACCAACAAAATAGGTGCTTGCAAAAAATAAAATTATTAGACCATAAATCCAGTATGAACTTAATTTAGGTTTTTTATTGGGTTGTTTAGTGTTTTTCATTTTAATAATTAGTTTCTACAAGGGTAGACTTTGCATCTCCCCATAATTCTTCAATATTGTAATATTCTCTAGTTTCTTTATTAAATACGTGTACAACAACGTCTACGTAATCAATTAACACCCACTTGCAATTTTCTAATCCTTCAATGTGCCATGGTTTTTCAGAAAGTTCTTTACTTACACATTTTTTTATAGAGCTTGTAATTGCATTAACTTGAGTTGATGAATTTCCGGTGCAAATAATAAAGTATTTGCAAGCGACATTTTCAATTGATCTTAAGTCAAGTATGTTAATTTCTTCTCCTTTAACATTTTCTATTCCTTCAACAACATTGGATATTAAGTTATCTGTATTCAAATTTATATTTATTAGATGTAAATTTAGGATATTTAGTTCTACTATTTTAGTTTTATTAAATATATAAACATATAAATGAATATAATCAAACTTAGTGCCATTGACTCTACAAATGATTATTTAAAAATAAATTTTTCTGAGCTAATCAAAAAAGAGATTCATATTGCATATACTTTTAATCAAACTAATGGTAAAGGCAGAGAGGAAATTCATGGGTTAGTGAACCAGAAAAGAATTTAGCTTTTTCCATTATATTTTCACCTAACAACTTTAATATAAAAAATCAATTTATAATCAATGTTATTTTTTCTTTATTCATTTTTAATACTCTAAAATCCTTACAAATTCCTGACATAAAAATCAAATGGCCCAACGACATTATGTCAGGAAATAAAAAAATATGTGGAATATTGAATGAATTGAAAATAAAAGGTAACGAGATAAAGATGATAATAATTGGTTTTGGATTAAATATTAATCAAGAAGATTTTGAAAATTTACCTAATGCAACCTCACTAAAAATATTAAAAGGAATAAATTATGATTTAAATAGTCTAACGATGCTATTTATTGAAAATTTAAATAAATATAACTATCTAGATTCATTAATTAATCTAAAATCCCACAATATAGAAACCTTTTTTTTAAAGTATAAAAAAAATCTTTTTGGTGTCGATAAATTATATAAATTTAACATGAAACATAACACTCATTTTTATGGAAAAATAGTGTCTGTTGATAAAGAGGGTATTATTAAAATAAAAAAAGATGATCATAGTTTTGGGCACTATAATTTTGATGAAATTAAAATGATTTATTAAATAATGGAGTCATTTGTTGAGTGGGGGTATTTGGGTTTATTCTTATCTAGTTTTTTAGGAGCTACCATTATTCCTTTAAGTTCTGAAATAGTTTTGAGTCTATTATTAACTCAAGGTTTTGACATAAAATTAAGTATTATTATTGCAACTATTGGAAATTGGCTTGGTGGCTTAAGCAGTTATTACTTAGGAAGTTTAGGAAAGTGGGATTTTGTTGAAAAGTATTTTCGAATTAAAAAAGATAAAATCACCGGCTTTAAAATAAAGATTGATAAATGGGGGAGTACCTATGCATTTTTATGTTGTTTACCATTTATTGGCGATCCAATAGCAGTTAGTTTAGGTTTTTTTAAAATAAATCTTTTGAAAGTTTCTTTTTGGATGTTTGTTGGCAAACTAGTAAAGTATATACTTTGGACTATAATTACAGTGTGGGGAATTTCAATTTTTTAGCTCTTCATACCTTCCAGGAGCCAAAATATTTGATAATAAATCAAAAATAAATTGTGGAACAATCTTAATTAAAAACACTACTATTTTCCAGGTTTTTGTAGGTACAACAATTTTTTTTCCTTTTATCATTCCAATTACACCTTCCTCTGCAATTCTAGATGCAGGTTTTTTTAAAAATTTCGGAACACTATCCATTTCATCTTGTACTCCACTTGCTGTATGAAAGTTAGTGACTGTATATCCAGGGCATAATGCTGTGGATGTTATTCCTTTTGAGTTGTAATTTATATTTAAGGCCTCACTGAATCGATTCATGAAAGTTTTGAGGGGACCATACATAACTTGAATTGCCGCCGGTGGAGCAAATGCCGCAACGGAGGAAACAATCATTATTTTTCCGTGATTATTTTTAATCATATCACGCACAAAAAGTTTTGTCAAAGAAATAACAGAAGTGCCTAACACTCTAATACAATTTTCTTCATCATCAACGGAATTTTTTTCAAAAGCGTCTGGAAGTGCGTACCCAGCATTGTTAACCAGAACATCAACTTGAAAATTTTTAGATTCACAAAAATTATAAATATTTTGTGGACCTTGTTTTTCAGCTAAATCACAAGAAAAATAAGTGGTTTCAACTCCGAATTCAGAATTAATTAATTCAGAAATTGTTTTTAACTTATTTTCGGATCTTGAGGTTAAAATTATATTATATCCTCTTCGAGCCAAAGAGTAGCATATTTGCAAACCAATTCCTGAACTAGCTCCTGTAACTAAAGCAAATCTTTTCATCAAACTAACTTTGAAGTATTGATAGATAAATCGTCTATAAAGGATTGTAAAGGATTTTTCACCATCATTTGAATCATTGGATTTAGGTCTCCATTAAACTCTAGTTCAAAACTACAATTGTTATCATCAATTTTTTTTATATGTGCGGTTAATGAAAAACTAATTTTAGATTCGCTTGAATTTAAAACAATTGAAGATGGAGTTGTTTTTTCACCAATTACTAATTTGATAGCAGGCATTCCTTTTAAAGAAAAAATTAAAGTTTCAGTATCAATAATTTCAAATTTTGAAATATTTTCTGGCATAATTTTTTTAAAATTTTCAATAATATTTAGTTTTTCAAATAATTGATTATCTGAAATATTAATGTTATTTACTTTACTATTTAGTTTCATAATTAATTGCTATTTGAGTTCCATTCACTTGGATTTTTTTTCCATTCCTTTAAGGTTTTGATTTCATTTTCAGTTATGTATTTAATTTCTAAAGCTTTCTCCAAAAGAAAATCATATGAACTTAAAGTATGGAGTTCAACATTTTTATTTTTAAAGTTCTCATATGAAACATTAAATCCGTAGGTAAAAATACTAATCATTCCCTTAACAATTAGCTCCTCGTCTCTTAAGGCGTCGACAGCCATCAAGCTACTGTTACCAGTACTTATCAAATCTTCAATTACAACAACTTTTTGAGATTTTGTGTATTGTCCTTCAATTTGATTTTTTCTTCCGTGTTTTTTTGAATTTGGTCTTACATAAATAAATGGTAGATTCATCACATCAGCGACTAACATTCCAATTCCTATAGCACCAGTTGCTACACCAGCTATGACATCAGGTTTACCGTAAAGTTCTTCGATTTGTTTCACAATTTGTTCTCTGACGAAAATTCTTATTTGTGGATGTGATAGAATTATTCTATTGTCACAATATATAGGTGATATCCATCCACTAGCCCATATAAAAGGATTTTTTGAATTTAATTTTATTGCGTTAATTTGTAGAAGTAATTCAGCTGTTTTTTTTGCTGTATATTTATTTAAAACCATAAAACAAATGTATAAAGTTTTTGTTAATGAAAACGTAATATTATTGACTAGTCAAATCCCTTTTGGTTCTAAAATTAATTTATATGATTTGAAAAAAATTTCTTTAGATGATATTTTATCTAATGTAAAAAAACATAAAAAAATATTTCTATTTCATAAAAGTTCTGAAAAATTAATTTCAAGTTTTAAAAAAAAAATAAAAGTAATTTCAGCAGGTGGAGGTGTAGTTAAAAATAGTTTTGATGAAACTCTTTTTATTTTTAGAGGAAATAAATGGGATTTACCCAAAGGTAAAAAAGACAAAGGTGAAACTATTGATGAAACTGCATTAAGAGAAGTTAAAGAAGAAACAGGTATTACTGATCTAAAAATTATTGATTTTAGAACAATAACATATCACCTTTTCAAAAAAAATAGTGAATATTGTCTAAAGGAAACTAGTTGGTATAATATGGTATCAAATTTTGATGGAAAATTTACACCTGAAATTAAAGAAGATATAACTAAGGTAGTTTGGAAAAACGAAAATAAAATAAGAAAAATTAAAAATACTTTTCCAAATATTAAGTTGCTATTAAATATTTAGTCAATTTTAACTGACTTTGGAACTAAGAGTTTATAATCTCCGTTATTTGTAATTAATTCTCTCACAATGCCACTGCTTATAAAGGATGTTTTTGCAGACGTTAACAAAAAAACAGTTTCAATTTTTGATAATTTTCTATTAGTCCTAGCTATAGCCTTTTCAAATTCAAAATCTCCATTATTTCTTATTCCTCTAACTATAAAATTAGCATCATTTTTTTTACAAAAATCTATTGTTAAACCATCGTAGCTTTCAACTTTAATTCTAGATTCATTTTTAAAACAATCTTTTATAAATGAAACTCTTTGTTTTTCGGAAAACATTGTTTTTTTGTTAATATTTTTTCCTACTCCGACAATAATTTCGTCAAAAAGCAATAAACTTCTTTTTAAAATATCTAAATGCCCCAAGGTGAAAGGGTCAAAAGATCCAGGAAATATAGCTTTTTTCATATGAGTAAATATATAAATTTATATAATTGCTTGATGTATTATCTCATCACATATCTGAGTAATAGAAACTCCACTCATTTGTGCTTGCTTTGGGAATATACTTTCATTGGTCATGCCTGGAACTGAATTAATTTCTAAAAAATATGCAATGTCATTAATAATAATAAACTCACTTCTAGTAAATCCTTTCATACCAAGTTTTTTATAAATTTTAATGGAAAGATTAGTAACTATTTGTTTTTGTTTTTCTGAAATATTTGCAGGTGTAATCTCTTTTGAATTTCCATTGTATTTTGCGTCATAATCAAAAAAATCATTTTCTGTAATAAGTTCAGTTATTCCAAAAACTTTAATGTTCTTTTGATAGTTCATAACACCAACTGAAACTTCAATGCCATCTAGAAAAGATTCAATTAAAACTTCATCATCATATTTTAAAGCTTTATAAATAGCATCTATTAATTTATTTTCATCATATATTTTATAAACTCCAAAACTACTTCCCGATCTGTTAGCTTTTACAAAACAAGGTAAACCAACTTTTTGAATAATATCCTCAACTTTAAACTTTTCGTTTTTATTTATATGAAAAGAATTTGCTGTTGGTATATTGTGTTTTTCAAGAACAGATAAACAGTCCCTTTTGTTAAAAGTTAATGCAGATGTGTAAGGATCACAGCCAGTGTAAGGAATGTTTTTAAGTTCAAAAAAGGATTGAATTAATCCATTTTCACCAGGTGATCCATGGATAATTATAAACGCAATTTCTAATTTGATTTTGGAATCATTTGAAATTATTGAAAAGTCTTCAAGATTAACATTAGATTCTTCATTTTCACTATTTAAATAAATCCATTTTTCCTTATTCACTACAATTTTGAAAGGAGTATATTTTGATCTATTAATATTTTGGTAAATAACTTCACCGCTTTTTAATGATATTTCTTTTTCGGATGAAAAACCGCCCATTAAAACAGCAACATTTTTTTTCATATTAGCAAAAATATCATTTATTTTTTTTCAAATCGTATTAGTAAGCTTATTTTATATATTTGTCTCATTGATTTTTTCATGAATTTTATTAAATATATATTCTCTAAATATTTTTTTAAACAGTTGTTTAAGGCTATTGTTTTAACTCTTTTTTTTGTTCTAGTTCTTTATTTTTATTTAAATATTACAACTAATCACAATAAATATATTAATGTTCCTGAACTAAAAGGTGTTAACCTTAATAAAGCTAAAGTTATTTTAGAAGAAAATAATCTTTCATATATAATTCTTGATTCAGCTTTATATAATCCAGATTATCCAAAATTTTCAGTTTTAGAACAATTGCCAAAATCAAATTCTCAAGTCAAAAAAAATAGAAAAATTTACCTTACTTTAAATCCTAGCAATTACGGAAAGGTTTCTATTCCTAACATTATACAAATCACTCAAAGAAGTGCAAATTCTTCTCTTTTAGCTTCGGGCTTAGAAATTGGAGATGTTTCTTACGAAAATAATATTGGAAAAGATATGGTATTAGAAATTTTATTTAACGGTAATAAATTAAATATTGGAGATATGGTTCCTAAAAAATCAAAAATTGATTTAATCTTAGGAAATGGCAAAACGGAAGAAAAATAATTATGGAGGCAAGTGATAATTTAGATAGTGAATTATTTGAACATTTTCAATTTAAGGCAGATAAAGGACAAGAGCCATTAAGAGTTGATAA
>Ga0209306_1001429_pt1 | contig 11476 bp, 24 predicted proteins | sample COGITO_mtgs_1103_3_FD_184793 | JGI IMG/M metagenome (GOLD analysis project Ga0209306, IMG submission 184793) | Pelagic marine microbial communities from North Sea - COGITO_mtgs_110328 (SPAdes) (version 2) | ecosystem: Environmental > Aquatic > Marine > Epipelagic ... | reverse complement strand
ACTCAACCCATCACAGAACCATGAGAAATGACACATGCCACGAACAGGAACCACATTGCCTTTCCAGTTCGTTCGCATGTTGGCTTGCTTTACAACTTCACAGATGGTGCTAGGGAACAGTTGGCTTTCAACTCTATTCAGAGTCACATCAGCAACAGCAATACGCCCAGCGAAAGAGTCACTCCGAGACTCATGATACACATTAAGAGCAAGGCATTCATGTTCTTGCTCTGACCAAGCTTCCTCTGCATCTCCTGATCCGCCTGATACATGCTCAACTGCTGCATTCTCTGGTTGCGTAGGTGACGTTTCAATTGTCGTTGTTTCCTCAATTGGTCGGGGGTTCGTCTCATCTGTAGATATGTATTTCAGTAGTCCAAAGAAAGTCGCTAAGATTAATAATACTATGAAAACATCACCGATAATCTGGATATTCTGAAGTATCTTCCTCCCTAAGCGATTGAATCCTGTCAACAATTTGCTGCTTTTCTGTGTTATCATAATACATCCAATTATTAATTTCAATCACAAAGCGATGACAACCCACACACATCTGCCCCCACCGGGCGTCTAAAACACAGACGCCAATACATGGAGATGGCACATCAGTCTGCATGAGATTTGGACATCATGAGCCTATGAGTAAGGAAGGAAAACTCTACCGCATAGAAGAAATATCTTCCTGGAGAATATACCACAGATAAACTGGGAAGGAGATGAATTTCATCTCCTACAGTCCACATATTTTCAAACTGTACTTTCATAAGTTTGGACCTCCTTGTCTGGTTGCGAAGAACATATGTTCTATCTTCTCTTCACTGTATATATAAGCAGAAGGCAACCCTTCGCGGTTTTCTTTCATTTCAACCAAAGATTGTTTGCCACTAGTAAGATCATACTCACGCGCAAAGGTCAATGCACAATTTTTAACATCAGCATAGATGTCTCGCAAATCGCCGTAAAAATATTTCACACGATCAATAGCCACATCGTCGGAACACTGTGACATCTGCATAACACTAATTGTATTTTCCATTACACTCTCTCCATTTGCTTAACAATAATTTTATCTTTGGGCGGATTCTGAATCCATCTGCCTCTTACATAACCACGAATGATCCGATCAGCTTGTTTGAGTATAGCCAATATGTTTTTGTCTTTATCAACATATCCGATAATCTCATCCAACTTTCTAAACGCCTCATCACAATCGGTGAAGACATAAGTGGCCGAACGACCATTCTTAGCCACAATGATTTCATAGTTCTTAAGAGATTCATTGGTCTTTTCAAACTCAATGTAATCTTCAACGATCTCGATACATTCGGCTAGAGGTATATTCTTGATCCGCTTCTCAAGGGTCTCGTCCAGAATGACGCGACGGTACTTGGCGGGGATATCTTTATAGTCTTTAAACATAACTTCTCCTCAATTTCTCAAGATACTATTATACAGCGAAAATGGTGTTTTGTCAACATAATTCTTAGAACATTTTGATCTAAGCATAGGCTGATTCAGTATAAAGCCTCAGTTGGTCTATCTCCTCATTATCCAACTCAGTGATCAACTGAACGGCGTCTTGTTTGATAGGAATACCGAACATATCCTCACCAAACCGAGTGGTATAGGTGAAATGATGTGCGGTCTTATCAATAAAGTACATCTTACCACCCGCGAAATAGTCGGGTCGAATTGCAGGCGGTACTGAGACCACATACAACTCGTCCACTTTATGGCACTTGTGGATCTGAGACAGACCGATTCCAAAGCAATTCTTGTACACATAGGGCTGGAGTGTCTTGATCTCAACCAACCGGTCATTGCGCGTAAAATCTTTACGTCGATCATAGGGATCAATAGAGTCTATTACGGTATCTCCTTGTCGGATGAAGAAGTTACGGGCGATCTTTTCACCGATCGCCCCCAACTTTTCCTTTCCTGGAGTCATACTGCTACTCATGCTACTTCAGCCAGCTCAATCGCTCGGTTGGTCGCAACGATCTTGCGAGCCTGATTAGCACCAAACCATGCGCTAGTCATTCGAGTATCAGCCGACCGCCCTACGATGTGGTCAGTAGTGAACGTTACCGCGTTCAAAGCATTCCACCACGTTCCGGGTGCTAAATCAGCCCCTGGCTGCGTCTCCAGTACGCTGTAGGCGTTCTTTGCGGTAGTAGACAACTCAGCAAAGGTCTTTACTTCCTTCTTTTTAGTGTTAGCCGCAGGAAACACATCATTGAAGAACTGGATCAAACCCGCTTCACTGGTACGCTTGCTAGCCATAAAGCGAGCAGCATCCTTGTACATGGCGAACTTCTCGTGGGCTAGCCCCATCTGCTCTTTAACCATCTCAGGATTGAAAGCGCGACGATGGTTCAACTTCACCTCGTTTTTGCTGTTCGACCCAAGACTCATGGTCAGAGTGTTGTTACACACTACACGGATTGGTGTCATTCGAACGTTGACAGACTTACCGTACTGGTGAGGATTAGAGAACAGCATATAGTTGTCAACACGGTCCTCACCGAGAACATCAAAAGACTCTTTGATCTTCGCTAGAACCCAGACAATCTGCCCACCCTTGAGAGAACCAGCAGTGTGCATCTCCATGTCACCCGCAGCACAGAACTCACCGAAGAAGTCAAACGCTTCGTCGTTCTGGACAGGTTCCCAGCCGTCACCAACCATCGGAGCGAGAACCGAGTTATCAGTATCACGCAACAGGGCGTTGGTACCGGTCTCGATCATCTCACCGTCATAAGTGACAAACGATGGGCGTTTGGTGACACCCCAATTCAATCCAGCAGCCTTTTGAAACTGGCGTGGAGTTAGATCAGGTGCAACTTTAGTTCCAAGACCGTGCCATGGAACTTGCCCTGCAAACGCCATTTGAGCAACACCATTTACAACTTCGACTTCATGACTCATAATATATTTCCTATTTTGATTTTAAATAACAGATGTTATTATAACAGATAAAAAATGATTTGTCAACACTTATTTTAAATTAATTTGCACCGAGGGATCATAGCAATTTTTAGCAGTTTTCGCTCCCTCGGTGCCGTGAACTTAGGCTGCTTTCTGACGTTTAAGCAGAAGTAGATAGTCGTCTAACGAGTAAGATCCCATCTTACGATTATGCTCGGCGCTGATCATCACCAGATTGTCATAAGTCGTCCGACCTCCATTGGTATGAGAGATGATATGCCCGCCTTGAGCGTTCTTCATAGTCAAAGGCTTACCATCAATCGCACACTTGTAACCTTGTTCAGCAAGTTTTAGTTCACGCCACTCACGAGGAAAGAGTCGTTTCGAATCTTGCAAAGTGACAAGTTTAGCCATATCGATTCGCTCGATTAGCCACATCAATGTGGTGAAGATTGCCTCGCGATTTCGTTCTGACTTACCATACTCGCCGAGAGAAGCTGCGAACTGCTGACCTCTGCTTTTGTTAGCGTCGAACTTTGAGGTCTTTTGGAGTTCTGGTTCTTGGCTGTCATAGGGCTTGAAGAACTCAGCGGCTTGTTGAGAAATAGTTAAATAAAACTGTTCATTGTCATTAATTTTGAACTTGTGATACTCTTTCTCCATGTACATCCAGATCCGAGTGTATAACGAAAACTCTTTCTGATTCAGCCCTGAATTGTTGTTATACAATTTGCGAATTGATGCCATTGACTCAAGGAAATTAAGACAATTAATGACTTTAGCAGTCAATTTTTCTACCTTTTCCTGACTCAGATCAGCTTCGTACATTTCTTCAAGGGCTAGATCATCACTTCGCCCTATACCACCACCGTCATAGTAACGACAATAGATGCGAGCCACAATCTCATCGATTCGAAGTCGCTTGTTGTCGAACTGCAGGTTGATGAAATTGCGCGGCTTATCCTCACGATGCGTATAATCAAAGAGTGAGTGAAACTCGTTGTTAATGCCAGTCACGCGGCGCACCATTTCACGCACAGCATTTGCGATTGGAATGTCACCGTACGAGTTAAGCATCTCTTGATGATTTACGTCAGTCGTCTTATTGAGCGAACGGAAAATATAACCGATGTCCCACACATTTAGGCTTGAGTAAATACAGAACGTTAACTCAGTATCCAAGAAAAGATCTTTCTCTTCTTTATCTAACTCACGAAAGTACTTACCATTCACACGAAACTCGTTTTCAAAAAAAGCTTTGATGTATCGTTTACGATGACCACCATCGATACTCACATATACAAACTCGCCATCATGACATTCGTGTACAGTGATTTGACCTAGATCAATGCCTCTTAGTATCGAGCCAACGATTCCTTGGGCTTTTGTTTCTTTACTGCCACTCTCAAACTTTAGTTCGGTGTCAAGACGTTGCCCTACAGGCTGAACATCAATATCACCGTACATCATAAGAAAATCATGGATAGGGATTTGACGCTTGTAATACTTGTACATTACAGAACTCCTCTTCGGGCTCGCATCGCCCAAGCATCAAGGACCATATCTCGGACGATCTCACGGTCACGCGAGTCACCCTCGAAGTCTAAATCCTTTCGCCACATAAGACGCTGATACAAACCCATGCGAACATCACTTTCTTCGAAAATGAACTCATCGGCATAAGGACCAGTCGGACCATAGAAATCCAGTACATAATCAATAAACATATTGATCTTAGCCGCTGGGATTGCGGTGAACTCTTCGAACGTTACCTTTGCCATCTTCATTCTACTTCTCCATAAGCTTCATCACTAAGGTACACTCTAAGACTGTGTACCACACCCATTTCTTCAAGGGCATTTACATACTCTAACAAATTACCAGCATCACCAGTCTCAAGAAACTCACCTGTTTTGGTATCAACTAATGTACCCATATCGCTCTCCTTTTCTTAATTTATGTGACTATTATACCAGCTATATCATGTTTTGTCAACATATTTCTTAGATCATTTTGTTATAAGATTCGGGTTGTTTAGAAGATTTTGTGCGGCTGAAAACACCCATGGATCACGGTGTGGCAAGTGATAGCCAGAACTTCCGTCCCAGCCTTTGAAATATTCGTCAAAACGATCAGAATATGCGTCAGGATAATCGGTCATCAACTGAGCCAGTTCCTTAGCAGCAGCATCAAACTGGTGATCTGACCAGATGTTTTCGTCTAGCGCGTAGTACAAACAACTGTGGACGAGCATCTGGAGACGCCTACGCTTGATTAACTCGGCTTCCTTACTGCCCCATAGACCTTCATCAGCCAGAGGAAACTGGTAATACCCTTCTTTTTTCTTCATAGGAGGTCACACGTATCATCCCAGAGAGCGTTGTGAGTTTCCGGAACAAAGCCACGTATCTCCGGAGCAGGACCACCATTGGCAAGGATATGATACGCTAGGAAATTAGGAGTAAACCCTTCACCAACTTTGACAGGACCATAGGTACCTTCTTTGAAGATCTCGATCACTGGGCGGTCACACGACCAGTTACATTTCATTTTGACAATCATGCAGCACCTCTTTTCTTGTTTACCTGACTATTATACCAGGTAAGAGGTGTTTTAGCAACACATTTCTTAGACTATTTTGTTATATGCTTAGAACTATTAGTTATATAGGAGACTCGTTCCCCATCGTCAACCGACCCAGATTCAAGGCATTTGCCGCACTTGGAGCCGATCATGGCGAGGAGGAACGAGTTTTCTGCGAGCATAGATTCGGTGATTCTATTGCAGATACAGAGGTACATTACAAACCAGCGGCTTCTAATGTCATATTGACCACACCAGCCTCAATCAACTTGCGACGATTTTCCATGTGTGAGGCTTGAGTGTCTTCTTTAGATCCACCGAAGTATGGGACACAATGCCCTTCTTCAGCCATCACAACAGTAACGGGGCGCCAACTGTCAGACGTTGCATCATATACATCAAAGTCACCAAGGATGCGCCCAAACTTGCCTTTCTTGTCTTCACCATCCCGAGCAATTTGTGTTTTCAGAATAGGATTCTTACCCAGTAATTCTTTGAGGCGTTTACCCGCTGCTTTACCAAATACCTTTTCTACCTTGTCACGAGTCCTAGATTCAGGAGTATCAATGCCCATGATTCGTACTCGTTCTTTCTTTAACCAGATACCAAAACCTAGATCGATATCCACATCAACCGTATCACCATCAACCACTTTTACCAGTCTTGTTTTATATTCATACATCTTTTAATTCCTTAATGGGTGTACGGGTTAACACTGTTGATAACCCATAGCGATATTTATTAGTCCATAACTCATAGCCATTGAATTTTACCACTTTTTCACCATTTTTAGAATTCTGGATCGTATCATGTAAGGCTGATAAACTGGCCCATTTCTTTAGCGTATAATCCATAATTTTTCCTCGTGGCTTACTATCACGGCATCTAGCTCCGTGGTGTCAAGCATCTGTTTGGCATATTTTATTGAATTGACTATAGGATACCCGCCTAGATTAAAAGAGGTGTTCAACAATACTTTAGATTCTCGCATGGACAGTAAATCATAAATGTACGGAGAATTTTCACGAGTCAAAGCCTGAACTCTAGCGGTATGATCTACGTGAGTCACAGCGGCTAGAGCCTCACGATACTCCTCTCTTGTGGTCAAAGCATAGCTCATAGCCTCAAGATTATCATATGACGGGCTTTCAAAATATGTTTCAACATCAACTTCTCTACACACAGGTGCAAATGGGCGATACCACTCTCGGTTCTTTACCTTAAGATTAATGGTGTCTTTCATGCCTTTAATAGATGGATCGGCTAGAATTGAGCGGTGACATAAGGCTCTAGGACCATTCTCAACACCACCATAGATAAAGCCTAGAATCTGCCCTTCGGTCAGCAACTCGTCCATCTCCTCAATAGAAGTCTCTACGGCATTCAAACTTGGCAGGATCTCGCCTAGATCATCAGCCTCTAATAGTCTAACACCACTGTATTGAGATGATTCGACCTTAGGCAAATCAGCGCCATACTTTTCTACTAGCATCCCAAGACTCAACCCAGCATCGCCTGGATCTGGTGGAACATATACGTTCAACTCAGGATAGTTTACTCGTATCCATTGATTAGCTACCACGTTCATGGCACAACCACCAGACAAGACCAAATTGTTGTCATAGTCTTTGATGTAAGGCATAACGAACTCGTCAAGCATTCTTTTAACACTGATGCGAAATATTTCTTGGAGTTCCCACGCAATCTGAATCTCGCTTTCGAGTGTTATGTGTGGTCTCCTTTTGAAATATTTTGCGTACTCGTTAATAGTATGCTGACCAAATTTCCAATCGTCGTTGCTCTCCATGGTCATGAGAGGATACCGATACTTAAAAAAGTATTCGAATCGCTTGAACGTATCTTCACCATATGATCCGTACGCACTCAACCCCATGACTTTACCAGCATTGTCAATCTGGTTGTCTTTAAACAGGGTGTGCTGAAACAACTGCCCAGGTAAGCGATTCAGCAACCAGCCCAGATTAGCCACCATTCCTTTAGTATGATTCACAGTGTAATTTTTTATTCCGTGAACGGCTGCAAAATAATTGTCACCTCCACCATCAAACGAAAAACACATAGCGTTTTCAAATGGTGACTGATGATAGGCTGACAACGAATGCAGTTTGTGATGATCGTGGTTGTTGTAAACGCCCAACATCTCAAAATTAAATTCGTCGTTAAGAAGTTCGCCTATCTCCTCATCAACTGTACGCCCGTTGGTGTCTTTGGACAGGATAATACCGAAGTCATTATCAAATCCATAGTCGCGCTTTAAATGCTCAAGGGCCCGCCAAAAGCCTCGTCTGCAATTTTCTTTGTTGCTTCTACCTGTGCGAGCCTTAAGCATGGTGTAACAGGCAAAATGTTTTTGGTGAGTAACCTTTTCGAATTCAAGCCTATAGACTTTCTCACCATCGTAAATTGATATGTTTGCATCATGCCCGGCAAAGAGTGCTAGGGTGGGTTTCATTAACTAATCATCTCCTGTTTTTTCTTCCACTCTTTTCTGAACTCTTCGAATACCCATTCCTTTGTTGAACCATTTATACCTTTATGTCCAAAATGTGTTGAGGTTTTTTTCATGATGCTTTTCACTACTTCGCTCATTTCCCAAAAGGTATCATAAGTTGGAACACTCGTGTCTCTAATCCATTTATCCATTGCACTCGGATCAGCAACATTAGGTGCTTCATGATGACATTCGGAGCATAACAGTCTGTAGTTATAAGGTTCATCAGGTCCACCTAATGAATGCGGAATGACATGACACCTTTCGGTGTTCCTAACATAACCACACCTCCAACACCGGCAATGATATTCATCCGCATCACAACCCATACCACATTCATCTAAGTTACGTATTGCCCATTCTACAATCTGTTTCTTTGTAGTTTTGTCTTGTCGTCGATTACTCACGATATCATATCCGATATTTCACGAGCATATTTTGGATTGCTTACTGGAACTGCGTTGGATTTGTGAAGGGTGGCGATTCCAATGACAAAATCTCCGGTGTATTGCTGAGACTCTCGCTTGTCTCCTCCTGCCTTTCTCGGAGTAAGAGGTGCCGATGGGAAGCGTTCTGTCTCTGCCGCACGTTGGCTTGCATACGACGAACTTGGTTTGTATTCCGAAAACTTAGGCGGGACATACTTGACACATACTTCTCCTTTAGGTTTTTTAGGTTTACGTTTGCGGCCGTTGTAGTCATACTTATAAGATCCGAAAACTCTCATTAATTTCTCCTACTCAAAAAACGCATTAAGCGTATTTACTTCTGAAACTCTTTGACGTGCAAGAGCAACATACTCTTCACTGATCTCAGAACCAATCCAGCGACGATTCATCTGCTCGCATACAACTGCGGTGGTTCCTGCACCCATAAAGGGATCATACACGAGGTCACCTTCGGAACTAAAATTTTCCAGTATAGTTTTCACCATCCTGCTTGGCATCACTGCTTGATGACCCTTAGCATGCTTCTCACGGGGAATTTTCCACACATCAGATAGTGTGCCTCGCTTGAAGTAAACATCTTTTCGAAACATCCTAGAAATAGGGTAGTCCTTCTCGAAGACCAAGATGAATTCGAACTGACGATTCAACACGCCTTCCTGAATTGCTGGTTCCCCGTGACCCTTATCCCAGATAATGATGTCTTTTAGACTCTCAGCAAATTTACCGATCATCTGAAACAATGCTTGCTTACTACCAGCAACAACAGCAATGTTGTAAAAGACTCGATTAGATACTCGGAGACATTCGGTTAGAACTTTCGAATGAAACTCCAAGTATTCTTCGGTGGGTAGATCGTCCGTGAACTCACTGTACTTGGCAACGTTCTTTGGAGTGTCATTCCCACGAGAAATGAGTTTACCATTCGAAACTCTTCGACGCATGTTGTAAGGGGGTGACGTGATCACCAAATCAATAGTATTGTCTTTAAACCGTGTTAAGGTATTAAGACAATTTTCATGGTACATCATACACAGCGGCCTGATCAATCGTAGTCTCATTCATATTTTCCCAGGCGGTAATCACATGACGCAATGCTCGGCACAATGCGGTGGAACTATTAATCTTAAAGGCATATTCAGACACTGCCCGCATCTCTTCTCGGGTCATATCTTTAGGATTGGTCTTACCGTAAAAGGTGCTGACTAATCCGAAACCTAGTTCAAACAAAAATTGATCTAACTCAGCCTCAACCTCATCGAAATTTGGAATCTCAAAATCTTTGACCAACTTCTCACCTGTTACACTTTCTATCCTACCCACTATATTTTCTCCTCAATTAAATCTGTATATTCATCCATTATATCAGATAAATCGTTCAATGTAAAGAGGGAAATTTTACCACTCCTCCATGCCTGTTCAACGTCTCCATAAACCTTGAGCACCTTGGCAATCTTATCTTCATAAGACATCATAGGTGTTATTCCCAAGGGTGAAACCGTTACATCTTCTTTTGTTATCATATCAATACTCCCAACTTATATCAGGGCGGGTGTTACCACTGCCATTCCAGTTTACTTTACAACCACTCTCCTCAATGAGAGGAATGATTGCCTTGAAGTTTGCAACACCTTCGTCGGTGCCATCGAAACAGAACATAGATCCGTCACACTCGGTAGGAGGCATACAAACAAATCCACCCACACTGGTGTCAGGTTCATAGTCGAGATCCTCTAAGTCACATGAAACGAAACCCTCACCTTCACAATGTCTGCAATGGACATCGTCTTCATAGTCGAAACCTGTACCGTCACAGTATTCGCAATCTTTATCACTCGTGTCAGTGACTTCACAGTCTTGAGAATGATTGAATAACACTTTGGTCATATCAGTGTGCTCGACTTCACCCCACGCACACGATTGACAACACGGCATGTTCCACTCAACGAACCAACCTTCGGCACGAAGTGCCTCCTGCATTTTAGCAAAACTCATCGAACTTCCTTATAGTTTCGTAATCTGTTAATAGCATCATTTCACCTTGAGCGGCAACCACTTGTTCTGGCAGGATCCCAGACTCAAGACATGCCTCATACCAATCAGCAAACCCAACCACTGCTTCTTCAAAACTCATTAAAACACTCCTAAAAAAATTGCTGCGGCAACAATACTAACGTTGAGAATATACAATCCGATGATTGCCAGTTCAAGACGATCAAACTTTTTTTCATGTTCATCGAATGATTTTTCAATACCAGACATCAAACCGTTAATTTTCTTCATCGATACACCTCATCCGTTTTTACGAACACGGTGTATTCCGTGTTATGACCAGGAAAACCCTTGTCGTCGTGGACTACCATGTCCACAGCAAAACCTTCGTCAAAGACTTCCGAAACGAAACCCGTAGCACGTTTACCGTTGCGTTCAAAATTGACATAAGAACCGTTCAGGTACGCTTTTGGGTTGGTTGTTAATTCACTCATACTAAGTATCCTTCTTTTTTTAAACTGTTTGGTTTCCATCCTTCGATGATGGTTTTGGCGGTCATCTCAAACCCCATAGCATCAAGAACACCACGGATGTATTCAATCTCATCTGCTTCCGCAAGACCAGCATGATACGCACGGCTGTCATCCGACATCATGTAAGTCCAGTCGTGAAACTTACACTTCTCGTGAAGAATTTCACAGATTTCTGTTGCGTCCAAACCAGACAAATTTACCTTTTCCATTACACTGTCTCCCATACTTTTACAACCATCTTATCTTCCGTAAGAGAACTATCGCCAACTTCACGGATGACTTCATGGTCGGTACCGACTCGAAACCGAAACGGGGTCATGAACTCAAAGTGGTGCGTCACACCAGCATAAGAACTGTACCGCGACTGAGTAATCTTACCAAGAACTCTCACACTCGAACCGACATAATCGATTTCGCAAATCTTACCAGTCAAATCTCTCATTGTGCAACTCCTTCAGCAGATAAAAACTCATCAATTTCTT
>Ga0209306_1001422_pt1 | contig 11512 bp, 10 predicted proteins | sample COGITO_mtgs_1103_3_FD_184793 | JGI IMG/M metagenome (GOLD analysis project Ga0209306, IMG submission 184793) | Pelagic marine microbial communities from North Sea - COGITO_mtgs_110328 (SPAdes) (version 2) | ecosystem: Environmental > Aquatic > Marine > Epipelagic ... | reverse complement strand
AGCCATTATCAGAGGGAATCCCTAAAGCATTGTTAACTGTAAAAGGCACTTCCATAGTTGATTTAATTCTTGATAATCTTGAGCAAGCTGGTTTTAGTAAATTTAAGTTGATATGTTCCATTAAACATAAGGTGCAGTGGGAACAGTACCAAAATCAGGCAAAAAAATCTATTGAATTATTATTTGAAACAGAAAAATTAGACACTGCGGGTTACATTGTCCAAAACATAGAGACATTTGAGGAAACTTTTTTTTGCATGAACGGTGATTTGCTTTTAGACATGGATTTTCAAACATTCATAAGTTATATTGAAAATGTATCAAATTCAACCATATGTTCTGTTCAAGTTGACAATCCATCAAGGTTTGGAGTATTACATCTTGATAACAACAAGATAATTAATTTTATTGAAAAGCCAGATGATTTAAAATATGGAAACAATATCAGCATGGGTTTTTATTACATTTACAAAAAGGATATATTGAAAATTAAAGAACATCTAAACATTCCAGCTTCCTTTGAAAAAGATGTTTTTCCTTCTTTGGCACAAAATTTACTTTTAGATTGTTATAAGGTTGATGGCAATATGATTGATGTTGGAACAAGGGAATCATACATAAAAGCACATACAGATATTGACGATAACTGGATTGCAGAAAATGTAACCTTGGGTTTAAATACCAAAATTGAAAACAGCGTAGTGTTTGAGAATTCTCAAATTGGTAATGATGTGAAAATATCTAATGCAATAATTCTTAAAGATAGCGTTATACCTGATGGTAGGGTAATTACTGAAGAAATATATAAATGAAAACAGAAAAAGCACTAATTACAGGTGGAGCGGGTTTTATTGGCTCTCATCTTGTTGAGGACTTAATTAAAGACGGATATGAAGTTATGGTTGTTGACAACCTTTTAAGTGGCAAAAAGGAAAATATTTCTAACGTAGTAAGTAATAATATTTATTACGATGACATTGGCTCTGATAACATATTACAAAATGTAATAGAATTTGACCCAGATATATGTTTTCACTTAGCTGCCCAGTCTTCAGTGGTTATCTCTGTAGATAACCCAATGTTAGATTTTGAACACAACATTTTGCAGCCACTTAAACTTATAAAAGTTTTACTTACAACAAATTGTAGAAAGATAGTGTTCTCTTCATCGGGTGGCACAATTTTTGGCGAACCGGAGGTTATCCCAACCTCTGAAATAGATTTTGCTGGAGAACCTGAATCCCCATATGGAGTTGCAAAGAAAAGATTGAACGAATTTATTGAATTATTGTTGGAGGATATTCCAACTATGTCCTATTCGATACTCAATTTTTCCAATGTTTATGGGCCCCGACAAGACCCTAATGGAGAAGCAGGCGTTATTTCTATCTTTACAGGCAAAATGATGAATAATGCTGAACCTATAGTGTTTGGCGATGGCGAACAAACAAGAGATTATATTTATGTCCAAGATGTTGTTGATGCATTAATCAAATCTTCTAAAATTGATGATAATTTATTTTTAAATATTGGTACAGGGGTAGAAACTTCTGTAAATGAATTAGTTTCTACTTTAAAAAATACCATAGGTTATGAAGGCAAGGTTCTCTATCATCCAAAAAGAGACGGAGAGCTTTTAAGAAGCGTACTTAAGAATTCAAAAGCAAAAAAAGTTTTAGGATGGGATCCCAAATTTTCCCTTAATGATGGGATCACTGAACTTATTCAGTGGCTTAAGCCTTAGAGAAAAAAATCTTCGTCCGCATCTCTAATAATTTCATTCACTCCTTTTTCGGAGAAATTGTAAGAATAGCCTCGAATTATAGCTACAGGCACATCATCAACTTTGTTCATAACCAATTCCGATGCAGCTGCTAGTTCGTCAATGATTGCTATTTCAGTAGCCATCAAGTCATTTCCAAATGAGTCAGTGGTTCCAATATAACTTGATAATGGTTCAATACCTGAACAACCAATTGCAACGTTAGTTTGTCCCTTTCTCCAAGCTCTTCCGAATGTATCACTAATAATTACCGCTATATTGACTCCATACTCAGCACTAATTTTATGCCTAAGAGCACGGGCAGTTTTATCTGGATCTTCAGGTAAAAGTAAAGCATACCCTTTGTCAATATTTGATTTATCAATTCCTGCATTTGCACATATAAAACCATGTTTCGTTCTTGCAATCACTGTTTCTCCACGTTTTCTGAGAATTTCAGTTGATTCATTCTTCAACACTTCAGATATGTCATTTACCTCTAAATCAATGGCTCTATCTTCTATTTTGGAAATAATTTTTTGAGTGATAACCAAAACATCATTTTCCATAAACTTTTCTTTAATATCACTGAAAGCAACGTCTAAAATTTGAATCAAATTATCATTTTTTTTAAACTCGGGTAAACCAAAAATAGGTATGATCTTTACAATATTTTCATTCATCACTAATTATTTCATTGGCTAAGTTAACAGCAATTTCCTTATCCGAAAATAAAATATTCTTCGTTCTGACATTTTTGTCAGACTTTTCATTTTCATGAACGATATAGTTATTTGCGATATCTTTATAGAAAATTTTCAACCCCTCTATATTAGGTTCAAGTCCAAAAGCTTTAAAATTCTCATCAGAGGGACCTTTTAAGGCTTTGTTGTCAATAAAGGGGCTAACAACTGTTACATTCCTATTACTAGAAATTAATTCTCTTATAATGCTGATACTTAATATTGGTCCAATTGAAAGAATTGGATTTGATGGACCGATAACAATCTGATCAGCTTCTATGATAGCTTTTCTTACTTCATCTGTAATCGATGCCTTTTCTGCACCTCTATATACAACTTCCTTTAATTCAGGTTCCGCTTTTCGTTCAACGAAGTATTCTTGAAAGCTCAATATCTCATTATCAGATGTTGTCAACGTTGTCTTAATTTGATCATTAGTCATTGGTAGTAAGGCACAATTTAAGTTATGAAACTCAGTCAAAAATTTAGTAATTTCTGTAAGAGTATATCCATCATGTAACATCTGATTTCTTAATAGCTTCAGTGCAAGATCCTTGTCTCCAATTGAAAATTGCTGGTTTTTATACTTCTTGAAATAATCGCTGACATTGAAAGTATCGTCTTTTTGCCCCCACCCAAATTCGCCTTCCATATCAGCGAGAGCATACATTACAGAATCCACATCAGGCGAAAGTTTTACACCATGAATAATTTCATCATCACCTGTGTTAACAATTATTGATAGGTTTATATTCTTTTGGGCATAAAACCCTTTTGCCAGCTTGGCTCCACCAATTCCTCCAGAAATGTAAGCTAACTTTTTCATCTCGAACCTATATCTAGTAAATATTCATGTAACATTTTATTAATGGTAGACAAAGAAATTATAGAAGCAATTGCTGAATTAAGTGAATCTGAATTAAAACGTCTTAAACTTTTAATAGATAATAAATTAAACCTTGATATAAACAATTCAAAAATCTCATATCGCAGCAAGGATATAAAATGCGGAAGAGAATCCTGTAATTCTTGTCCACACGGTCCTTACTGGTATGCAGAGTGGACTGAGAACGGTAAGCGGAAAACTAAGTATTTAGGAAAAATATTAAATGAAATTGTTTAAAAGCAAACCTGTAACTCACCTCAACCAAATTTATTTTTACTTAGTTGCAGTTCTTATCCTCAGGCTAGACCTTGTGTTTCTTAATACAATGCCGACAGGGGGAGATATGGGTGCCCATGTTGTACCTATAAAGTATTTTATTGAGAATTTTGCATTAAACCTCCAACTGAATGGTTGGTCGAATGATTGGTTTGCTGGTTATCCTTTATACTTTTTTTACTTTCCATTGCCAGCCATAGTTACTTTTGTATTAAATTTAGTTTTTCCTTATGGTGTAGCTTTTAAATTGATGGTTATCGGTTCAATATTGTTAACAATTTACTCTTTTGAAAGATTATTCAGAAACATGCAATCTAATTTTTCAATCTTTGGCTACATTGCTGGTTTAACATATATTCTTACGGAGTCTTTTACTATATATGGAGGAAATCTTGCATCAACACTAGCTGGGCAGTTTTCATTCACATACTCAATTGCTTTTGCTAATTTGGCTATTGCTCATTTAACTAAGTCAAATAAAAATAATAGACATGTTGTAAGTGCGATATTTTTTGGAATGAGTTTACTTAGTCACTTGATTCCTTTCCTTATATATGCTCTTATCTACTTATATTTTTGGATCAAAACCAAAAACACAATAATAGAAAAGTTTTCTTCTGGCTTAATTTTTTTATTTATAACAATCAGATTTACAACCTCATTAATAACTAATTTAGAGTACACAACCAATATGAGTTACACGCCGTTTACAAAATTAAGTGACTTAGTAAAAAGTGATGTTACGCCTTATATACTTGTTATTTTTATTATTTTATTATTTAATATAAAGTCAGTGATGTCATTCAAGGTGACATCACTTTTTGAGTGGTTTATTGTAATTATTTCTGTCCTTTTATATTTCTATGTACCAGAAGGAGCTTTGTGGAATGGGAGAGTTGTAAGTTTTCTTAATCTTGGTGTAGTGATTATGTTTTTTAAATTATTTGAACATAGTGTTACAAATATTTTTAGATACGAACAAGGAGAAATTATATTAAAAATATTGAGTGCGATTATATTATTTTCATACCTGCTTACTTTTGTAGACAAATGGAATATCTCTGGCTATAAAATATTTTTATATCCCCTAATATCTGTACTTACTTTTGGTTTTGTATATTTCTTTTCTTCCTCTATCAATCTTTTTAAATTGACTTTTACTGCTTCAATTATCTTCACCATCTCTTTTTTACCATACTGGGTAAGTTGGAATTTTAATGGCTATGAAAACAAAGATCAGTGGGGTGATATAGAAAATCTTTACAGTAGTTTAAACACCCTTTCTCCCGGAAGAATTATGTGGGAGCCAAACTCAGATCTAAATAAATATGGAACACCTATGGTCCTAATGACAATACCTCTTTACACTCATCACTCAAGTATGGAGGGGTTATATTTTGACTCAAGTATCACAACACCATTTCACTTCATAGCTGTATCCGGTTTAGCAGAGAGGCCATCTAATCCTGTCGGAGGGCTGAGATACATCAATAATAATTTTGAAAAAGGTCAGGAATACCTTGAAGATTTAGGAGTTGATTATTTTGTATCGTACACTGATTTAATCACAACAAAAGCAATAGAAAATGATAAACTTGAATTTCTTTTTACCTCAGAGCCTTTTACGGTGTTTAGTATCGAATCAGAAAAAGTAGAACTAGTAAATCAAGAGTTAGTTGCATTTGAAAAAATACCGTTTATTGAGCGTACTTTAAGTTCTTTATTCAGAAATACAGAATATGATAATTTTTTTGCTGAAGCATATGATAACTTTGACGAGCTTGAAACACAAAGGATAATTGAGCTTCCAAGTGTAAATTACAATGTTATGAGCAGTAATGAGGATGTAGTAAACATTAGTAATTTCAATATGACTTCAAACAGTATTACATTCATTACAGATAGGCCAAATGAACTTCACATGATTAAAACTTCTTATTTTCCCAATTGGAAAATAAAAAATGGAGATGGCCCCTACAGGATATCTCCATCATTTATGGCAGTTATTCCTAATTCTGAAAATGTAGAATTAAATTTTGTAAGAACTGGAATCGAAACGTATTCTTTCTATACAGCGCTAGCTTCATTATTATTATATGTAATCTTGTCAAAAAAAAGGAAAGCTGTTGAATAAGATATTTCATTATATAAAAAAACTACCTTTTATTAAGGAAGATAATGTACTTGCCCAGTTGATTAGAACATATATTGTCGGTGGAGTAAATTTATTGATTGGGTTATTGTTTAATTATATTTTTCAATTTTTTATTTTTAATAATATCGAGATTCCACTAAGAACCTACCTGACAAATATAGGATCCTTCTCCTTGGGTGTAATAATTTCCTATTTTTTATCAAGAAAGATTATTTTCAAACTATCTCCAAAAAAAGGAAATTTCAAAGAGTTTATCAGTTTCTTAGCTACAAACTTAATCAACCTAATCCTTCCTTTACTAATATGGTATGTGATAGATAGATACAAGCCTTCGATTCAAGAAAATGAATTACAGTTTTTAGTTTCAACAGTGTTGATACACGGTAGTATTTTGCCAATAAAGTATCTATTTTATAAATTTTTTGTTTTCAAGGATTCTTTAGATAGTTGAGATCTTAAGCGAAGCAAACTTTTGATTGTCCTTGGGATTCTTTTATAGATAACAGAGACACTGGGTCTTATTTCATTTATGACAGCCGGGACTTCATGAATTAGTTCACCGCTCCTCTCTATTCTTATCAATAGTTCAGTATCAAAAAGATCTTGAGTCGATACAACATTTGCAATCTGGTTTTTAATCGATTCATTTCTTACAGCTTTCATACCATGGGTATCTGATAATTTAGTATTAAAAAGTAACTTTAAAATCCCTACAAAAGTTAAGGTAGCAATTCTTCTAATGAGCCTTCTACCGTCATTTGATTTAACAAGTCTTTTAGATGCAGTAATGGCAGCGAAGGTATCATCAAGTTGTAATGCTTCTTCAAGAAAATCTTCCGAAAAATAGTCTATATCGAAAGATATTACTATTTCATTGTTAGCTTCTATAAAACCTTGTTTCAAAGCATTCCCGTAGTTGGCTTTTGATAAAATAGTAACTTCACATTCTTTTTTATCTGAAATAAAATTTTTAATAAGAGACAATGTTTCATCTTTGGAACCATTCTCTACAAATATTATTTCGAATTCCAATTTTTTCCTCTTGCAAATATCATAAATTTGAGCTGCAGAGTTCAAGATGATATCTTCTTCGTTAAAGATTGGGATTACGACAGAAAAGTTTTTTACAGTAAACTTGTGACTCATTATCTGTACAATAACTTAATAATGGTTGAAAATAAACTAGATTTAATATTTAAAGCCTACGATGTAAGGGGTGTTTATGGGGATACCCTCACAGAGCAAACCGCTTACAATATTGGAATTGCATTTAGTAAATTTGTTAAAACTGACAAAATTATTATTGGCCATGATGGTAGAACTTCAAATCTTGCAATATTTAATGCTGTAGCTTCGGGTATTGAGAGTAACGGTAAACAAGTACACTATATTGGCACAGTCCCAACGGATGTTGTATATTCTTTATCTGGCTTGATGAATTTACCTGGGTTGATTATTACAGCCTCTCATAATCCTAAAGAATGGAATGGGTTTAAATTTTGTAATTCAGGAGCTTCTCCTATTGGCATAGAGTCAGGTTTACTTCAGATTAAGGAACTCGCATCTGAAAGCCAAGAACTAAATCTGTCAACCACTCAACACGAAAATGAAAATGTAATTCCAACTTACATGAACCATCTCAAAACAATTGTTAATCCTGACGATATTAACAGTTCAATGAAGTTTGGAATAGATGGGGGAAATGGTGCAATTGGTTCTGTAATAGAAAGCCTCACCTCAACGTACAATCTAAATTATGATGGAATCTATATGGATGTAGATGGAAATTTTCCTAACCATCCAGCTGACCCATCAAATCCAGATAATCTAAATGAACTTGTGGAACTTGTACTCACTAACAAGTATCAATTTGGGGTTGCATTTGATGGCGATGCAGATAGGGCAGTTTTTTCTGATGATAAGGGAAATATTATTTCAGGAAGTATTATGACTGCGATTATTTCTGATTGGTTATTAGAAAAAAGAGGGGAAATAAAAGTTGTCTACAATGTAAACGTACCTCCATCAGTAATAAAATATCTCACGGGTAGAGGTATCAATATGGTTAGATCAAAGGTTGGACATTCATACATAAAACAAATTATGCGGAATGAAGATGCTGATTTTGGAGGAGAACACAGCGCGCACTTCTACCTAAGGGAAAACTTTTATGCGGATTCAGGAATTGTTACTCTTCTAATATTTTTACAGATATTATCAGAAAAAAAACAAACACCCTCAGAGCTAATCTCTAGTTATAACTTTTTCCCCTCATCAGGAGAGATTAATTTTACTGTAAAGAATGTACATGAGAGTATCCAGAAAGTGCAAGATAGTTTTGAGAAAAGTTTTGATACATTAGATGGAATTTCTTATTTTGAAGAAAATTACTGGTTTAATATACGAGGATCCAATACTGAACCAAAATTAAGACTTAATGCTGAAGCAGAGAATATTGATCTACTGGATAGTTTAGTTAAAAAAATAAAGAATATAATAGAGGAATAATGACAAATATTGCATATGAGTTAGGAAACCAAGTTCAAGAAAAACTAGAAACTTCAGGGGGAATAAGTTCTATAACCTATGAATCTCTCTTAGTTATGGGAATGGGGGGATCTGGAGTTTCGGGAGATGTTCTAAAATTATTATCTGACACAGTGACTTCTACCGAAGTAACAGTTATTAAGAATTACAATATTCCTAACAACTTGATAGAAAAAAAACCATTTTGTTTGTTTATCTCATATTCAGGCAACACAGAAGAAACCTTATCTGGATTAAATGAGGCTATTAAAAATAATTTTGATTGGGCTGTAATTTCAAGCGGAGGAAAATTAATAGAAAAAGCAAAAAATAATAACAAAGAATTTATTCAAATACCATCAGGACTCCAACCACGTGCAGCTTTTGGGTATCTCGCCCAGGCAGTGTGTTTGTTTTTAGACAATAATGAAAATACAAACTTTACTTCAAAGATACGAGAATCTGGAACACACTTGAATGAATTACTCTCTGATTCTGAAGATTCTGAAATTGAGCACCTTGCTAGTTCATATGCCAAGCAGATTATGAATAAAACATGCATTATATATGGAGGAACTGGATTAACTGAGCTAGTTAGTTCAAGATGGAAAACGCAAATTAATGAGAATTCAAAGGCCAAAGCCTTCATTGGTTCGATGCCGGAAGTGCACCATAATGAAATTCTTTCATGGCAAGCTGATAAAGATGGGAGTATGGAAAATTTTATTTTAATTTTTCTAAGAAGCCCATTTGAACATCCTCAAATCAAGAAAAGATTTGAGTTATCAGAAAAATTATTGGGTGACAAAGTTCAAATTTTGAATATTTTCACAAAAGAGTCGAAAGATGAACTAAAAATATTAATGGAACTAGTATTACTTGGAGATTTAACAAGTATCCATTTGGCTGATAATTTAAATATGAGGCCAGAGGATATAGACACAATAGAAGAACTAAAAAAACTACTGAAGGGATAATAATGTCATCAATAAAAGATACTAAATTGGCGCAAGAAGGAAGCCAAGAAGTTGATTGGGCTGCAAGACAAATGAAAGTCTTAGAAGATATAAAAACAGAATTTTCTCAAAGCAAACCATTAGAGGGATTAAATATAGGTGCGTGTATGCATGTTACAAAAGAGACTGCAAATTTGATGTTAACCCTTAAAGCAGCAGGGGCAAATGTAGCACTATGTGCTTCCAACCCACTTTCAACAAAAGATTCAGTCGCGGCATTTCTTGCAGAAAGCGATGTAGAGGTCCATGCGATTCATGGTGTCTCTAATGATGAGTTTTTTACACACTTAAATGCAGTTCTAGATACGAAACCAGACATCACTATGGATGATGGAGCTGACTTAGTTTCATTGTTGCATACTGAAAGGGCAGATTTACCTGTAATGGGGTCTATGGAAGAGACGACAACTGGAGTTATAAGGTTGAAGTCTATGGAGAAAAATAATAAATTAAGATTTCCAGTCGTTGCAGTAAACGACTCTGATACAAAACACCTTTTCGATAATCGATTTGGAACTGGGCAAAGTGCTATGGACGGGGTAGTGAGAGCTACAGATCTATTAATTGCTGGCTTAAATGTTGTTGTTATTGGTTTTGGTGACTGTGGAAAAGGTGTTGCTGAAAGAGCTTATGGTATGGGTGCAAAAGTAACAGTTGTAGAACCTAATTCAGTTAGAGCATTAGAAGCCTTGATGCATGGATATGAAGTTAAAACAAGTATTAATGCTGCCAAAATTGCAGATGTAATCATTTCAGTTACGGGAAATATGCACGCACTAGATAAGCAACATTTTGATGTAATGAAAGATGGTGTTGCTCTAGCTAATGCAGGTCATTTTGATGTAGAGATTAACCTTGCAGCATTAAAAGAAAACAGTACTCAAGTTGATAGAGTTAGAGAACATGTCGAAAGCTATAAATATGATGGAAAAGAAATACTTATCTTAGCTGAGGGAAGATTAGTTAACCTTGCCGCTGCAACAGGCCACCCTGCTTCAGTAATGGATATGTCTTTTGCTAATCAGGCACTTGCTGCAGAATGGATAAAAGACAACTACAAAGAATTAGAGCCGAAAGTTTACACTCTCCCTAGCGAAGTAGATTTAAAAATTGCCGCAACGAAACTAGGACTCATGGGCGGAGAATTAGAAATTCTCACTGAAGAGCAGGTCAATTATCTTGATTCCTGGGAGCATGGCACCAGCTAAATTTGAGTATTTTTAAAAAAGTCTTATCTGTTGGAAGTGGAAAACTCTCTACTGAGCTAAATAAAAAAGTAGAAGAGATAAATTCTAAAGAACAAGAGCTCGAACAATTTACCGATGAAGAAATTAAACAGGCTTTTCATGAGCTTAAAAAACGTATTGGAACGAATGATGTTTACTCACTTGAAGTCGACGCTTTTGCATTAACTCGAGAAGCTGCAAAAAGAACCCTAGGCCAGAGGCATTATGACGTACAGTTATTTGGTGGAATGGTACTTTTAAGGAATAAGATTGCTGAAATGAAAACTGGTGAAGGTAAAACCCTAGTTTCTACATTACCTATCGCTCTGAGAGCACTTTATGGTAAGGGCGTTCATGTTGTAACTGTAAATGACTACCTAGCAAAAAGGGATGCAGAATGGATGACTCCTGTTTATAACTTTCTTGGTTTAGAAGTTGGACTTATTTATGCAAATCAAGAATATGAAGAAAAAAGAGCGGCATATCGGAAAGACATAACTTACGGTACAAATAATGAATTTGGTTTTGATTATCTAAGAGACAATATGGCTCAAACAAAAGAACAACTTACACAAAGTAACCTTTTTTATTCTGTAATTGATGAAGTTGATTCAATTTTAGTAGATGAAGCAAGGACACCATTAATAATTTCAGGTCGTGTTGAAGAGTCTACCAAATGGTATATCCAATTTTCAAAACTAGTAAAAGGGATGAAACAAGATGTTCATTACGAAATTGAAGAAAGTAAAAAGCAAATTCATCCAACTGAAATTGGAATTGAGTTGGTAGAGAAACAACTTGGAATTAATAATTTATACGAATACACAGAAACAAACTTTATACATTACTTAACGGCCTCGTTAAGAGCAAAAGCAATCTATGCAAAAGATGTTGATTACATCGTCGAGGACGGACAACTTAA
>Ga0209306_1001418_pt1 | contig 11522 bp, 10 predicted proteins | sample COGITO_mtgs_1103_3_FD_184793 | JGI IMG/M metagenome (GOLD analysis project Ga0209306, IMG submission 184793) | Pelagic marine microbial communities from North Sea - COGITO_mtgs_110328 (SPAdes) (version 2) | ecosystem: Environmental > Aquatic > Marine > Epipelagic ... | reverse complement strand
GGATGACGGCGATGATGTTCTCCTCCCACTCTTCCCATTTGTCAATGTCAGGAATATAAAGGGCAACCTTTCCTCCTGGTTTTTTTATGTAATACCCAACGGTTTCGGAAAATTCATCGCGGTGCGGCACTAAAAATGGTTCTACGATCAGGCCATTTTTAAGCGTACGGGGCACACGATCTTCCAGTCCATTAAGCGTAATGTTTTGAAGCTTTAAAAGCTGGTTCCAGGGGCCGTTTTTTGCGAGAAAATCGATCATTCTTGGCATCGCGTAGACCGGGACTTTCCTCGTGTTAGCAGCTTCGCGACCAAAGTGGGCGAGTCCCATGTAGTGTCCCATGTGGGCATGTGTTAAAAAGACTGAATACTTTTCTGAGCCTGATCTTTTAAGGATTTCTCCTAACTGAGGGACAATATCGGGTGTAGCATCAAAGAGCACAGCAAGCGTTGAATCATAAACGCCCAGGCATGCGACGTAGTCGTTTGGTTTGGGCGAGGCGCAGCAGGATTTTTCACAATTCATATGCGGGGAACCACCGTCTTGAAGCGTTCCTAGCACAACGAGTGTTTGACTATGTAACGGCGCTAATACGAGGGTTAGGGCTAGCGTGATCCAGTGTTTCATTCTGAGAATGTACGGATAATATGACCGATGTGAGTTGAGTCAATATAAATGTTGACATATCTTGGAAGAACTAAGACGTTTTACTCGTCTTAGTAATAGAAACGTACTAGGACGAAAAGAGCCACTAGAATAGGTATCATCCACCAGTATTTCTTAAACATTGAATCTGTCCATTGATTGGCGCCCCACATAGTCTTCTTTTTATGAAGTCTTAAGATAGGATTTTTGGATGGATTGTAAAATAGAAAGCCCGGCGCAAAGAGCGTCGGGCTTTTAAGTGCAAGCAAGTCTGCGTTTAAGCGAATCTTTTCTGCGACCAACTAATGACCACCCCTAAAACAGCGCCTATTACTGCGGACAGTAATGCATCTTTTAGTACGTATTCGTATGATACGATATTGGTTACAGAGACCATTTGAAGGTCGACTATTAACCAGAGCACAACGCTGTATACCGCGCCAAATATCGCACCACCGGATACGGTTGTGATTTGAAGTTTTGGCAATAGAATGATGAGCGCGATTAACTGTAATAGCCCAACAGCCAGCCCGGATATAAAATCGGGCGTTTCTCTAACGGCTTCAGGATATGCCTCGTTCCAGGCAGCTATTTCTGGAAGAAAAACTAAGCTGCCAAATGCTCCGCCGAGTACAACGAAGGCTACAAATGCGAATAGGAATGAAATTAAAAATTGTTTGTTCATGGTATTGAAGGTTTGAGTTACAATTAGGATTTAGCTGTTTGAGAAGAATAGAAGGACAATGCGGCGAGAAACGCGATAAGTCCTAATGCTTGCATTGGCACATTTACGGGGGTAGTAAAATGCTGCAGTAACCCGTTAATCAAGAAGAAGGTATAAGCAAACCCAGTATAGAGTAATACCTTTTTAGCTTCATTCAACGGAAGACTTCTTGTCGAAAAGAGAATAATTCCGATAACGATACAAGCAACGCCTAATGGCCAGTGCATGGCTGTGCCTACCTCCACAGCACCTCCTGTGAGCATGTCTACAGGAAAAGATTGTTTTGTTAATGTTTGGCCTCCGAGAATGAAGCCGATTCCCTGGAGCACGTTGAGCGCCCCAATAAGGGTGATAATGGTTTTTGTTTTCATGATGGTTTTGTTTTAGCACTTGGAATATATACTAATTTTCCAGCAAGAGAAACAACGGCCTCATTATTAGTATGTTAATACATTATGAAGTGCCGTTTTAGTACTAAAGAATACCGAGGAAAGAATTTAATTTCCCCACATCATCGTTTTTTCTACACTGCCATCGTCGTAGATGATGATCAGTGGAATGTCTGTTCTGAACTGAGTTTCGCGGCCAATAAAGTCGACAATTTTAATGATTTGGCGCTCCGGTTCGACGGGTAATTCATCGCAAGGAGGTTCTAGGTTACCTATCCAATTAAATTGGTTTAGGCCGCTTGTGATTCGCTCGTCTAGATATTCAGCGAGTCCCTTTTTCACATGAGCACCGTAACTATTGTCAAGAGCGTCTAAGAAATCTGAAAACTGGAATCCGTAATCTTTGCGGTAATAGGTATCGGATTGCACAGCACTTTTAATCAAGTTCTGTTGTGTCTCTAAAAGTGAATACCAATTCGAGGTATCTAAATCCGTAAGTAGGGTATCGAGGTACGCATTAAAGACGTCTTTGTAATAGGGGATTTCAAGAAGACGTTCAACGAGCGGACGGTTGGTTTCGTGCCATTCGTTAAGGTCTCTATTAGCCCAGTCTATGCTAAACCAATCGATCCCGAAGGTATTGTCCAGATCGTATTCAATGAAGACGTACTTCCCGCTGGAAGGTTGGCGGTAGAGGTAAAAGTTATTCTTATTGTATGCGTGGCCGTCCCAGTGTCCTATAATGATTTCTGCGGCCAATGTTTTAAGGTAATGGTTGACCTCAAAATTGCGCTCCATGTAACACGGGAAATCGTCATCACTGAGGTTGTTAAGAGAATCTAAAAACGAGATGAATGCGCCGTAATCGTTTGAATCTTTGTTGGTTTTTAATTCGTAAACGTCAGTGTAGGAACTGGCGTTTGCACCCCAATAATTCAAATCTGCACCCCAGCTGGCTTTGTATAAATTGCCCTGATCATCATCAATAAATCGCTTTTGAAGAAACTCGTCGTCGATGTGTTCTACATTAAGGTAAACGCCTCTGTAAGCTCCGTTTATAAAGAGTTTCACAAAGCTCGTTCGCGAGGAGATAATGCCGTGTCTTGTGAGAAAATAAAGACTGGTCCAGTACCGCAAAAGGGACGGATCATTGTGTTGCCCGATCAGATTCATCTTTTCGATCCCCTTGAATTTCTGACCCGTCGTGTATTCATTAAAAGAGACTTTAAAACCCTTCTTTTTTGCATTACGAGAGGTGTTGCCTCGAACACGAAACCCTACATTTTGAATGGTATCTGAAAAGGAGGAGCTTTCATAGCGAAATACCCCAGGAAAGTGATGGTCACTAAACAGACTGTCTCCGAGCAATGTGTTGAGATCACTTTGAGAGACGGTGATATGTACTTCCGCAACTTCGCTTTGTAGAAAGGCTTCGTTGGGTTGAGGTTGCACGAACGTTTGCCCCACAGAAAAAAGTGGAAACAGTAAAGCGATCAGGTGGCAGGAGGTAGCGCGCATCTGGAGCTAAGATACATAGAGGAACGACATCTTTATGGGTGATGTTGATCATTCAAACGTGCGCGAATGGGACAATGCGATAGGATGATGGAATTAGGTTCCTGAAAAACAACTTGAAAAAACCCCTACAGCTAACTCAACCCAGACCGCAAGAAAAAGTAACGTCAATAGACCTATGCATAGGATGCGGATTTTTGAACTCCTTATTTTGGTACTTACTAATCTTAGCCCTATCCCAAGCAGTATCAATAGGCAACCCATAACGATGAAGTCGAAGACACTCCAGTTCACGTCACTACGAGTAAGGTTTCCAATAAAAGGAATGAGTAACAGTAGAAGTGGGTAGAAGATTTTCTTGGACATTATACTGAGCTAAAAAAGAACCTGTTATTTCGACCCGAAAAATTGAGAAGAGCCAGTCGCACCCTCGATAATAAAGAAAACTGTTTTACCGTTAAAACCGCCTTCTCCATTAACAGTGCCGTCAGCACCTCCGTTATAATTAGGGATAGTAAACCCTGTTTCACCAGTAGTAGTCAAAACAAAAACACAGTCCGGTTGATTGGTTAAGCGAAGCTCATTAATCTCAGTGCCTTGTTCAATCGCAAGATCAATAGGTCCTTCCGAAACCAGACCTCCCTGAGGGTCATAAGTCTTTAAGACCCCAACGTAGACACCGTAAAATTTACCTCTTTGTTGAGTACTGCAATCGTCACCTTCGTACCAATCCTCACAATTTTCACGGGAACAATTGGTTAAGGTGAATGCGAAAAGAAGGGCCGCAAACCATTGTTTTATAGTCATATCTTCGAATGTATTCTAAAAATCTGAAGATGGATAAAATAAAGGCTGCCTTATTGATGATCATTTTCACTTGTTTTCTTGGTAAAGCCCAGTCGCGTTATACCTGTACTTGTGAGTCGCAAAAAGGCCAATTTTATTCTGGAGAAAACATTAATGCATGTTTTCATGCCATCGATTTCGTGGACACACTCCTATTTCCAACAAAAATCAAGCAAGAGGGAAGCGGAAGTCAAGTGATAAACACAGCGTACCGATTTTCGAAACTACTACTGACAAATTATGTTTTAACTGATTACATCATGACGATGAATCACGAACGATTTGGCCATGGATATAGGGCACTTCAGGCTCAGGGAAATATAATAGGAATCACCTATAATCCACCCCCGCCGTTTGGCAGCGAGTTTTCGTTTATAAGCTTAGAAGGGCTAGAGGATGCTACGAATCAAGAGCGACTCCTTATGACTATGGGAGGTTCGGAGGCAAATATGGTCGTGTCAGACATCATGCGAAAGAACTTCTTACTTGATGGAAGCCTAAATTATAATTTTGCTGCAGCCTACTTATACGGGAGTAACGACATGCCAGGCTATACCGCATTTGTTCAAAACCCTTTTAGCGATCCAAATACTTATCGTCGCAACATTAACGAATTTTATTTTCAGAGAGAAAGTCTAACACAATCTCGTATGCGGACAATCTCATTGTTTGCACTGCTGACGGATCCTATAAATTTTTATGCTTTTAAGTCTCTTTTTTATGACTACTTACTCTACGGGAAACGCTCGACTAAAGTAAAGTTCATTCCAATAAGTGATAATGTTGGCCTTCTTCCTCGGTTCAGATTTGAATACACCCCTTACGGGCCTGAATTGGTATACCAGAGCTATTTCAAAAAAGGAAAACAATTATACCAAACTTCATTTAGTCACGGCGATGGAACATTCTATTCCTCGTGGAGGATAGGCGCCCGCTCTTGGAACCTCAAGCCAATAGAGCGGCTGTCTTTTAACGTTGTAACAGAACTCTGGGATCAACCGCAAATTGATTTTTACTCTGAAGACGTTTTGGTGAGGAACAGTGGACTTGGAGGCTTGTTAAATATTACTGCGAATTATGATTTCTTAAGGGATTACGGGTCATATTCACTGCTCGGAGCTACACTACAAGCCGGCTATAAAACAGCGGGCTATTCTTTAGGGGAGCAGTTGAGCGCTGGACCGATTTTACGAGCGGGATTGTCTTTCAAGCTCCGATGATGAAAAATAGGCGACAAGCCTTACAGAACAAAAAAAAGCACTTGCTATTGCTAACAAGTGCTTTTCAGTGCTCCTCCTCTTGGGCTCGAACCAAGGACCCTCTGATTAACAGTCGTAAAATTAGCTCAACCCATGACAGGTGTTAATGAAAATACACAACTTAATTGCCATGATTTACAGCATGTTATAGGTTTCATATAATTATTAGCTTTTGTTGGTTACGGTCATTTGCGTTAGATTTGTATGCAAATTGTATGCAAATTTTGATTTATGAGCACATTGGCTGTTAAGGTTGTTTTAGATACGCGTCGCGCTTTGCTAAAAAACGCCGGATCGAAGGATCCTATCTACCCCATTAAGCTTCGGGTGACTTTTGCTCGTAAGCAACGCTATTACCCTCTAGATGTAAGTGCTGTGTCAAAGGCAGATTGGGAAAAGATTCAGTCGGGACAGCGCATGTCTAAATCGCAGCGTGAGGTTTTTCATGCCATCCGTGAATACGAAGGTAGAGCCATTGAAATTACAGATACGTTGCATCCGTTTAGTTTTCATGCATTTGATACGCGCTGGAAGAGCTCAGCAATGCCTACTCATTCTAGCAAGTCCTTTCAGGCGGTTTTTAAGGAATACATTGAAGACCTTCGGCGAGCAGGCCGTGCCTCTACCACTTCTAGCTATCAATGTGCCTTCAACAGTCTTACATCCTTTTCCAAAAACTTAGCCTGGAACGACCTCACCCCTGAGTTCCTTGAGGAGTATGAAGCCTACATGCGCGAAGAAGGCAAGTCTCAAAACACCATCGGCATCTACTTGCGCTCGCTGCGGGCAGTGATCAACTACGGTATTGCCAACGGACTCTTTGCCAAAGAGTATTATCCCTTTGGGCGTAAGTCGCACGGAAAGTACCAGATTCCTGCCGCACAAAACAAAAAGCGGGCGTTAAGCAAGAAAGAGGTGGAAGCTATTAAAGCGCTAGGAGTAAAACCCGGATCACGAAAAGAACTGGCTCGAGACTTTTGGCTCTTCTCCTACTATGCCAACGGCTGCAACATCAAGGACATTGTGCACCTACGATGGAAAGACATCGATTGGAAGGAAGGTGTAATTCAATTTGTCCGCAAAAAAACCGAACGTGCCAATAAATCCAATCAAGTACAAATCACTGCGGTGATTCATCCGCACATCACCGAAGTCATTCAAAGAAGAGGCGTGGATGATTCTCAGCCTGAAAACTATGTGTTTTCCATCATTGACGCGAACCAAACCGCCGAAGAACAGCACAAGCACACCCAAGAGTTTGTTCGGCGCATCAACATTGGCCTGAAACAAATTGCCAAAGAGCTGAATTTGACTAAAAACCTAACCACATACACTGCGCGCCATTCACATGCCTATGCATTACTAATGGGAGGCGCCTCAATGGAGGTCATTATGGATCAATTCAAGCACAGTTCTATGAAAACTACCATGAATTACATCGATTCCATCGACAATGAGAAGCGAAAAGACATCGCAAAACTGCTTTAAAAGCACTTTTTAAGTAGTAAAAAAGTAGTTTTTTAGACCTTTTTAGAACAAATTCGGACGAAAATGACATGAAATTCGGCACATTCGGACGTTTTTCGGGTGTTATTCAGTCGTTTTTCGGTGCATTAAGGAGGTTTTTCTGACTTTTTTAGTGCTTTTTCGACTGAATTCAACCTAAGTATGAAGATTTTGGGTCGCTTTTTTTGGGTCAGGTCTTTTTTCTGGGGAGTAAGCTAATTTAAGCAAAGACTTTTTGAAGTCTGTAGAGGAATAATTTGGTGTTGCTGACGCCTCTGAGGTTGGCTCTGAAGAGTTTGATTTGAGCATTTAGAGACTCGGCATGTGCATTGGTGCTTCTGTTATTAAAGAATGCTAGTATTCCTTCAAAATGATTTAGGACAGCTTCACTGGCGGTGTTGAAGTGATCTAATCCAACGTCCTTGGCTTGCCTGATCCAGTCGTGGAACAACCGGATTGCCTTTTCCTTAGAATGCGCGTTGTAAATGCTTCTAAAGTCCCAGGCCAACCGGTATGCCTTTTCTATACTTGGATACAGTTGAAAGAGTAGCCCTACACGATGTAGCTGAGACTGTGTCCATTGTGAGGGCAACTTGTAGAGTAGATACCGTGATCTCGCCAAGAGTTGTTTGGGTGTATCGCCATTGCTTAGGATCAGCGGCTTGTATCGGGTTCCTCTACGTCTAGCTTGTTGGATGGCTTTGAAGGCTCACCTTAATTAGTAACACTTAAAAGTAGTGATTTCCATTGGTATTGTTGGTCAGGCAGCAGCGAAGAAGGAGCGGAGCTCCGAAGTCGCTGCTGCGAAAAGGTTATGGGCGGTTGGTATCCTAGTGACTTATGCGGTCTTTCATTGTTATAGATCCATGCCCAGGCTTGTGATAAAGCATTCGCTTCTTTGATGCGTGTAAAAGAGAATGCATCTAAGACTTCCTCTCTGTAGCTCTTATTGAAGCGTTCTACATATCCGTTTTGATATGGGCTTCCTGGTTGGATGAACTTCAGTTCTATACCTCTTTCTTCTGCCCATTCTCCCATAGCATGAGAGATGTATTCTGGGCCATTGTCCACGCGTATTCTGTTCGGCATGCCGCGCCATGCGATGAGCTTGTCCAACTCTCGTATCACTCGCTTGCTGTTGATACTGGTGTCGAGCGTCAAGTTCAAGCACTCTCTGTTAAAGTCATCTATCACGTTAAAGCTGCGGAACTTCACTCCGTTGCTTAGCACATCATGCATGAAGTCCATGCTCCAGGTCTCATTCGCATAGATTGGCTGTAAAAGCGGCTCTAGGGTACGCGCAGGCAATCGTTTCTTGGTCTTTCTGCGCAAGTTCAACCCCATCTCAGTATAGATGCGGTACACACGTTTATGGTTCCACAGATGTCCCAGGTTCCTCAAGCGGTGGTGCATCATCCAAAATCCCCAACGTGTATGTTGCTCGGCCAAGGATGACAACGCATCACGAACCAGATGATCCTCATTGGGCTTGGGCTTGTAGTAGTACACCGAAAAATGAAGGCTAAACAGTATACAGGCCTGCCGTAGACTTATGCCATGAGCCTCACGGCTATAATCCACCAGCTCTCGCTTCTCAGCAGGCCCTATAGCTTTTTTTCAATCACATCCTTTAAGACCGTGTTTTGAAGGGTCAGCTCCGCAACAATCTTCTTGTACTGCGAAAGCTCACTCTCCATCTCTTTGAGCTTCTTCAGTTGGCTCACTTCCATGCCAGAATACTTGCTCTTCCATTGGTACATGGTGCCTTGACTCACACCTGCCTCACGGCATAGATCTGCCGTCTTCTCGCCCTGTTCCATCCGGCGTAAATAGCCAATTATCTGGCTCTCGGTAAACTTGCTCTTTTTCATTTTGCTTCCTTCTTTTCTAAGTTAACGATTTTTAATTTTTAACCGTTACTGTTTAAGGGGAAGCCTTCAAACTCATGCAAGGGAGTGTTACATAAAAATTAAAAAAATTACTCTTTACAGTTGTACATAATTAAATATTCAAGAGCATCGGTCATACCCATGTTATATGCTAGATTAAATTTTTCGCATCCAGAAATGGTATCTCCCATTCTTGTGAAACACATGCCCATAAACAAATGCGATGATATTAAATTAGAATCAAGCATATACGACTGCTTAAAATCTTCAATTGATTGATTATACATTCTCAAATTATAATACGCTATGCCTCTGTGATAATACAATAATCCGAATTCACTGTCTACTATTAACCCTTTGTTTAACACATCAATAGCAATAGAATCTTCACCCATTATTGAAGCGCAATTGCCAAGATTACTATACAATTCAGGTACATTTGGACTAACAAGTATTGCTTTAGAATAGTCGCGGTAAGCCTTGCTATACTCTTCAGTATCCATATAAATTAGGGCCCTTTCGTTTAAGTACACAGCATTTGACGGTTGAAACAAAATCGCTTTATTAAGGGATAAGACTCCATTTTCAACGTCTCCCATTTCGATTTGATTTTTTGCCTTCCAATAATAAAGCTCTGGATCAGAAGGAAAAATTTCGATCATTTCATCTACAAATGACAATGACTCTTCATACATTCCTCTGTGGTAGGCATCTATAGCCTCGCTTAACGATTTTATTTGTCCATCGTTCAATTGTTTTATCGCCACTATTGATATGGCGGCAACTATTAATACTATTAATGCTAATTTTTTTCTACGATTGTCCATCTTCCTCTTACTTCTATATCAACTGTTTCACTCGCATTAAAAGGTGAAGGTCCTGTGCTCGGAGTAGCATTTATTTTAATACCAAATGAATCTCTCTCGTATAAAGGCGTCACATTTTGCTGGGTTGCAGCGTCTACAATCTCTGTTTGTTCCGTTCCAAACCCCATGAATTTCACCTTATAATACTTCTCAACATAGGTCTTGTCTACCTGAGTATTTGTGCCCTCGATTGTCACTGGAACGTCGAATGTTCTATGAACTTCTTTTAGTACTATGAAAGGTTCAAAATTAATATTTAATTTGACCGACACCCCACCATTACTTTGACTTTGTTCAAGACTCAATGGACCAATATTGACTGCATTGATCTCATCATCAGCATCTACATCTACACTTAATTGACCGTATCCAACATTTACCTGTTTTTTTACTACTAGTCGGTCTTCATTTGTAAGTTGAAAATCAAATTGCTGTTGAGATGTTTCCAATTTCCCCTCATTATTAAACCTTAAAATTTGTATTGACGCACTCGTAGCGTCATTGCTTAACACCATCATATGAGAGTTTGATTGATTTGTTTTCTTAGGAGGGCCACCTGGCCCTCCATTTATTGAAGACATCCCATCAGGATCCACCAACATGACGGGATTATTCCCCGTATACACGTAAGGTTCCAACGTCTCATGCGCCAACGGATCCACACTCATCCACACACTGAATTTACTTTGGTAGTACCTTGCCCCATAGTAGTGATAGCCGGTTTCAGGGTCTTTTTCTTTCCCGTTGAATCTATAGGGTGAGGTAAAGCTGGATTGCCCGGCATTGTAGTGGTACATATCCTCACCCCAGGGGGTGTAGAGGAAAAATTCATAGGCAACGCCGTTGCGGTCGGTGACCAGATCCACACTTCCCAAGTAATCCGGGTGGTACCAGTAGAGTATCCTGTTGGTGGATTCAGATTCTGTGGCGGCCTTTGGGTAATAGGTCTCTATCGCTATCCCATCCTCTGACAGGGCACCGGAAATTTCCCCTGCACCGAACTGGTGCAGCACTTGGTTGATGTCCTGCTCCAAAGACGTACTAAGCCCAATTGGGGCCGCTTGGGTGCCGTTATGAGTTCCCTGAGCGCCTGGAGCCGCCGGAGGTGGTGGCCCTTGGTAATTGATAGAGATGTCTGTAGCGACCCGTTGAGTGTTCATGTAGTAGTGTTTACTGGCCCGATCCCCGTTCTGAAACGAAGTCACTACAAAATACGGATTTACATACAAGGTATAAGGCTCCAAGTACTGAATGTCATCGATGGTCTGGTCATTGACCTGAACACTAGAGCGGTTGATGGAGGATTTCATGATGCGCTCCCCGCTGTGATCATACACATAATGATGAATCCCACTGCCGTTCTTCACGCCCGAGAGCTGTTGAAGTTCGTTCCAAATGAGTTCCTCAGTTCCAGTAGGACCGCTCATGTTGATCAGGTTACCCACACCGTCGTAAGTGAAGTTCGTTAGACCTCCATTTGGTCCTGCATCACTCACTGATAACAATTGATGGGGTTTGCTGGGGTTGTAGGTATAGGAAAGCTCGTAGTCTAAATTCGGATCCACCAACGGGTGTCCTCCCGGACGATCGGAGTCTTTGGAAGTGATTCCTCCCGCTGCATTGTAGCCCATGGTCATCTCATAGATATTAGACCCACCAGCAGCTAATGTTGAGCCTGACAACCTTCCTTTATCATCATAAGTAAAGCTGTAATCCAAAGCCGTTACACCCGCCGCCAAGCTAGCGTGAACCTCTTTGCTGAGTGATGAGACCATGCCGAGATTAGAGTATTGGTAATCTCTGTCTACCAAAGTCGTCATCGATCCTCCTTGAGTGGCCTTGCCGTCTACTGACGATGCGTACAATGACGACTTGTTCAGATAAT
>Ga0209306_1001409_pt1 | contig 11599 bp, 8 predicted proteins | sample COGITO_mtgs_1103_3_FD_184793 | JGI IMG/M metagenome (GOLD analysis project Ga0209306, IMG submission 184793) | Pelagic marine microbial communities from North Sea - COGITO_mtgs_110328 (SPAdes) (version 2) | ecosystem: Environmental > Aquatic > Marine > Epipelagic ... | reverse complement strand
CCAACAACAACAACAACAACAACAACAACCACATCATCAACGAACGAGACATGCACGGACGAACGGCGATACACTTAGCGTCTTGGGCGAATGAAAAAGCAATCGTGGAAAGATTGCTCGATTTTGGAGCGGATGTGACTGTTGGTGCCGCGGATGGCGTGCAGGCGATACACTTTGCATGCATGAAAGGGCATTTAGGTATCGTCAAAACGCTCCTCTCGCGAGAGAGGACGAATCGCGCGAACGTTCGAGCGAAAACGAGCAAGAACGAAAACTGCATGCATTTTGCCGTCAAGAGTGGTAACAAGGAGTTGGTGGAGTACTTGGCGAAGAAGAATGTCTCGGTGCTTTTGAAGAGCGCGAAGCGTAAGTACGCGGCGGATATGACGAATAAGAGGGAGATTAAAGAGATCGTCGAACGATTGAAAGAGACGCAGGAGAAGGAGGAAGAGGAAAAACGGAAGAAGAAACGGGAGGAGGGTGATAATAATAATAATAATAATAATAATGAAGATGAAGATGATGTAGTTGTAGCGGAAGACGACGCGGTCGTTTTAGAGGCGGCGGCGGGGCCGATGCTGCCGCCGCATTTGATGACGCGGGAGTGCCCGGGTACGAGCGACGATGAAAACGAGAAAGAAGACGAAGAAAAAATGGCCGCGAGTAAAAAGAAACGAAAGAAGGAGACGAAACCGCCGATAATGGGTTTGAGCTTTGGCGAGGAAGATGAATAGCGTCATGATATGGTACAAAAATCGTCGATCGATTTTTCCTTGTCGTCAAGTGTTGTTTTTTATCGCCCGCGACCTTTATATCCTTTCGCGCCTCCGCCGCTCTGTTTCGTCTTCTTCATGCCTTTCTTTTCGTCGCCAAACGCGTACTTCTTCCTCCCGATAATCGCGCTCAAATCGTCCTCGCCGACGTCATCATTTCGAATCCTTTTAAATCCACCACCTTTCTTCGCGTCCGCGTCTCGCATTTGACTCGCCGCGATCCTTTGAGCCTCGTTCACGCGTTCCAACATCACCAGGCACTGCTCTTCTTCCACCGGGTACTTCTCCAATCTCTTCTCGATGAGCCGTTCGATTTTTTGATACAATTCCACGTCGTATTGCGTGACTAACGTGATAGCTAACCCGCTTCTACCGGCTCGCGCGGTTCTTCCAACTCTGTGCACATAATCCTTACTATTCATCGGGACGTCGAAATTGATAACCACGTCGACGCTGGGAATATCTAAACCTCTCGACGCCACATCCGTGGCGACTAAAATGTTTCTCTCGCCGCCTTTAAACTTATTCAACGCGCCTTGCCTTTTCGGCTGCGACATTTGCCCATGAATCGGAATCGCGCTGAATCCAAGATTTCTCGCCACCAGCGCTAACTTTCTCGTCTGTTCGCACGTCCTCGTGAACATCATGATCGTGCTCGCGCTCAGCTCGTTCAACAAGTAACACGCGTAACACTCCTTGTGTTTCGCCGGCACGAACAAATAATTTTGCTTCAAACTTTTCACCGTGGAATACTTGCTCGCGACTTCTACTTTCACCGGATCTTTCAAACACGCTCTCTGTAACTTGTTCACTTTACTCGTCATCGTCGCCGAAAACAACTGCGTTCGTCTCTCCCTCGGAATCACCTTCAAAATCGTATCGATTTCCTCCTCGAAATCCAAATTCAACAGTCGATCCGCCTCGTCTAATATCAACACTTTCAACTGTCGCAAGCTAAACCCTTTGGTATTCTCCAAGTGATCGACCACTCTCCCAGGCGTCCCGACTAACACGTGCGGCCGTTTCCCGATCTGTAACGACTGCGACGTCATGTCCATCCCTCCCACCAGTACCGCGCACTTCACCCCGATATCTTTCCCTAAACACTCAAACTGCTCCGCGATTTGACTCGCTAACTCTCTCGTCGGTGATAACACCAACGTGTGAAACGCCCTCGGCTCGTGCAATAAGTCTTGCAAAACCGGTAACGCGAACGCGCCGGTCTTCCCTGACCCGGTTTGCGCGAGACCGATGACGTCTTTCCCGTTCAACGCGTGCGGGATGGATTGGATTTGGATTGGGGAGGCGGCGGGCCATTTCATGGCATCGCACGCGGCGCAGAGTTCTTTGCAGATGCCCAGAGAGGCGAACGTGACGACTTTAGCATCGTCGTCGTCTGAATCGCCTGAATCGTCGTTGTCCTCATTTTGTTTCTTTTGCGTGGGTAAAGGTTTTTGTTCACCTTCGCTCTCGGTGTCCGACATTTTATTCTACTCGAGCGCTTTCTTTATGAGGACGGAGGAAAAGGAAGAGTTGAGAAAGAGAGAGAAAATGGTACCGTCGCTTCTTCTTTCATTTCTTCTTATTGCGTGCGTATATTATAATTGCTCTATGACTACTGCGTCTACTCTCTATTACTTTTACACGACTACTACTGCGTGTGTGTTACTCTTTGTCTTGTTCTTCTTCTTCTTCTTCCTCCGTGTCCATCAAAAACAGCTTTCCGAACAAAGCGGTGCTCGTCGATTGGCGCAAATAGAACAAACCGAGACCGCCGCCTTTCTGTTTCGCTTTTTGTAGCAAGTCTTGTTTCCTTTCCAACAAGCGTTCCGTTCTTCTTTTCAAGTTGGAGGTGAGGATGTGCGGTTCGCCTTCGACGACGTTCGCCAAGGTGAATTCCGGGGTGATTAAGAACCCGGTGGAGGTGGTCGGCGGCGGTTGATTTTTGGAGGTATCGTCGTCGTCGTCGTCTTTTAAAACGACGGAATCGTTTTTGTTCGTCGTTTTCAGCGCGAGCGTTTCAATGAAAGCCTCTCCCTCGTATTCATCTTTTTCGAAACTGAAAAATTCTCTCCTCAACGTCTCCAATCCGTCTTTCGCTTTTCCAATCTCCTCGCTCGTCATCAACAAAATCTGCGGGTTGTTCTCAACCACCCAATCCAAACGTTTCACGTCTCGCAAAACCATTTTCCATTCAATCGCCGCTTTCGTGATCTCCTTAAAGCTTTTCTCCAGAACCACCTCCGGTTTTTTCCAAAGCATCGCGTTCACGTCGCAATTCGGGAATAATATCTTCATCCGATCCAATCGATCGACGAGCGATTCGGAATTTTTCTTCTTCTTTTCATCATCCTCCAGCCTCTCTTCCATCATCATCTCATCCTCCAACCGCATCTCCGCCAACACCCCGCCTCCTAACTCTATCAATCGTTTCAGCATCTCTCGGTCTTTCACTCCTCTCGTTTGCCAAAATTTCGTCAGGCTTTCCGTTTCTTCGTCTTTTTGCGGCTGAGGAAACATCCACGCGTTTTGTTGGACCAGTCGGTCGAAATTCGTGACCCGTCTTCTTTGTTTTCCATCATTCGTCGTCTCATCGTTTTCATCGTCATCGGAAGACACGGAAGAAGAAGAAGACGCGGAACTCTTCCTCCGAAACCTGGTGCTTCTTTTTCTGCGAGAAGAACTCGTTTTCGACCTAAAAGACGCGACGAAAAGGACGAGTTGTGTTGCACAAAGATGATGTGTTTTGTGCATTTTAACTGAGGAATTTCCCGCAGAAATCAACTCTTAAGAAGAAGACTTTGATGATGCGGACGCTTTCGTCATCGTCCTCACGCTTTATGAGAAGCAGAGGAAGAAGAAGCGCGACGACGACGACGACGACGACGACGAACGCCGTCATCGATCATCCTCCGTCTTTGAATGCGAGCACTGCTGCTCGAAATGCACCGTTATTGGATTACTTGGTGTACACCTTTCCATCGCTTCTTTGCGCTTCGCTCGGGTACTGGCAACTCCAACGGAGAGAAGAAAAACTGCTCAAAATGAACGCGCGAGCGGCGGCGTTGCACCGCGAACCGTTGCAGTCTCTCTCAGAGGTGACGGAAACGACGGAGGAGTTTCGAAGGGTTCGCGTGGAAGGCGAGATGATAAAGAATTCGATTCGAGTCGGACCGAAAGTGAGAACGTCGGAGGTTTCGAACAACGAGAAAATAGCCGGGTACGATTTAATCACGCCGATGAGAGAGAAGAGAAACAAAAACGCGAGAAGGAAAGGGGTCTGGCCATTTGGCGGCGGTGGTGGTTCGAACGACGACGTAAACGACGACGACGTCGTCGCGCTCGTGAATAGAGGTTTCGCCGAACGCGCGTTTGAGGACGCGAAAGGCGGAATGTGTTTGAAGACGATCGGGGTGGTGAGAAAAGGAGATATGAAAGGGTATTTCACGCCGGAAAATGTGCCGGAGAAGAACGTTTGGCATTACGTGGACGTGAGAGGGATTGGGGAGTATTTGGGATTAGTCGTAGGCGGGGGGAGTAGTCATAGCAGTAGTATCGCAACTCTCGGGAAAGATGAGAATTTGAACGAAGATAAAAAGGAAAAGGGGTTCGTGCCGTACGTTCAATTAATCAGGCCGATTGGCACGACCACGTCGACGTCGTCGCAGCAGCCAATACCAGTCGCCGAGGAAGAGTTGATGAAGTTTTCCGTCCTTCCCGAGCAGCACATGAATTATTCCATGACGTGGTTTTCACTTTCCGCGGTGACGTTAGGGATGGCCTCGTTCGCGTTGTTGAAGAAGAAGAAAGTCCCAAAGTTGTGAAAAAAGAGTTGTTATTCGTGCGTTCTAAAGAAGCCAAGAAGAAGCTTTCATACATTCGTATTATGGATTTTTAAAGTTCTACTACTGGTACCTTTCTATTTTTCATGGGATCCAAACGTTTGCACAGAAACTTGTTCCAACGCGCTTAGCGAAGGAGGTCCCCCTTCACCATCACCTACTTCCACATCTACCCACACCTCCTTCACTGGACCGCCGCCGCACGCGTTCGGCATCTCGTGCTCCAAATCCGTACTAATCGCTCTCGCTATTTCTCCGAATTCGCCGTGGACGTTGATTTGGTCTCTGGAACTGTACCCAAAATGAGTAGAATCCATCTCCCATCGTTTGGCATCCGTAAACTCGTCCGTCGTCGTCGAAACTACTGTCGTTTCCCCTACTTCTACGTCGTTATTTCCCATTTTCACCAAAATACGTTTCGCGAACGGATCTTCTAGCTTGTATCTCACGTTAAATAACCCAAACATAGCTAAGGAGCTCAAACAGGAAAGTAGGCACGCGTACGCGAGAACCCAAATTTTGGTCGATTCCGATGGATTTGTTGTTCCGTCTTCTTCGTCGCGCAACATGCTCGTCACTAAATTCGCGTAATACGGCCCCCAAAACATCGGGTGGACGAAAATATACACCCTCGCAAACGCTCTGGTAGCAATTGGCGTGCGATAGGTCTTAATCAATCTCAAATTCTCCCACGCTGTCATGCACGTCGTCAAATAATTCCTCAATCTCGCCGCCTCGTTACCGGGAAAACCGACGTACTTCAACTCTTCCGTGCACATGCTCAACTTGTTAAACGCACTCAAAACGTCATCGCACAACCTCGAGTGCATCTTCATCGCCTTCATTTTCGCCTCTCTCCCTTTAACCGTGTTCAAATGCATCAATCTGTGCGCGCTTCTCATGCACAACACGTCCCTCGCGTTCGATATTAAATCGACGACTATCAATCGAACTTTATCCGCGTGGCCTTTCGGGAGTAACATCCGACCTCGTTCTTTCCGCGTTGTGTTGCTTTTTTGACTTCCTATTAAGTGCCCGGGCGCGTACCAATCCCAGTCGCGATGTCCGTAAAAGTACGATACCAAAGTCGCTTTAAACGTCGCCACGTGTTCCAGCGCCCTCTCTCTTCTCTTGAACGCCTCGGACAAACTCGACGTCAGAGGGAAGATAATCACAAAGCTAATAACCGCCCAAGAGACGTTCGCGGCTAATCGATGTCCGTTCACTTCGTATAAACTGAACGTCAAAACTGAGGCCGAGGAAATCATGCACAATATGAAACTTTCCAGGGTGAGCACGTGTTCCAGAGTGACTCTCAGCGACGAGACGAACTGTAACGCGGACGCGTTGAGTGAAAAGAAACATCTCTGAAACTTTGAATTTCCCCCGAGTGCGTTGTTGTCATCGTCGTCATCTTGTTGGAACGAATTTGGTCGCGAAAACCGTTCCATGGCGAGAAGCATCGACGACGACATCGTTTTTGGTTTCAAAGCGCCACTTTTATCGGGTTTCTTCATCCTCTTTCGCGATGAATATACGCGATTCCCCTGCGAAAGAAATGGAGAAATTTCGATTGGAAATCCACACTTCGGCGGCGTAGTAGTATTGAACACACAAGAACGCGGCAATAATACGCCATCGCTTTTACGCAAACAACAGCACCAATACTATACGAATCATGGCGTCTGGAGGTACGATCCATTACAAGTTCAAATCTCAAAAGTCCTACGACACGGTCACCTTCGACGGCGTCTACATCTCCGTCGCGAATTTGAAACAACTCATAGCGGAGAAGAAAGGCTTGGACAAAGAAGGCACCGCGGAATTGTTACTCACGAACGTCACCGAGGATGGTAACAACAAAGGAGTAGGTCAAGATTTAACCGACGACCAAAGTTTAGTGTGGAAAAACGCGTCGATTATCGTGAGGAGAGTCCCGAAAGCGATGGGGAAAACCATCGGCGATGCCCAAGAATTGAAGGAAGAAAAGAAGCGGATCTACGTGAAACCACCGGACGCGGCGACGCTGAACATGGCGCAACAAGCCGCGAACAGAAACAGAAGGAACATGCTCACGGCGAAAAGAGAGAAAAGGGAACGGATGAAGAAAATGAGAGAAGGAGAAGGAGAGGATTTGGACAACGCGGACGACGACTTGGACAACGAGGAAGAAGCGTTGAAAGAAGAGAAGGACATCAAAGATTTAATCGCGAACGAGACGAAACAATGGGACGCGGAAAGACTTCAAGCACGGAACGCGAAGATTGTGTCCAAAGCGGCCGGGAATCAACCGATGCAAAGGCAAGGAATCGCGACGAGGAATAACGCGGCACCGGTGGTGTCGCAAGGCGTGCAATTGGCGAAGGAGATGCAAGCGAATAAAATTATGCACCAGAGTTACGTGAGAGCGGACGGGGCGGGGGTGCCGGGGCCGGGGTACGTGTGTAAACGGTGTAACGTGCCGGGACATTGGATTCAAGATTGCCCGCAAGGGAAAGATGCGAACGTGGAAGTGGTGAGGATGAAAACGGCGTATGGGATTCCGCAGAATAGGTTGGAAGGGACGGATACGGGGGTTTTGGTCGGGCCGACGGGCGAGAGCGTGGAGATGAAAGCGGACGAGACGGAGTTCGATCGCATGATGGGGTTTTTAACCGGTAAAGAAGAAGATGAGGATGACAAGATGTTGATGATTGGTGATAAAAAAGATGGCGAAGAGGAGAATGCAGGTAACGAAGGAGAACAGCACCCTTTTTCGCCGGCGACAGCCGGAGTCCAATCGCCGACGATGGCGCCTCCGCCGGGCGGTCCTCCACCAGGCGGACCTCCACCGCTTCCAATGGGGCCTCCGCCATCCACCGCGGAAACGAGAGAAGAGAGAGACAAAAAGCGCGCGGAGGAGAAAGCGGCGGCGAAAGAACGGTTCGTGAACATGTCGCCGGAAGAGGTGATGAACATGGATCCGGCGGAGATGGAAAAGTTGATGGCGCTCATCGGCGACGACGAGAACGATGAGATGATGAAGATGGGAGATGGAGGTGGTGGAGGTGGTATGCCGCCGCCTGGTATGCCGCCACCGCACGCGCAGCGGTATCGTCGGGGTCCCATGGGAGGATTCCCATCCCTTGGTGGTGGTGGTTATAACAACGCAGTCATCGTAACGGAACCGAAGATAGACATGACGCCGGAAGAGGAAGAAGAAGCGGACAGAATGTTGAAAACAGGCGATTTTAGCTCGATAGAAGCGATGTTGAAAACCTTTGGGTGCACGCCAGAACAAATCGAACACTTGATGAAGACGCAACCGTCGTTTCCGAATCCATTTTATGGCGGCGGACCGCCGGGCGAAAGAAGGCAATTTGCCGGTCCAAGACCGTGTTACGCGTACGCCAAAGGCGAGTGTTTCCGGGGCGATCGGTGCAAATACTGGCACGATCCTTCGATTCCAGCGCCGGACCGCTCGAAACAAATCGGCGAAGGCGGTCCGTGTTGGGCCTTTGCGCAAGGACGATGTTTTCGAGGCGACTCGTGCAGATTTTCGCACGACCCGAGCATTTTACCCAAGGATTTAGAAAACAATCCGTTTCGAAACGCGGGCGTGCAAGACGGACCGCCGCCGACGCAATTTGGCGGCAATGGTGGCGGCGAGGACGGAGGAGGACCGTCAGAGTTTGGTGGTCGAAAGCGCGTGCGAGAAAACTCCAGAGATCGATTCGAAGACACTATTCAACGAGACGACTCGCGAGAAGGTCGTCCGAGCTCGCGAGGAGGGTACGACAATCCACCAAGAAGAGGTAACTCGCGCGACCGCGGTGCTCCTCCGTTCCGATTCGGCGCGGAGCAACAACCATCCGGTCCACCTCTCGACCATCAGCAAAGAGGTCGCCGCATGCCGCCCGGTCCTCCTCCGGGATCCAAACGTACTCGCGACGATTCGAGAGAACCCGGAGGAAGCCGACCGCCGAGCAGAGACGGAGGTCGACCGCCGGAGGCGAAACGCTCCAGACGAAACGAAGATAACGACGCCACGCAGCATCAAAACGGACAACAAGGTGGTGGTGGTGGATTCGTCGAAGGTTTTCGAGGAGGAAGAGGAGGAGGAAGAAGAGGAGGAGGAGGAAGAGGTCGCGCGCCGCCGCCTCCAGCCTCCCAAGGAGGCGGCCAAAGAGGTAGTCGTAGCATCCGAAATAGATTGACCCGATAATAATACACAAAAGTAAAACGAATATACAACTTGAGCACACCACACCACACCACGCAATAATAATACATAAACGGCGATGAAATATGCGTACGCGCACGAAAACTTCCTCACTTCCCACCTTCTGTGTTTTGCATAACACAAACAAAAATGGGTCAGTGCGTTTCCCAACCGCTTGTGCTCGACCAAGCAGCGCAAGAAGAAGAAACAGAAGAAACAGAAGTCAAAATTGATCTCCGCAAGGACGAACTTTTGCTCTCCCCTCGAGGTTTGCACGGTGTCTTCGACGGCGTGTACGTCGATCCGAAACTTCTGTCGAAACAGTTGAAGCATTTTCGCGTTGAAATCCAAAAGAAAAAACTGGCGCCGTTTTGGCCCGCGGAAGACGAGGAGACCGAAAAGAGCTTCGAGTTCTGCCCGATATGCGCGTGTTACTACAGAAGCGTCAATGTGACGAAGTGTTGCCAGTTTAAACTGTGCTCGGAGTGCCACGCGAGAAACGTGAACGGATTTCTGTTTAGTTTTAAAGCTTCCCAAGAGAACAACAACAACAAGAAAGGTCAACGCGCGAAACCGACGTGCGTGTGCTGCAGGAAAGAAGACTACAAGGTGTCGTATCGAGGCGTGCAGACGAGGAAAGAGCGAGAGCAAATCGAGAAAGAGCAAAAACAGGTCGAGATATCTTTGGAGCGCGCGAAAGTTGGCGTCGAGGAGGAGACGAGGCGGCGGCAATCTTTGACGCGGGAGGGAAAAGGCGACGGAGGGGAAGTGCCGAAAGGATGGGAGGAAGAGTACAGCATGGCGAGGTTAGCGGAGGAAGGTGGGAGCCCGAGAGCGAGAGAGGAAGTCGCGGAGAGGAGTTTTGGTAGGGTAGCGTGGGATAGTAACGGTAGAAATAGTAGTAGTGCTTCGTCGTTGACGCCAAGCCAGAGGATTTCGTTGCTCCGGGGGAGAAGCGAAATGTTTTCGGAAATGTACGACGCTTTGTTCGACGACGACGAAGATAGAGGGAGTCAGAGAAGTCGGAGAAGTTTGGATTTGGGTTCAAGAAGGAATTCACAAGACTTTCGAAGGAATTCGGAAGAGTTCTATCGGCGAGGCGTGCTTCCGCCGTTCGAGTCGGCTGAGAACGCGACCAACGCGGCCATCACCACTGGTAACGCTCGACAACAGCAACAACAACAACAACAACACTCACGCCGTTTAGTGCAAGACTTTCGAAACATGGTGTTGGAAGAACTTTACCTGTCAGAAGCGATTTATAGAAGTATGCTCGACGTCCACGAAGACGAAAGTGAAGGGGAAGTTCATCAACACCAAATCGGCAACCTCGAGGAAGGATATGAAAATAACAGCGAAACCGAAGAAGCGTCCGATGTGGGGGAAGAGGCGCCGAATGGAAGAGAAAATAACGAGGACAGAGAAGAAGTAGATGATGATGATGATGAAGAAGAAGAAGATGATGACGGCGGGACGACGAGAGACGCCTCCTCGGAGGACGAAGCGTAATAATAGAGAAGTAGATGTCTACGTAGAGGTTCGATTTGAAGTTATCTGAGCAAAAAGTAAGCACTCTTAATGGCACTCCTCGTGACTCTGGCCGCGAGGTTCGCAGTTGCACCACCACCACCACCGCCGCCGCCGCTTGCCTTCTTCGAGCGCTTGGCGATTTCTTTCTTCGCCGATACCGGTTCCTCTTCCCTCTTCACTTTCGTCGTCGTCGTCGTCTTCTTCTTCGCCTCCTTCGGATCCGCGCCGTTGCTGCCACTCGTAGTATTCGCTACCTTCTTCTGCCTCGCCGCCACAAACGCGGTCGTTCTCCCGCCAACTTCGCAAAAGCTAATCTTCTCCCCGTTCGCCATCTTCGCGTTTTGATTCTTCCCCCACCGGTGATGAAACAACCAATCGCTCGGAAACCGTCCGGAATCCGCGTCGCTTTCCACCGCCACTCTCGTCACGTCAAACATCGCCTCCCGCAAACTCCGCATCGCCTCTCCATTCAACTCGCTCGCTTTCACCTCCGGATGAATTTTCGCTCGATACAACATCTCGTCCGCCATCCAGTTCCCGACCCCGCACGCGACGCTTTGATCCAACAAAACGCTCTTAATCGCCGCGTTGCGTCTCCTAAAAATCTTCTCAAACTCCGTCTCCGAAATCCTTTCTAAATACGGATCAAATCCAAGCTTATTCACCGGTGCCGATTTCCTCGGACACTCGTTTCTCACTTGCACTCGTCCAAACCGTCTCGGGTCGGTATACGCCAAGCACTTCTCTCCTCCCGAAAACTCCAACACAAACTTATAAAACTTTGGCGGCCAACTTTCCTGGTCGACTTTAAACTCCACGTACTTTAACGGCCGTTCGCCTTTCACCGAGAACGCCCCGGTCATCCCGAAGTGGAACAAAACGAACGACTCGCCTTCGAATTCGAGCCATCCTTGTTTGCCTTTCCTGTGCGTGTTGAGTAAGCGTTTGTTCAGGACTGCTTTCTTGAACATTTCCTCCCCGATATCTTTGAAACATTTCTCGTCCAAAACGCCGGTTTCAGCGGACGGGAAGATGACGTTCGTGCAGATTTTGTTCACGCAGTGCGCGTGGACGAGTTTACGCGCGTGTTCCACCTCCGGGAGTTCCGGCATTTTCTCTCGCTCCTTCTTTGCGTTTGAAGTTGTTGCGACAAGAAATGACGTCAGACTTTTATAACTGTTTTTTCTTTCAACAGACGACAAAGAAATCAAATCATCGAGAAAGGAGGAGGAGGAGGCGCGAGAGAAAGAATG
>Ga0209306_1001402_pt1 | contig 11639 bp, 3 predicted proteins | sample COGITO_mtgs_1103_3_FD_184793 | JGI IMG/M metagenome (GOLD analysis project Ga0209306, IMG submission 184793) | Pelagic marine microbial communities from North Sea - COGITO_mtgs_110328 (SPAdes) (version 2) | ecosystem: Environmental > Aquatic > Marine > Epipelagic ... | reverse complement strand
CATCATTTAGTTGGGCACTTTAATGGGACTGCCGGTGACAAACCGGAGGAAGGTGGGGATGACGTCAAGTCCTCATGGCCCTTATGGCCAGGGCTTCACACGTAATACAATGGTCGGTACAGAGGGACGCCAACCCGCGAGGGGGAGCCAATCCCAGAAAGCCGATCGTAGTCCGGATTGTTGTCTGCAACTCGACAGCATGAAGTCGGAATCGCTAGTAATCGCGGATCAGAATGTCGCGGTGAATACGTTCCCGGGCCTTGTACACACCGCCCGTCACACCATGGGAGTGGGTTTTACCAGAAGTAGTTAGTCTGACCGCAAGGGGGACGATTACCACGGTAGGATTCATGACTGGGGTGAAGTCGTAACAAGGTAGCCGTAGCGGAAGCTGCGGCTGGATCACCTCCTTTCTAGAGATCACCTCTCTATGAGCATTCACTCTTATCAGTTGTTGGTTAGCACAAAGAATAATTGGCCCTTTCAGGGTCTGTAGCTCAGCTGGTTAGAGCACCGTGTTGATAACGCGGGGGTCGTTGGTTCGAGCCCAACCAGACCCACCAAACATAACCTGTTTAGTTCCTAGGGGGATTAGCTCAGCTGGGAGAGCACCTGCTTTGCAAGCAGGGGGTCGTCGGTTCGATCCCGTCATCCTCCACCAATTCTTTGAATATAGAAGTAAGCCTCAAATGTTGTTTTTTCAATATTTGAGACTGGCTTTTATTAGCTAGTATGTTCTTTAACAATTTGGAAGAAGTAAAACGAAATCATAAGATTGTGATGAGATTATGATTTCATGGGTAGTGATTGTAATATCAAAACTAAATCAACAAAAAGACTAAGAAGTTTTAGTATTTATAGTTGTTTTAAGCAATGCTTTAGAAGAAACTATAACGATTGTCTCATGCAAGAAAACCGAGTTTAAAAGGGCTTAGGTTTTAAAGTTATAGGATCAAGTGAATAAGTGCATATGGTGAATGCCTTGGCGATTACAGGCGATGAAGGACGTGGTAGTCTGCGAAATTTTTCGGGGAGCTGACAAACAAGCTTTGATCCGGAAGTGTCCGAATGGGGAAACCCACCCGCAAGGGTATCCATCTCTGAATACATAGGAGATGTGAAGCGAACCGAGTGAACTGAAACATCTAAGTAACTCGAGGAAAAGAAATCAACCGAGATTCCGGCAGTAGTGGCGAGCGAAACCGGAACAGCCTGTTATTTTTAGCACATGCGTTAATAGAACGGAATGGAAAGTCCGGCCAAAGAGGGTGATAGCCCCGTATATGAAAACCCGTGTGTGGAACTAGGATAACGACAAGTAGGGCGGGACACGTGAAATCCTGTCTGAATATGGGGGGACCATCCTCCAAGGCTAAATACTCGTAATCGACCGATAGTGAACTAGTACCGTGAGGGAAAGGTTAAAAGAACCCCGGAAGGGGAGTGAAATAGATCCTGAAACCGTATGCATACAAACAGTAGGAGCGGACTTGTTCCGTGACTGCGTACCTTTTGTATAATGGGTCAGCGACTTACATTCAGTAGCAAGCTTAACCGATAGGGGAGGCGTAGCGAAAGCGAGTCCTAATAGGGCGATTCAGTTGCTGGGTGTAGACCCGAAACCAAGTGATCTATCCATGGCCAGGATGAAGGTGCAGTAACATGTACTGGAGGTCCGAACCCACAAATGTTGAAAAATTTGGGGATGAGCTGTGGATAGGGGTGAAAGGCTAAACAAACTTGGAGATAGCTGGTTCTCTCCGAAAACTATTTAGGTAGTACCTCGTATCTTACTCTCGGGGGTAGAGCACTGTTATGGCTAGGGGGTCCTTAAGGACTTACCAAACCATTGCAAACTCCGAATACCGAGAAGTACAATTACGGGAGACAGACAGCGGGTGCTAACGTCCGTTGTCGAGAGGGAAACAACCCAGACCGCCAGCTAAGGTCCCAAATATATGCTAAGTGGTAAACGAAGTGAGAAGGCCCAGACAGCCAGGAGGTTGGCTTAGAAGCAGCCACCCTTTAAAGAAAGCGTAATAGCTCACTGGTCGAGTCGTCTCGCGCGGAAGATGTAACGGGGCTAAGCATATAACCGAAGCTGCGGATGCATATTTATATGCATGGTAGGAGAGCGTTCTGTAGGTCTGTGAAGGTGTTCTGTGAGGAATGCTGGAGATATCAGAAGTGCGAATGCTGACATGAGTAGCGATAAAGGGAGTGAAAGGCTCCCTCGCCGAAAGCCCAAGGTTTCCTGCGCAACGTTCATCGGCGCAGGGTGAGTCGGCCCCTAAGGTGAGGCAGAAATGCGTAGCCGATGGGAAACAGGTTAATATTCCTGTACCTTAATATAATGCGATGTGGGGACGGAGAAGGTTAGGTCAGCCAAGTGTTGGATATCTTGGTTCAAGCGTGTAGGTAGATTCTTTAGGCAAATCCGGAGAGTCAATACCGAGGCGTGATAACGAGTGAACTTTGTTCATGAAGTGATTGATACCATGCTTCCAAGAAAAGCCACTAAGCTTCAGTTATATTGAGACCGTACCGCAAACCGACACAGGTGGGCAGGATGAGAATTCTAAGGCGCTTGAGAGAACTCTGGAGAAGGAACTCGGCAAATTTGTACCGTAACTTCGGGATAAGGTACGCCCTATTAGGTTGAGACAATTTACTTGTTAAGGCTGAACGGGTTGCAGTGAAAAGGTGGCTGCGACTGTTTAATAAAAACACAGCACTGTGCTAACACGAAAGTGGATGTATACGGTGTGACGCCTGCCCGGTGCTCGAAGGTTAAATGATGGGGTGCAAGCTCTTGATTGAAGCCCGAGTAAACGGCGGCCGTAACTATAACGGTCCTAAGGTAGCGAAATTCCTTGTCGGGTAAGTTCCGACCCGCACGAATGGCGTAACGATGGCCACACTGTCTCCTCTAGAGACTCAGCGAAGTTGAAATGGTTGTGAAGATGCAATCTACCCGCGGTTAGACGGAAAGACCCCATGCACCTTTACTATAGCTTTACACTGGACTTGGATATCATCTGTGTAGGATAGGTGGGAGACGTTGAAGCAGGATCGCTAGATCTTGTGGAGTCACCCTTGAAATACCACCCTGATGTTGTCTAGGTTCTAACCCAGGTCCCTTATCGGGATCGGGGACCGTGTATGGTGGGTAGTTTGACTGGGGCGGTCTCCTCCCAAAGAGTAACGGAGGAGTGCGAAGGTAACCTAGGCACGGTCGGAAATCGTGCTGTTAGTGCAATGGCATAAGGTTGCTTGACTGCGAGACGGACATGTCAAGCAGGTACGAAAGTAGGTCATAGTGATCCGGTGGTTCTGTATGGAAGGGCCATCGCTCAACGGATAAAAGGTACTCTGGGGATAACAGGCTGATTCCTCCCAAGAGTTCATATCGACGGGGGAGTTTGGCACCTCGATGTCGGCTCATCACATCCTGGGGCTGTAGTCGGTCCCAAGGGTATGGCTGTTCGCCATTTAAAGTGGTACGTGAGCTGGGTTTAAAACGTCGTGAGACAGTTTGGTCCCTATCTGCCGTGGGCGTTGGAAGTTTGAAGGGGGCTGTTCCTAGTACGAGAGGACCGGAATGGACAGATCTCTGGTGGATCGGTTGTCACGCCAGTGGCATAGCCGAGTAGCTAAATCTGGAAGAGATAAACGCTGAAAGCATCTAAGCGTGAAACTTGCCCTAAGATGAGACTTCCCTTGTACTTTAAGTACACTAAAGAGTCGTTCAAGACCAGGACGTTGATAGGTCAGGTGTGGAAGTGCAGTAATGCATGAAGCTAACTGATACTAATTGCTCGTGAGGCTTGATCCTATAATTTTGAAACTTAAAAATTGTGGTTGACACTAAAGCAAAACGCAATCAATACTAAATATTTTACTTCTTCTAATTTTGTTAAACTTTGAATTCAAGGTACTTTTGTACCTTACACAGTTTGCTTGGCGGACATAGCGTGTTGGACCCACTCCTTCCCATCTCGAACAGGACAGTGAAACGATACAGCGCCGATGATAGTGTAGTCTTTTCTATGCGAACGTAGGACACTGCCAAGCTACTAAATTAAGAAACCCCATCGATTGATGGGGTTTTTTTTTGTTCCCAGTACAAAAAAGGGGCATTATGCCCCAAAAAAATTATCCAAAACTTTTTTTTTAGTTTATCATGAGCACTTTAAAACACTAATTATTAACACATGAAGCTAAATGATCAGCTCATTCAGTTAGCAGAAAGTAAAAGCAAGTCCTATAAGATTTTTGACGGTCACGGCTTATACATCGAAATTTCTCCCAACGGCTCCAAGTTCTGGCGGTTAAAGTACCGATTTGAGGGCAAGGAAAAGCGTATATCACTAGGGGCATACCCTGAAGTATCAATTGAGTTTGCTAGGGAGCATATGCGTCAATGTCGCCAGCAGATCAAAGGGGGCATCGATCCCTCTCAGGCTAGGAAGAATTCCAGTCAATCAATTACTGTTCCTCCTAAAATTGCTTCTGCAAAAAATGAGTCCCTTATTGGAGATAGCCCTAAACTTAAAACTTTTGTTGATCGACCAACAGCAATTTTAGACGCAGGAAGTAAAGAGAGTATACAGGGAACGGATAAAGGGGCATTTTCAAGTGAATTAGGGGCATTTTTGGACAGTGATGATCGTTATCCTCAAGAGCCCAAAAAAAATACATTAGAGGCCGAAGATGAGCTTAAAACTGAGATACCTTTAGAGATACCATCCACTGATACCAGCATTTTGCAAGTACTCAACCAGTTAAGGGCAGAGCTTGCAGAGCTTAAGCAGGAGAATCGCTTAATTAAAGATAGGCTAGGGTCTGGAGCACCTCTTTTAAATATAAGCAATTCGTCAGATAATAAAATGATGGTTGCTGACAGAGAAGGTTATCCCCAATCTCAGCAAGAGTTGCCCCAATCTCAGCAAGAGTTGCCCCAATCTCAGCAAGAGTTGCCCCAATCTCAGCAAGAGTTGCCCCAATCTCAGCAAGAGTTGCCCCAATTTACCTTTAATAAAAGCAAAAGAAGCTTATTCACGAATGCATATAAATCTTTTACAGATTCAATAAAACGTAATTTTCCCTTAAACAGAAACAATATATGTCAAGGATTGGCTTTTATAACCCAATTTATTAACCGCGTTATGAATTTTGTAAAATCTCTATTAGATGAATTAGCTGGTCTAGGCATGTGGGCGGCGCATATTTTTAAAGTTTTGCTTTCTCTTAGGTGGGCTGCACTAACAATTAGCAAGCTCCTTAATAACCTTAGAGCGTATATATCAATCGTTATTATAACGGCTAGACAGTTATTAAGAGGTGCATCCATTTCGATCATGTCTAAAACACAATCGGTTAAACAATTTTCATCCAGCGTCCCTATTTTAATTAGCAAAGCATTTAATATTTTCTGTGCGTCAACAAGAAGACCCATAGTTTTCTTATTAACCTTAGCAAGTGCGTTGGCTTCAACTCTAAGAACGGTATATAAAATTTTTATAAGTTTTGTTTTTAGAAACAAGAAAAATATGTTCTATTTGATTATCCTGTCCTTACTGCTTGTTACCATTTATTTAATAACTCAGGCATTTTCAAACAAGGAAATTAATCAGGAAATTACTCCAATCGAGGGCGTAAAAAACCCTATAACTGTGGAGGATATTAAGAGTTCTGGTAAATTTTATGAGCCAAGCGATGCTGAGCTGCTACTCCCACCCTTTAAAGTAGATGCCCCTAAAGTAGATGCCCCTAAAGTAGATGCCCCTAAAGTAGATGCCCCTAAAGTAGATGCCCCTAAAGTAGATGCCCCTAAGAAGACAATCAAAGCTACTACACAAACCATTTACCCTTATTCAAAAGAGAATAACTGGAAAGATAAACATAATTACGTTCAGGTTGATTATTTCACCTATTTTTTTAAACTTAATGAGTACAGACCACAATTAAGTGATGAAGCAAAAAAAGCGTTTTCAGCTGCAGCAGTAAATAATGTTTATCTGGTGGTGGAGGGATTCTCTGATGCGAGGGGAGATAATCAAGCGAACTTACTTGCAGCAAAACGGCGTGCTTACGAATTTACCAATCAGTTATATGTTCTTGGTTTTAACAAAGAGCAAATCATTGGTACTTATTATGATGCCCCGAAAATCAGTGCTGACTGCATTGAGCCTATGTGCTCTTATTTTAGAAAAACTCATATTTCTGTTTATGTAAAAAAAGAGTTTTATGATGAATTAAAAGAGAGGGGAAGACTTAAGCAGATAAATCAAGAGGAACTAAAAAAATCACAACAGGTTGTACCGGCACCTCAGAAGGATGACGACACAAAAGTTAGTACGATTGATTACAGTGGCTCTACAAATCCAATGCCGTCATTGATCGATGGATATAGGCTTACAGCCAGACTTACCTATTACTTTGGTTTATACGAGAGTACACCAGGATTAGATGTTGATATGGTGAATAATTTAAAAGAGTTATTTAATAAACCAGGTCAAAAATTTGCTATTGAGGGTTTTGCGAATCTTTCTGATGATCCGACTCAGGATAGGCAAATTGCTCAGGGAAGAGCTTTGATGATGAAAGACGAACTAATTAAGCTTGGCTTGACAGAGGATAAAATTTTAGGAGTATTTTTCAACGTGCCCAAGGATAGCAAGGGCTGTATAGAGATTGGGTGTGCTAAGGGAAGAAAAGTTGTCATTAATTTATTTAATAAATAATGCCCCCAAAAATATCCCTTATTTATTGATGCCCCTTTTGATATTAACTGATTGTTTAATTTGATAATTTTTAAATTTATTTGATAGTTTTCGTATAAAATTTAAGATAAAAATGCTTATGAAGAACCTATTTAAATTAATAACTTTGATGCCTATGATGGTCTCGTTCCAGGCATACACCGCGCAACCAGATGCAGGGCAAATTATTAAAGAAATTGAGCTTAATGCGCCTAAAGTTGTGAAAGATAAATTGCTTATTAAGCCCAACCAACCCATTGTTGAGGATAAAGATGTCCCAAAGATTGAAATCAAGAAATTTTATATAATTAACAACAAGGCATTATCTTCTAAAGAAATCTTAGCGTATCTAGACAAGTTTGTCGGTAAGCAGGTTACTGTGAATGGGCTCAATGAAATTGTGAATGAGTTATCAAATTATTACCGTGATTTAGGTTTTCTGGCACAGGCTTCTTTACCCGACCAGGATGTGACAGAGGGTAATGTATTGATTAATATCACTGAGGGTAACTTTGCTGGTGTTGAAGTTGCCACCGTTGACGGAAACGACTCCCACATTGATCCTGAATACGTAAAAAAATTCTTTGAATCACATGGCTTAAATAAAATCCTAAGCCTTCATGTTGTCGATCGAAAGGTACTTATTTTTAATAGAAATCATGGTGTTGAAGCAACATCTTCACTGGCTGCAGGGGACTATGAGGGCGACACTAAGGTACTGATCCAATTGGAAAATCTACCAAGATTTGACTCTGTATTTAATTTAGACAACTACGGCTCTAGAACAACAGGGCGAACACGAGGTCTTTACAGCCTTAACTGGAACAATCCCATTGGCACTGGAGAGCAATTGAAAGCAATTTACATGAAAACCGAGGGTGTAGATTTTATTAGTTTAGGTTATGACGTGCCTATTGGCTATGACGGACTTCGTGCAAATTTAACTGTTGGTTACATGGAGTATGAGGTAATTCATGGTGAGTATGAGGACAATGACTTAAATGGAGATTCCCTGTCGTTCCAAGGCAAATTTAACTACCCCATTAAAATTAGCTCTCAAGGCTTTATGGATGTGGTAGCGCAATTTAGCAATAGATCATTCGTTAACGACTCCGGCAGTATAACGCTTAGTGAGTTCGACACAAATGTTGCAAAATTTGGTATCGAGGGTTCATACACTGACTATATGCTGCTGGAAGGAGCTTCTAATAACTATGGGATTTTTCTCCACACCGGCGATGTTGATTACGCCGGCTCAACAGAGAATGGTCTGTTTACAAAATTAACTTTTGAGTATGAGAGGTTGCAATACATCGACAGCTATTGGTCGGCTAGTTTCCAAATATCAGGACAGATAGCTGACAGCAATATGAATTCCTCTGAACAATTCTATCTTGGGGGGCCTACCGGTATCCGAGCGTACCCTGTCAGCGAAGGTGGGGGCACCCACGGCATTCTATCCACCATTGAAATCGCACGCTCCTTACCCTACGCACTTGAAGCAAAGGCCTTCTACGATATGGGGGCAATCAAACAGGTTAAGGACCGTTACTCGGGCGATAACGTAACAAACAACTCATATAGCCTTAAAGGATACGGTGCTGGCCTCGAGTGGAGGGCCCCTAACGACTCATATTTAGGTGTAACATGGGTCACATCGTATTGGCGGTAATCCAAATAAACAGTCGGACGGAAGCGATCAAGATGGGGGGCATAAAGAAAACTTTATTTGGCTCAATGGTCACATCACATTTTGATAATTGTGCCCCTTTTTTTTTAAAAAATTCTTGTTTTTAGGGGCAATTTATAATAAAGTTTTAGATCGATCAAACAGTTTAAATTTGCGCATGAGTTTTTGGAATATAAACAAAGTCATTTTTACCTTAACGGGAGCGACCCTAGGGGTTTTTTGTTGCTCAATAAATGCTGAGCCTGTTTCTAATGCCCTACCCACAGGCGGATCGATTTCAAGTGGAGACGTAATCTTTACTAGTGAAGGTTCACCAACTGCCCCAGTTTTAAATATCAATCAATCCTCTCAAAAAGCGGTCCTTAATTGGAATTCATTTGATGTGGGATCACAATCCACTGTTAACTTTAATCAACCTAACACATCATCCTCAACCCTTAATCGAATTCACAGCCAAAGTGCTTCTGAAATTCATGGCCGCATTAATGCTACCGGTGAGGTATTGTTGGTTAATGAAAATGGTATTTTATTTGGAAAAAATTCACGAATTGATGTCGGATCTATTGCTGCAAGTGCAAATAACATCAAGAATGCGGATTATCTAAGCGATAACTATGTGTTTGAGGAGGGTGACAATGAGTCAACCGTCACCAATAAGGGTAGCATCAAAACAAGTCTTGGTGGTTACGCCGCGCTCTTAGCCCCCCATGTGATTAATGAGGGTATAGTGACGGCGCAAAAAGGTACAGTCGCGTTTGCTTCTGGAAATATAATTACCCTTAGTGTTAATAATGGCTCACTTACGTCGCTGACCGTAACTCCAAGTAAATATAATGCCTTCATCGAAAATAAATATATCGTTGAGGCCCCAGGCGGCCGAGTTATTCTCTCAGCGACTGCGGTGAACCAGATTAGGGGGGGCGTGATCAAACAGGCAGGCCTCATTAATGTAGGCAGTACACCGACTATGATTGTAAATGAGGCAGGGCGGATCACAATATCTAGCAATCATTATATAGCTACATCAGAATCACAAACCTTAGCCTCGGCAGAAAACCAAGGTGGCAAGATATCGATCGATGCTACAAAAACCGCTGTATTGGAAGGTGGTGCGGTAATGAAAGCTTCAGCCACAATGAGCGGTGATGGGGGCAACATTAGCATAACCTCTGGCGAGCAGCTTGCACTAGGGGGCAACATTGAAGCGAATGGGGCAAATGAGGGTAACGGGGGCATTATTACGACGCACTCCCCCAATGTTATCAGCGTAGCATCCAGCCTTGCTGTGTTTGCTAAGGCGGGATTGAATAGGATAGATGAAAACGAAGGTAGTTGGACCCATACAGCAAATCAACATTATATCGATACCAATACAGCTGAGATCATTTCGAATACACTTGATCATGCTAGCGTTATGCTTGTTGCCCAAGCAGGCGATATTGTCATACCCAGCGATGTAAATGTTATTAAGAAGTCGTCTAATTCGCCGAAGACATCGTTGCGTATTATGTCGTCAGCTAGTACCAGCATCCTCGGAAGCATCTCCAATAATGAAGCCACAGACTTATCCGTTCAACTAAGCGCCTTATCAACTATTACTCTTGGCAGTTCTGCTTTCATAAGGGCCGCGGAGGTAAGCTTTGAGGCTGAGAGAGACATCAATGTTCTGGGGGATATTTATGTCTATGGTAGTAACAATAGCTCGCCTCTAGCTAGGTTTATGGGGGCAAATGTAGCATTAATGGGGGCAATTTATGGTGGGCGACAGGACTCGAAATCTTCAACCGTAAGAGCCCATGCCAGCAAGTTCCTCTCAACCGGACCCAAAAGTCGTATTCAGCTTATGGGTCGTGATGCGCAGCTTAATTTATCATCTGAGCACGAGTTAGTCATAGAGGGTAGTACTATCCAAACCAATGCAGGCAATGGCAGGGGGGGGACCTACACCATTAATGCGCTAGAGGATATTCTTATTAGCAATGCTACCATCTCATCCAATGCGAGTGAGGGTGGTTTTATTCGAATCACTTCATCTAAGAACAATGTCAGTCTTAAATCAAGCCTCATACAGACCAATGGCAGTTCTGGCCGTGGGGGTACAATTGAGATTGCCGGTTATAATCACACCGTCCTTTTAAACACGAGCATACAATCTAATGGCTCTGATTTTGGGGGCACAATTTACCTTGGTAATAATATTCACACACAGGCGATCCCTTTTTCTAAATATACCTTCATTAGTTCTGATTCGTTAATTCAGGCGTTAGGATTAAACAGTGGTGGCGTAGTGGAGACTTCTGGACATATTCTCGATTTATTAACCTTAATTAATGTTGGCCGTGGGGGCACTTGGATTATTGACCCCTATGATGTGACGATTTCATCGAGTGGCCCTTCAGGTACCACTTATTCTTCAAACTTTACCCCCAGCACTTCTACCGTAATTTTAGCTAGCTCAATCGAAGCCTCCTTGGATAATGGAACTGATGTTTCAATTACCACAGGCAGCAACAGTGCTAATACATTAACTGTTAATGCTGCCATTAATAAAACTTCAGGTACAGATGCAGCTTTATATTTAGATGGGGGCACAATTGACATCAACTCATCTATTTCAAGTTCTTCTGGGCGCTTAGATTTACGTTTAGATGGGGGTACAATCGATGTTTCAGCGCCAATTTCATTAAATGATGGTAATTTAACAATTTTCACTAACGGCACTTCGACTCTTGGCGGTGTTTTTTCAGATGGGAACTTACTGAAGTACGGAAATGGAGAGTTAATCCTGACCGAGGCTAATGCTTACACACGTACATATGTAATTGCAGGTACATTAAGCATTAGTAGCGATGCTAACCTCGGTACACTCCCTGCTGAAACCACACACAATATGATCTACATTCAAGGCGGTCGCTTAAAAACTACCACTGACATGACGATCAACAGCAAGCGCGGCATTTATTTGAATAATGCTAATGCTTACATTGAGGTAGCTGATGACACCACGTTAACTTACGATGGTATTATTTCCGGCACCAACGCGAGCTATGACCTGGTCTTAAATAACTCCGGCACCACTGGTACTTTAGTTCTTGGTGGTACCAGTACTTATACTGGTAGTACGAAAATTTATGACGGGACCTTATCGATTAGTGATGAACTCAATCTGGGTCCAACTAGTTGCA
>Ga0209306_1001371_pt1 | contig 11815 bp, 10 predicted proteins | sample COGITO_mtgs_1103_3_FD_184793 | JGI IMG/M metagenome (GOLD analysis project Ga0209306, IMG submission 184793) | Pelagic marine microbial communities from North Sea - COGITO_mtgs_110328 (SPAdes) (version 2) | ecosystem: Environmental > Aquatic > Marine > Epipelagic ... | reverse complement strand
GAGAGAGAATACTGAGATCATCATCTCTGAACTGTCTTTAATAAAAGAAGAGAGAGAGATGAAAGCAAAGAAGGAAGACAAATGTCTACGTACCGTGTCGAGACATTTTCTAGGTGGAAGCTTTTTTGTGGGCACTTTGGTGAAAAAAAATTTGATTGCCAAAATTTTATGGAGGAGAGAGAGAGCATGTGTAGAAGAGTTTTTGAGATTTTGATGAGCGTCGTAGCTCTCCTGCTCTCGTTTTCTCTCCATAATAATATTTTACGACGTTCACGACGACGTTCACGACGACGACGACGCGCGAACCTTTACCCTCTCGTTTCCTCTAGGAATTACAGAACAGAGCGTTCCTTTTTTCTGAAATCGATCTCAGAAGAGAGAGAGAGAGACAGAGAGAGGAGACAGAGAGTTTATTTAGCGAGAAATAAAACTACTCGCGCGTAACCGTACTTGTTGACGTATTTGAGAAGGAGTGGTGATAATTTAAGCGGCGCACTAAAAATTAAGATGTCTGCCTCTGCGTCGCACCTCTGCTGCGCTCACGCGAGGACGAGAATAGCGTCGAATCAAATAGCATCGACATCATACAACGCTAAACCGCAAGCGAGACCATCACGAACGCTTCGCGTGACCAACGCAGCGGACGATTTCCGAACGTCCTCAAAATCGACGAAATCGTCCTCTTCTTCGCGTTTGCCGGCTGGAAGCAGTTCTCGGGATAATTCGTTCAATTCTTCGGGAAGTGGAAAAGTGAATACGAAAAAAATATCGCACTCGTCGACGGCGGCGTTTAAAAACAAAGGAGCATCGACGAGGGTGTTAGGGAGGGCGATCAGCATACCGAGAGGTGAGAGCGCCGGCGCGAGCATGGATTTGGATATTGGCGGAGATGTGGCTGACCTAGACATCGATGCGCTCTTATCGAGAGTGAACGAGTTGCACGCGGCGAGCGAAGCGATGAACGTGTTGCCTACGCAAAGGGAGTTGGATCAGCTGGAAAATACTTTAGAGAAGGAGTCTATTTCGGAGAAAGAAACGATGCGTGGATTAAAGAAGCCAAAGAGCACGACGACGAGAAGCAAAGCGGAGGCGAGCGCGGCGGCGATGAAGAAAAAAAGAGACGACGAAGAGTTACTTCTCATGGGCGACGACGAGGACGACGACGAAGATCTGGACTTAGATGACGACGAGGAAGTTTTGGACAGCGATATCATCGAAGGGAATGGATCTCTCGGCATTGAAATTGCGTCGATTGAAGCGGAGTTAGAAAAGAAAATTACAAAGGAAACGATAAAAGGGAAGAAAGGAAAAGGAGAGGAGATAGTTTTACCAAAGACGCGAAGAGTTATCAAGTCTGCGGCGAATGTTCGAACAGAGCGCGCGATGCGCATTGCCAGAGGCGTCCGTTCGCAGAGGAACTCGTCTTCGACGAAGAAAGCGATCAAGAATGAAAATCAAAAAGCGGCTGAGTTGGATGAAGTCTCGGAAAGGGTGCGAGCCTCGGACAAGATTGTCGGCAAGATGCAAGAGGCGAGACTGGCCAAGCGAAAGACAAAACCGTCGCTCAAAAAAGGACGAACTCGCGTTTTGAATCCCAGAGGAATTCTTCAAGCAAACCAGCACAGTGCGCAACAAGTAGATTCCATGAAAGTGTATTTAAAAGAAATTGGATCGGTATCTCTGTTGAATGCGAACGAAGAAGTGCAGTTGGCGAGGAAAATTCAAGACTTGATGAACTTAGAGACGACGTATAAAGAGTTGGTCGCCAAAGTCGCCGAAGGTAACGACCCTATCGCGCAAACGCATGGAGATAAAGTCACCAAGAGCATGTGGGCCAGAGAATTAGGTTTAACCGAATTCGAACTCGAAATGAGATTAACGGAAGGGAAGAACGCGAAGAATCATATGATTCAAGCGAACCTTCGATTGGTCGTTTCCATCGCCAAGCGATATGCGAATCGCAACATGTCTTTCCAAGATTTAATTCAAGAAGGATGCGTTGGTTTAATCAGAGGCGCCGAGAAGTTTGATTTCGAGCGTGGCTATAAGTTTTCTACGTACGCGCACTGGTGGATCCGCCAAGCCGTGACGAGATCCATCTCGGATCAATCGAGAACGATTCGTTTGCCCGTGCACTTGTTTGAAATCATTTCGCGAATGAACAAACTCGAACAAAAGTTCATCGTCCAGAACGGACGAGAAGCTACGTTGGAGGAAATTTCGGCGATGATGGAAATGCCTCAAGTGAAAATCACGCAGATAAAGAAAGCTGCCATGGCTCCAGTATCCTTGGCGCAAGCGGTTGGCGCGGATGACGATAAGCGAACGGTTGAAGACACGTTGGTTGATAACATCACGGAACACCCGGAAGAATCTTCCGGTAAAGTGCTTCTTAAGGAAGACTTGGAAAACGTTTTGAACACTCTAAACCCGAGAGAACGAGACGTGTTGCGTTTGCGATACGGCTTAGACGACGGTAGAGTGAAAACGTTGGAAGAGATTGGCAACGTGTTCTCGGTGACTCGTGAACGTATTCGACAAATCGAAGCTAAGGCGTTGAGAAAGTTGAGGCAACCGTCCAGAAATGGCATCTTGCGAGATTATATCCCACCCGCGAGCGCATCTTCATTAGGTTTGGAAGCGAGCGAGGACGACGAAGGCGACGAACGCATCTCCTCGTTGTCGAACCGTCAACCTTCGCCGCGTTGATGAGTGTAAAATAACGAACAACAACAGAAATTCTTGAAACGTCAGTCACGATTTGTAATAGAAGTAATAATCATAGCTTTGAGCGCGTTTGTGCAATATCATCGAGAAGTAATAACAACACCACTAACAACTGCATTAATAATATTCGAATAACATAGTAAAAACTAAACTAATATCCGCTCTCTTGGATCAATTTCAACCCCGCGAAGAACAAGAGCGCGAAGCCGCCGATGCTCGCCAATACAACCCCGCCGACTCTCTTCGCGATCCCACCTACCGACGCGTCTGTGTTATCGTCAATCTCCAACTCCATCAAACCTTTATTCACAATCGGCGCGTCTCCTCCTGGGCCACCCGGCAAAGTCTTCTTCGTTCTCTCGTACACTTCTCTTTGCACCGTCCCGAAACTCTTCTCGCTTCCCGACGCGAACTTCTTCAACTGGTTTCGCATCAACGCCGACGACTCCATCCTCATCAACGACGGATCGTTAATCGCCACATCGTACGGTAAACCCAACAATTCCATCTCTCGTAAATACTGTTTGGCCATTTCCACGTCTCCAAACGCCGCCACGCAACACATCGCCTGATATCGAATCTCTCTTCGCACCGGAAGAGAAGCGTCCTCGTCGAGCTTCATCGCTTGTTCGAGCTTTTTGTACCCTTGCATCCGTTCGCCTTGCTCGTACAACCCTCTGGATTCATCCAAAAGAGTTTCCGCTGGATGTCCTGATGAAGAAGGTGGTGGCATCGCGCGCACTACCACCTTCTTCTTCGCATCATCTCTTCTTCTTCTCGTCTCGACGGTGTGTTTTCGTTCGTGTTTTTCCGGCGGTCGTCGTCCACTCGATGATGATGACGCCGCGAAGAATGTATTTTGTTGTTGTCCCTTAATCCTTGTCGTCGTCTTTTTTAACGCCGAAGAAGAACAACTCGTGGACGCTCTCGTCGAACTCGTCCTCCTCATTCTTCTCTGTTGTCTTTCGCTCGAAGAAGGCGTCGTCTGGGATATCGATAGAACTCTTTTCATCGTGTCTCTCGCGATGGATGTGTTTTTGTGTTGTTTTGTTTTTTTGGCGACGAATCTATGCTTTTTGGCTCTCTTTTGGTGAGCCTGCCCCGTATCAAACAAGTGTTCTTTTGGCGGTTCCAAGAGCACCAAATGCGAGCGTCATCGAAAAATCTCTCTTTTTGGCTCGGGTGGACTGTTTTGGTTTTGTTTTGGTAATCGCTCCTCCAAAGAAAGATAACACGCGAACAACACACACACACACACTATGTTTGCCGTCCAGTCGTCGTCCATCTGCGCGCGCAGCAGTTCGTCGTGCCAATTAAAAACGCAAAAGACCACCAGTTCGAAGAGAGTTCAAAGATGCCACCATTCAGCGGTGCGTTTGTTTTGTTTTGTTTTGTTTTGTGTGTATATGCGCGCTCGTCGTCGTGTCCTCCTCCCTTCTGAGAGAGAGAGAAAAGAAAGCAAATTTTCTCCCCAGTAGATCAAGATGTATTCGTGCTTTTGCTCGTCACGCTTTACTAATACCTTACATCGCTCTTCTTTCCGTTGTTCATTTATTATGTATGATATCATCATCATCATCGCAACAGGTTCAAGTCAACGCCTTAGGGGTCTCTAAGGAAACCATGGTACGATCATCATTTTCTTCTCCTTTTTTCGCCTTGATTTTCCTCTGAATGATTTGTGTGAGAAAGCGGTTTCGAGCGTGTTGGTAAAACGAGTTTTACTCCTCGAAGCGCGTATCTTTTCAAATCCTCTTTCTTTCCCTATATTCTCTCTCTGTGAATCACGCACACTCAACTCACGCATGAATTTCTCCTCATTTAATAGGAATCTGTCAAGGAGAAAGCCTTGATTGCGTCCACCTCCTTGGCGACGCTCGCGGTGACCTCTCCGGCGTTCGCTTACGACTTGTTCTCGGCGGAAAACTCCGGCGCCATCAAGGTATGGATCGGCGGTTTGTTCATCGGCGTCTCCGGCGTCTCCGCCATCTTCTTGCCGTTCGTGACTGGCACGTTAAACCCGATCCAAATGGCCGTCAACTTAGGTTTGGTCAACGGTGAAGTCAGCAACTTGAGAAAGTTTAAGAGAAACGGCGAACCGATGGAGCACGGCACCAAATTCGGTCACAAATGGTACGACACGAGCGCGTTCAAGAACGGCAAGGACATCGATTTCGCGTTCACGAGCAAAACTATCGAGGCGCAAGAGAAGTAACTTTATACTCACACGAAAAATACATCAAAAGACATTGTAACTAGACAAAAATACTTCTATACCATTAAACGCACTGCGATAGTTTGTTCTCAGCAAAAGAGGAAGAATTGACTTCCTTCAGAAATTGAGCGCCACAATCAAACGCATCGTCATCTTTACGCGACGATGATGATGTCATCCTCAATATCATCGTCGACGACTCAAAAGCATCAGCAGCACACCACTCGACTGCTTTCATCCTCGTTATCTTCCTCTTCTTCTTCTTCTTCTTCTTCTGGCGGCTTCCGTCGTCGTCTTTTTTTATCTGATGGGAGCCGACGGCGCAAAACCAACAACAACATCACGACGACTTTGAAAGCGTCGTATCCCTCTTCGTCCGTATCCTCGAGTAGTTTCGTGGATACTTCGGACGCGGAGAACTACGACGTCATCGTCGTTGGCGCCGGGCACGCCGGGTGCGAAGCCGCGCTGGCGAGCGCACGCGTTGGCGCGCGAACGCTTCTGTTGACGTTGTCGCTCGATAAAATAGCGTGGCAACCGTGTAACCCGGCGATAGGCGGACCGGCGAAATCGCAAGTCGTGCACGAGATAGACGCGTTAGGTGGGAGCATGGGGAAGATTGCAGATAAGACGTACTTGCAAAAGCGAGTGTTGAATTCCAGTCGAGGCCCAGCCGTGTGGGCGCTTCGAGCGCAGACGGATAAGTGGGAATACAGCAACGCCATGCGCGAAGAAGTGGAGAGCAACGAGAGAGTGTTCATTCGGGAAGGGATGGTGACTGAATTGATGGTGAACTCTAACGACGAGTGCGTTGGCGTTGAGACGCACTTTGGGATGCAGTTTCACTCGAAAGCGGTGGTGTTGACGACTGGGACGTTTATGAACGGTAAGATTTGGGTCGGGAGGAAAACGATCGACGCCGGACGAGCCGGGGAAGGCAGTTCGGTTGGATTGACCGAGCACTTGATTAATCTGGGATTTGAAACTGATCGATTGAAAACCGGGACGCCGGCGAGAGTGGACGCGAGGACGATTGATTACACCAAATGCGAGGAACAAAAAGGCGACGAGGACGCCAAGTTTTTTTCCTTCGATCCGAGGAATCATTTGGTCATTCCGCAAATGTCCTGTTATCTAACCAGAACGACGCTGAAAACGCACGAAATTATTCGCCAAAATTTACACGAGACGCCGACATACGGCGGGTGGGCAAGCTCGAAAGGACCGAGGTATTGTCCTTCCATTGAAGATAAAATTGTAAAGTTTGCGGAGAAGGAGTCGCACCAAATTTTCCTCGAACCGGAAGGTAGGAAAGCGCCTGAAATTTACGTTCAGGGGTTTTCCACTGGGTTACCGGAGCGATTACAGTTGGAATTATTGAGAACGTTACCAGGATTAGAGAACGCAACGATGATGCGTCCGGCATACGCGGTGGAGTACGATTACTTACCGGCGCATCAATGCACGAGAGATTTACAGACGAAAAAAATCGCCAACCTGTTCTTCTCTGGACAAATCAACGGCACGACCGGGTACGAAGAAGCCGCCGGGCAAGGTTTAGTCGCGGGTGCAAATGCAGCGGCGAAAGCGTTGGGAACGAAACCATTAATTTTGGAAAGAGAAGGCAGTTATCTCGGGACATTGATTGACGATTTAGTGACGAAAGATTTGCGCGAACCGTACAGAATGTTAACGTCCAGATCGGAATACAGATTAGCCTTACGAAGCGATAATGCAGACGCGCGATTAACACCCATAGGAAAAGAGTGTAACTTAATCGACGACGAGCGCTTCAAAATGTTCGAAGATAAAAGGGATACGATTGAAAACGAGTTGGCGAGATTGAAAAAATTTCGATTGAAAGAGTCCTCTCCGCTCGTCGCCGCTGCGTTGGAACAATCCAAAAATCTCGGCGCGGGCGGGAAGCAGTCGTTCACGTTGGAAGAGCTTTTGAGAAGACCAGGCGTCACGTACGACAAGTTTGTCGAATACAAACGAGACGCTGGAATCGACGAGATTCCGAGACCTCTGACAAAATGGGAAGCCGAGTGCGTGGAAATTCGCGTCAAATTCGCCGGTTTCATCCAAAGACAAAAAGTACAAATCGACCGAGACTTGAGCAAACACGGGAAAGAAATTCCATCGGAAATCGATTACAAGGACATCCCGATGAGGTTAGAAGCGAGAGAAAAGCTCGAAAAAGTGCGTCCGTCGACGATTGGCCAAGCCAGTCGCGTCGGAGGCGTCACGCCGGCTGATATTAACAGTCTCTTGATCCACATGGAAGTCTTACATCGTGAGAAAGAAAAAGCTCCATAATAAAGTTTGCTTTACGCGCAAATATACCAACATAGTAAAAGCAGCTCTTGTGTATTTATTTGTAACATATAACATTCATCGTCATGTTCACCGCACAAAAGCGAGGAGTTCATCTTTTCTCCTCTCCTTCGTCGTCTTTGTCGAGAAGAAAGAGAGCAAGAGCAGGAAAACAGTTGAAGAAGAAAACAGAATGTAAAAGTGCTTCGTCGAAAACATCATCGTCTTTACCGCCCGGAATACTCGTTCGAGTCGCAAAAACCGCGTGGAATCTTGGATGGAACGTAATGATGAGTCAACTCGCTCCGAAGGATAAAGTCTCCGGGGAGTATTCGAGACCAGAATCGCAGTTTCGCGTCAAAGATTTCGACGATGATGGTTTTCATTCCGAAGGTAAAAAATTGTATCTTTTCGCGGGAAAAACGTGCCCTTGGGCGCATCGAACGTTAATAGTGAACGAGCTGATTAAAAAGAGCTCAAAGCAAAGAAGAAACGAAGAAGAAGAAGAACAGGTGGAAATAATATATCTGGAACCGAACAAGAATACGGGTTTGTGGACGGTGCCGAAAGAGGCCGTCGAGCGAATCTTCTTTCGCGACGACGGCGATACCGGCGAACGACAACGACAACAAGAACAACAACCGATGATTGAAACGTTAAGAGACGTGTACTCGTACGTTTCTGGAACAAGATTCGAAGGTCGAGCCACTGCACCGTTATTAATTAGTGTCAGTAATGGTGGAGCTTTTGAGATTGTCTGCAACGAATCGGCCGATATCATTCGTCTCTTCGATTGTTTAAACGGAGAGAACGATGAAAAACTATATCCAAAAGAGAATAGGAAAGAAATCGATGAAATGTGCGCTTACTTGTTCGAAAACGTAAACAATGGCGTGTATAAAGCTGGTTTTGCGCAATCTCAAGCTACGTTAGACGATGCCGTCGATAAACTCTTCCAGGCGTTGGACGTCTTGGACCAGAAGTTAGAGGGGTCGAAGTTTTTGCTCGGCGACGACTCTCTGACTCTCTGCGATATCTGCTTCTACACCACCCTAATCCGTTTCGATGCGGTTTATAACCATCTCTTTCGTTGCACTCGCAAGCGGATATGCGATTATCCCAACTTATCCCGGTACTTGAAAACTTTATACGCCTTGCACGCGTTTCGAGAAACCACCGATATGGTCGGGATTCGAGAACAGTATTACACCTCCTTGTTTCCACTCAATCCAGGAAATCTCGTGCCGCCGCTTCCGTTTTCCTCCAAAGATGATTGGTTGCTCTCGCTTTAGCTTTAGTATTTAGAGTATTTAGAATAAAAATATGCAGAAACGGATGATACACAACGATATCACTCGTAGCGCAGAGCGCAGAAACACACACTCTCTCTTTGTTTGTTTGTTTGTGTGTTTGTCGTATTTGTTGAGGAGCAGCCAAAAAAAAAAGGAAAAAAACGGCTCAAAGCTTATCCCGAGGGAGAATTAAATTAACCTCATTCTTAGACGCGCGCGTACTGTGTCATCATCACCACGCGAAACGAGCATTTGGAATCACGTCGCAAATTCGAATAAAGAAAACTTAATTTTATACATCAACAATGTCTGCTTTAGCTTCCACGTCGTCCTTCGTGGGCAACGCGAGCGCGTTCCGTAAATCCGCCGTTCCCTCGAAAAAAGAGGTTTTGAGAATGACGCCTATGTCTGCTTTGCGCGGTAGGTCGTTGCAAAACACTCCGGAGGGAGTTTCCGTGGATAAAAAGGGCGCAGACTTTTTCAACAAAACGTATTACCCGAAAGCCGAGGACGTGGATAATTCGCGCAAGCCGTGGGTGGTCGTCGATGCGACGGATTTGAGACTCGGGCGAATGGCGTCCGTCGCGGCGACGTATTTGAGAGGTGGGAACGTGGCGACGTACCACCCGTCGTTTACCACTGGGGTGAACTTGGTCGTCATCAACGCGGAAAAAGTGGTCGTTTCGGGGAAGAAATTCGAGGATAAGTTATACAGAAACTTCTCCACGACCGGGAGACCCGGGTCCATGAAGATTGAGACGTTCCGTCACTTGCAAGAGAGATTACCGGAACGCATCGTCGAAAAAGCAATCAAAGGCATGTTGCCGAAAAACAGAATGGGTCGAGAAGTGTTTAGACACTTGAAAGTGTACAAAGGGTCGGAACATCCGCACGCGGCGCAAAACCCGACGGATATCACCAAGGATTTGTTGGAAAAGTGCGGCGGAGCAGCCTGCGTAGTCAACCTGGAAGAGAGAAAGTAGAATTCTTTTCTTCTTTTGAGAGAGGTTAGCAAATTAAAATCTACTATATTGTCCTTAGCTTTTGTTTATTATATATATATCATTGATACACATACGTATATCTATATCTATATATATATATCCATACTACGCGCATTCTCTCTTATATTTATGACGCGTCGTTCTCTTATACTTCTACTACAATTTGTTATTCGTTTCTATGTGCGTTATATCCTATTCGCGCTTTCTCCCGCCTCAAATCTTTATCCAACATCCTTCAAAATCTCCTTCTTCTCCATAACCCCATTCTTACAAGTTTTATTATTATCGAACCGGACAGATATCATCAATCTTCAAAATCATTCTCGCGCACTCTGTGGCCAAGCTCAAAGCCGAAGTCGTTACTAAAAGCGGCTGCAAAACGTTCTCCTTTCTCATGTCGCTCACCGTCCCTTTCTTCACGTTGATGCCTTCGTGGACGTTGCCCAACATGGCGTGTTTGTTTCTCAACTCCGTGACGATTTCAATCGGATTCAACCCGGCATTTTCAGCTAAAGTGTACGGAATAACCTCCAACGCTTCCGCGAACGCTTTCACGCAGACCGATTCCATCCCAGATAACGTTCGCGCCCACTGTCCTAATCTCACCGATAACTCAATCTCCGCCGACCCTCCGCCGGTGATTAAAAACTGCTTGTGCGCCAAACATCTGATGACGCACAAAGCGTCGTGTAACGATCGATCTGCTTCGTCTAAAACCAACTGATTTGAGCCTCGAACGATGACTGAAACCGTTTTCCCCATGTTTTCAATTCCAGTCACTTTCACCACCTTCGATTTACCGCACACGACTTCCTTCGCCAACTTGGCTCTTCCCAACTTTTCCGGCGTCAATTGCTCCGGATGCGCCACCGGTTGCAACTTCAACGTCTTCGCGATAAACTCAATCTCGTCTCTCTCCACGTCTTTAATGACCATAATCTTCGCTTTTTGTAAATAATGCATCCCCAACTCGGTCACCGCGTCTCTCAAGATTGATTTTTGAATCAACAAAACGTTGCACCCAGTCGCTTTGATTTTCTTGATCAAACCGATGACGTAATTCCTCTCCTCTTTTAAAATCCTGTCCATTTGCGTGTAATCGCTCACAATCACGTTATTCTCCATGTCCGTTTTTGGTGGACTGATACAAAACTGAATCAACGCTATTTTCGCGTCCTCTACGGTATGAATCCCCGACCCGGAGCCTTTGGCCGTTTTCTGGTCAAACACGATGCCTTCCGTCAACTCGGTATCGTCGATCGTCCCGCCTTGCTTTCTCACGCACCTCACGTCTCTCAAATCCACTAAATCCGGTCTCTTATCGTCCAAAATCCTACTCACACAATCCACCGCGATCGGTGCCAACACGTCCGAATACTGCGCGACGACTTTACTCCCTAAACTCGTCGTCGCCGCGTTTATCAACTGTTCTCGGTCGTTGATGTTGACCGGAATCGCAAACGTTTCCGTCAACTTGCACGCCTCGTCGCACGCCAACGCCAACGAATCCGAAATAATCGTCGGATGCACGCCTCTCGCGAGTAAAGCGATGCATTTATTCAACAACGCTCCACACAACACCGCCACAGACGTCGTCCCGTCTCCGGCGACGATGTCTTGGGATTTCGACAGTTCCACCAACATCTTCGCCGCCGGATGCGTGGCTTTCATCTTGGACAAAATAGTCGCCCCATCGTTGGTAATCGTCACGTCGTTTTTCTCCGAGACCATCATCTTATCCATACCTCTCGGCCCTAAGGACGTTCGTATCGCATCCGCGAGCTTCTTCGCCGCCGTCATGTTTGAAATGCGAATGTCGTGTTTCAGTTTGTCGTCGGTGTACCGTTCCCCGACTGTTGATTGTTTTTGTGTTTGTTGCACCGCCATCTTTCTCTGCGTATCTGTCTTTGGATGATCGCGCGTGTGAGTGTGTATCTCACGTATCTTATTCGTATTATCCCACTTCTTCTCTTCTCTTTAAGTGTATGTGTATATATATAATAAGAGCTAAAAGTATGACGAGATCTCGACGACGATGATGATGATGATGATCGCAAAACAAGAAGAGAGAAAAAAGAGAGAAAAAAGAAAATTTTCAAAATTTTTTTTTGTTTGACTTTTTTTTGAACTCCTGTTCTTTTCTTTGTTTTTGCTCTCGTTATGAACAACACTTTCAAAGGCGGAGAGCAACAGTTTTTATTATTACGGATGATGATGTGTCCTCTTAAGTGAACGAAAAAAAAAAGAAGTTAAAGAAGAAG